>OLRH01000789.1_pt1 | contig 16344 bp, 8 predicted proteins | sample 1672321 | NCBI WGS metagenome assembly OLRH01 (sample SAMEA3136671, study PRJEB25190) | human gut metagenome | reverse complement strand
GCTGACGATGGCCCCGGAATACTATGCAAATGCTATTGTAGCTACAGGCACTACCCAGAAGGACGCACTTGCGGCATACAACAAGCTGCTGGCAGAGAACGGACTTAAGAGCACGCAGAGTATGACGGACGATATACCAAACAGACAGATCACGGTAGCTGATATCAAATATATCAACATGGATGAGACGACATATGTGTATATCACGGATGAAAACGGTAATGTATACAAGCAGGATTTCTCAGAGAACGAGGAGCTGATATTTATACTGAGCGGAGATAAAATAAAAGTATTTTATCAGGAATCAGACAACGGAATAAATGACATAATATCTGTTGAGAGATAGATTTATTCACTGAATAAAGGCTCTCCCTGTGATAAACAGGGGGAGCTTTTTGCATGATAATATGGTATTATAGAAATATCTTATTGAGAATAAATCTATATAACTGATTAATTATGATTGACAAGGAGGTTATTATCATGGATAAAAAGGCGATCTACAGTTTATCATACGGGATTTTCATGTTGTCCACAAAGCTGGGCGACAAGGCAAATGGCTGCATCATCAACACCTGTATACAGGTAGCGAACAATCCAACGCGGGTTGCGATATCGGTTCTCAACACGAATTACACATGTGATCTGCTCAAGGAGAGTGGTGTGTTTGCCCTCAGTGTACTTGACGAGCAGTGTACATTTGACTCGATAAAGCACTTCGGTTTCCAGTCGGGAAGAGACGTGGACAAATTCGAAGGAATAAAGATGCCGGAGGATGTCAACGGAATCCCTTACATGGGCTGGTATGCATGTGCGGTTATCAGTGGCAAGGTAGTTGAGAGCCACGATCTCGGAACACACACGTTGTTCATCGCGGAGGTGGTTGATGCAAAGATGCTGTCAGACAAGGCTCCTCTCACATATGCTGATTATCAGGCGCATGTAAAGCCAAAGGCAGACAAGCCTCCTAAGACAGATAAGAAGATAGTGGGATGGCGCTGCAAGATATGTAACTATGTATATGAGGGAAGTGAGCTTCCGGCAGATTATGTATGTCCTCTGTGTGGACACGGAGCAGACGACTTTGAACCTATATATGAGTAATGTGGGATATGCCGCTATCGGCAAGAAATGAACGGTTTCGAATCTTGGAAAAGTTGATTTCTTGCCGGTAACGGCATATACTATCTATATACAAAACACTGTGCAGATGATAAAAGCCCATTGCGTAAAAGGAGGGATTTTCATGGGTTATATTTCAGTTGCAGAGACTGCAAAAAAATGGAATGTGTCAGAACGAACCGTTAGAAATTACTGCGCTCATGATAAGATTCCTGGGGCTTTTCTGACGGGAAAGACGTGGAATATACCGGATTCTGCGCAGAAACCAATGCGTCAATCTGCGGTAGAAGAGAACCGGGATCTGCTGACTGTGCTGAGAGAAGAGAAAAAAAAAGGAATTAAAGGTGGCATTTATCATAAGATACAGGTGGATCTCACTTACAATTCCAATCATATAGAGGGCAGCAGGCTCAGTCATGATCAGACACGGTATATATATGAGACAAATACTATAGGCGTGAGTGATCAGACGATAAATGTTGACGATATAGTTGAGACGACCAATCATTTCAGGTGTATAGATCTGGTGATCGATGATGCAAAGAACTTATTAAGTGAGAAAATGATAAAGGAGCTGCATTTGATTCTCAAGAATGGAACTCAGGACTCACGAAAAGAATGGTTTGCGGTTGGAGATTACAAGAAAGTTCCGAATGAGGTGGGCGGCCATGATACGGCTTTGCCGGAAGAAGTTCCAGAGAAAATGAAAAATCTCCTTGCAAGATACCGCAAGCTCAATGAAAAGACACTAGATGATATTCTGGATTTTCACCATGAATTTGAAAGTATTCATCCGTTTCAAGATGGCAATGGCAGGGTTGGCAGGCTGATATTGTTCAAGGAGTGTCTGAAATATGATATAGTTCCATTTATCATAGATGAAGATCTCAAATGGTATTACTATAGAGGACTTTCAGAATGGAATAGAGAAAGAGGATATCTGCGGGATACCTGCCTTACTGCGCAGGATAAGTTTAAAAAGTACTTGGACTATTTCAGGATACAGCACAGAGATTAAAATAATGGAGGAAATTATGGACAGAGAAAGAATGATGAAGAACGTAGCAGAGATATTCAGCCGAGGTGCGGTGGACAAGAATCTTCCGGCATGGGTAAATATGCGCCACGCCTGGAAAGCAAGTGATGCGGCGAGAGACAGAGGACTTGAATATCCGGCAAATGTTGTACAGATAAAGAATCTGGATTACAAAAAGGCGCTTGATGAGGTCCGTTTCAATGAGCTGATTGAAACATGGAACAGAGGTGTAGAGAGGAACATTATATTCTTTGCCGATTCCGGGGATGCCGCAGACGTGGATTCTGCAAGCTATACATCCAACAGCTACATGGATCTCTGTGTTCCAATATCGTATATGACAGATGAAAACAGAAAATATCCGGTGATAGTGAGCGTGCATGGCGGAGGCTGGTTCTATGGTGACAAGGAACTGTACAGCCACTATTGCTGCCTTCTTGCGGAGCACGGGTATGTGGTGGTGAACTTCAACTATAGATTGTCACCGCAGAACAAATATCCTGCTGCTATAGAGGATGTGGCGTATCTCATTCGGTATATCCATGAGAATGCGCAGACACTTGGAATAGACATGGATAATTTCTATATGGTCGGTGACTCGGCGGGGGCACAGCTCACGGCAAATTATTGCATCATAGCATCAAACAGCGATTACAGGGCAAAGCTTGATTTCTTCACATATGATCTACTGCCTAAGAAGGTATGCCTTAACTGTGGTGCATACAAGATGGCAGAAAGAAATGACAATATATCCGCATGGTATCTGAGAAATGAGGCGGATGATGATCAGAATAGTGACGGAAAAATAAGTTTACACGACAAAGCTGAAAAATGTGAAAGTAAGAAAATAAGCCAGGCATATGCAGTGACTGAGGAACAGTACAAGCTGTTTATGGATCAGCTTGATTATGTAAATGCTGAGTTTCCGGAGGCGTATCTCATGTACAGTGTAAATGATGATCTGGCATCACATACAAAAGCGTTGGATGAGGTGCTGAACAAAGTTGGAGTTGCACATATCACAAAAGCGTATGGACAGAACAATCCTGACAGCGGCCATATATTCCATATGAATATGTACAATCCAGAGGGAATACTCTGTAACGAGGATGAGTGTGCATTTATGAGATAAGTAGGATCAAACATGGTTAGTGTACTGTAAAAATCAGAGAACATTTACAGTGGTCAGGCAAAGAAACAGAAAAAATTTGTCGATGTGGCAGAATGTGAAAAAAACAGTTTGACAACATGCCCCCTGAATGCTATCCTATAAAAACAGATAAAGGCAAAGACAGGAAGGAGTACTTAAGTCACTGTCACTTCAGAGAGTAGGCGTTTGGTGCGAGCCTATAGGACACCTTAAGGAAGCAGTCCCCGAGCTGTGATCGCGAAAGATTTTGAATCATTAGTATTGATTTTAAGTAGTGGTCAACGGAAGGTTCCACGTTATAGGAACAACGATAGTGATGGCTGTCGGCTGAGAGCAGGAACCAGTTCCTGAATTTAGGTGGTAACACGGACAAGAAAGTTCGCCCTAAGCATATTATAAGTATGCTTAGGGCTTTTATTATGCGTTTTCAGGGTGACAAGCGGCTGCGATGCGCGAGCCTGCTCGCAGGCATCGAAAATGCAGAGTAATCTCGAAGAAAACGCAAGTTAAACCAACAATCAGCAAACACAGACAACAAGGGATCAAGAGATATAAAGGAGTGTGTATCATGAGAAAATTCGAAAAATCATCAAAGCTTGACAATGTGTGTTACGACATAAGAGGTCCTGTTATGGACGAGGCAAACAGAATGGTGGCTGAAGGGGTAAATGTCCTCAAGCTGAACATAGGAAATCCTGCACCGCATGGACTTATGGCACCTGATGAAGTTGTCAGGGATATGGCATATAACCTCAGAGATACTGAGGGATATTCAGACTCAAAGGGACTTTTCTCTGCAAGAAAGGCGATCATGCAGTATTGTCAGTTGAAGAATATTCCAAATGTGGGAATCGATGACATATATACAGGAAATGGAGTCAGCGAGCTTATCACCATGTCCATGCAGGGTCTGCTTGATTCTGGCGATGAGATACTTGTCCCGATGCCTGACTATCCGTTGTGGACGGCTTCTGTTAACCTGGCAGGAGGAACAGCGGTTCATTATCTTTGTGATGAGCAGTCCAACTGGTATCCGGATATAGAGGATATCAAGAAAAAGATAACATCAAGAACAAAAGGAATCGTAGTCATCAACCCTAACAACCCTACAGGAGCTCTCTATCCAAAGGAGGTTCTTGAGCAGATAGTTCAGGTTGCAAGGGAGAATGAGCTTATCCTTTTTGCCGATGAGATATATGACAGGCTTGTCATGGACGATAAAGAGCATGTGGCTCTGGCTTCACTGGCACCTGACCTTTTCACAATAAGCTTTAACGGACTGAGCAAGTCACACCGAGTTGCAGGCTACCGAGTGGGCTGGATGTGTCTGTGCGGAAACAAGAGCAATGTAAAGGGTTACATAGAGGGACTTAACCTCCTGTCATCCATGAGACTCTGCTCAAATGTTCCTGCTCAGAGTATAGTTCAGACCTGCCTTGGCGGATATCAGAGTGCAGATGAGCTGCTCTTGCCGGGAGGAAGGATCTATGATCAGAGGGAGTATATCTACAAAGCACTCTGCGATATACCGGGAATAAGTGTGGTTAAGCCGGAGGCAGCGTTCTACATATTCCCGAAACTTGACAAGGAGAAGTTCAACATCACAAATGATGAACAGTTTGCTCTTGATCTTTTGAGGGATAAGCACATCCTCGTCACATGTGGAACGGGATTTAACTGGAAGGATCCGGATCATTTCAGAATAGTATATCTTCCGAATATGGAGATACTCAAGGCAGCAACAGCAAAGCTGGCTGATTTCCTGAGCTATTACCACCAGTAAATATAATATACAGAATATATAGTAATTCCAGAACTTGGACATACCAGGTTCTGGAATTTGTTTTATTTGCGAGGGGAAGAAAAGACCGCAATCAAACAATAATTGTATACAATAATCATACAATTACATACATAAAAGACAATTAAATATTAAAACGCAACAACAACGATAATAAAATGCATAAATTGTCAAAAAATATGTTGACGATTTAGCGAGTATCATGTATAATAAAAGTACATTAAAGAACAGCCATTTGAAAAAGAAACAGATGGCACACCATAGATTGTCACCCGTGACACATAACATGTACGAAGTGTTTATGAAAACAGACTTCACGCATGGTGCGCAGGAAACAGAGATCCGTGGTACAAGTTCACGAAAGGAGGAGGTTCCGTTGGAGACAATTGAAGAACATTTTTATCATGATGGTAACTCAGAACTGGGAAGTTGTTTCCACACGAGATGCCTTTAAGATAAATCTTGAACCAGTCCACATGTAGATGCTATATATAGCATGGTTGAAGTACAAAGGACGCAGGTATTTGATACCAGATTTGATCCATCGTGATTGTTCAAAACACAAGATATGAGTGGTGTTTCAAGGGCATCATGTCATATCACATATCGTAAGACTAGTGCTTATAAGAGGTTGGTACATATACAAGTTCATGCAGTGCATGTTATGAGTAGATGCAATTCGTACCCTGATAGTTGATATTCCGGTAAGTTTAATCTCTAGGCACAACGAATTTTTTCATAGATATTTAAAATATAGTGAAAAGATATATGGCATGTGTGGAAGCACTCAAGTATTAAAAAGATACTTCAATATTTTAAAAATGAATAAACAAACATGAAGCCAGTTGGAATTATACCAACTGGCTTTTTTGCGTGTTAATGATTTGTGCGTCAAGTTGCGATTTTTCGCCCTGTATGCATGGGGCAAATTTTGAAATACTTGGTACGTTTGCTATGTAATTGGTGTGCAACAACAAGAAACTAATATTAATTGCAAATAACTTAAATTATTACTTAATCGAATGTAAAAATAGCATAAAACGAAGCCTAAATATTCAGTAATTAATGACATGTTCAACAACTAAAAAATAAGTTAAAATAAGTTTATCTATAAATAGATCATGAAAAGGCTGTTCATGATATATAAAGTGGAGGAATGTCACAAAAACAGAAAGGGAAAGGAAATATGGTAAGATTTAGAACAAGACTGGTTGCGGTTACATGTGCGGTTGCAATGGTTGGTTCGTTCTGGGGAGGTGCAGGAGCGATAGTGACCGCTGATGCTGTTGAGCCAGCTGCAGAGACAGCTTGGAACGCAGTTGCTAATAAGCTGGTATTTGATACGGCTACAGATGCGAAATGGTCGGATAAAGTATATGCCAGCAATGATTCAGGAACATATCCGGAACTGGGCAGAATTGATGATTTAACTGTAGGCAAGAAGGCAGTACTTACTGCAAATGTATTACTTGACGGAGATTTTTCCGGATTGGATGGTGCGCAGGCTGATGATGGTACATACAATGCAATTCAGCTTTCCTGTGCGATAAAGACGGGAGATGGCTGGACATATGCCAAGTCAGATGACTACCCATTTCTTAAGTCGGATAATTTTAGTGATGGACAAACCCAGGTATCATTTGCATTTGACATTGAAGATACCGGAGCTGTTTCAGAGATCATCTTCCAGTACAATTCAAATTCTGCGTATGCTGGAACGATAGAGATATCAGACATAGAGATCAAGAGCGAAGAGCCGGACACTGAGGAACCTAGTACAGAGGAGCCGGGCAGTGAAGAGGCAGGTTCAACAGAAGAATCTAGCACTGAGGCGGCAGGAACAAAAGATCCGGGTAGTGAGGAACCGGGAACAGAGGCATCGGGTACAGAAAATCCTGGAAACGGTTCATCGTCAACAGGAAATGCGACAGGAAAAGCTACAGCAGCAGTCACAGAGAATACAGTGTGGAGCAGTGATGAGGCTGTGCTCACATTTGACACTGCTTTAGATGCGACATGGAAGGATAAGGCGTACGCCAGCAATGACAGCGCTACATATGCAGACATGGCGAGAATAGAGGGTGCAACTGTAGGTGAAAAAGTGAAACTCACAGCGACGGTTTCACTTGATGGCGATATATCAGGCCTTGACGGTGCTGAGGCGTCAGACGGATCATACAATGCGATCCAGCTTGCTTGCGCTATCAAGGCAGGCGACAGCTGGACATATGTCAAGTCAGATGACTATCCATTCTTAAAGAGTGAGAACTTTACAGATGGCAAGTGCAGCGTAGAGTTCAACTTTAACGGAGTGGATGCAGGCGATGTTCAGGAGATCGTATTCCAGTACAATGCAAACTCAGCATTTACAGGAAAGGTTCTAATCGGCGGTGTTGCAGTTGACAAGGTAGAGAGTGGCAAGAAGCCGACTACAACTGAGACAGAGGCTGGAAACTTCGCAGATGCAAGTCTTGTGTTTGACACAGCGAGCGATGCAAAGTGGACAGACAAGGCATTTGCCAGCAATGATACAGAAAGCTATACAGATCTTCCTACAGTAGACAATGTCAAAGTTGGAGCAAAGGCGAAGCTCACAGCTACGGTTTCACTTGATGGCGATATATCAGGCCTTGACGGCGCTGAGGCATCAGACGGATCATACAATGCGATCCAGCTTGCGTGTGCCATGAAGACAGGAGACAGCTGGGATTACGTCAAGTCAGGCGACTATCCGTTCATCAAGGCTGAGAACTTTGTCGATGGCAAGTGCGATATATCATTTGCATTTGATGTATCAGAGGTGGGAAATGTGCAGGAGATCGTATTCCAGTACAATTCCAACTCAGCATATGCTGGCAAGATCACAATAAGCAACGTTAAGGTACTTGATGTTAAGGAGAGCAGCGGCGGACTTGAGCAGAGAGATCCTGCTGTGATCTCAGATCTCTCATCGGCTGAGGATTATGACAAGTGGAGCACAGAGGCCGGATATGCATACAAGCACGGCGATGCAGCCAGCAAGGCCGGCAATGCCACGCCTGACATATCATATGACAGTGCAAATGAGAGACTTAAGGTTTCTGTTGACTACTCAGCAGATTCAACTTCTTCATGGAGTGAGGCAAAGGTTAAGTGTGTTCCTACAGAGGCTATGGATGTGAGCCAGTACAACCAGCTCAGTGTGGATATCATCTACCCGGCAAAGCTCAAGGGAAGCAAGATCAAGTTTTTTGCAGATGGAATAATAAATAAAGATACGACCATCGATGATGATGCAGAGGATATCGGCGATGGATTAAAGAAAGTTACAGTTACTATGGGATTTACTCCGACAGATAAACCACTCACAGATGTGACAATAGGAATCATAGGAAGCAGCACAAGCTTCAAGGGCAATGTATATCTTGATAATCTTGTTCTGTCACAGGCAGATACAACAAAGGATTTCGTCGAGATAACAGAGATTCCTGGTGCTGGTTCACCAGCGGATCTTTCACAGATGCCATCATCAGTTAGAGTGAGCGATGCGAATGCAGCAGACAGTGCAAGGGCACTTGCGGCATACCTGAATACACTCATGAATAGTGATCAGGTTCTGTTCGGACATCAGAATGATGTGAGCAGAAGCGTAAATCCACAGGCGTCACTCGGTGATGTATATGATGTGACTGGACAGGTAAGCGGTGTGTTCGGAATCGACTCACTGGCAGTTACAGGCTCGGAGGCAGGCGGTTCAGACGCGGCTTCGGCACTGGCAAACTCAGTGGCATACAGCAAGACTGCAGCGGCAAATGGTGCGATCGTGTCATTGTCAATGCATATGCCAAACTTCTCAAGCTCTAAGATAGTGAAGAACTTGGATGGAACATACAGTTTCTACGGATGTGATTTCTCAGAGTCCAAGGATCTGTCAAATGACATAGTAAAGCAGATTCTCCCAGGCGGAGAGTACAATGAGGTATTTACAGCTTACCTTGATGTGATCGCAGACTACGCATCACAGCTTCAGGCTGCCGGAATACCTATCATGATCAGACCATTCCACGAGAACACAGGAAGCTGGTTCTGGTGGGGATCAATGAACACAGCAGAGACATATAAGTCTCTCTACAGATATACCAAGGATTACATGGAGCAGAGCGGTGTACACAATCTTCTCTGGGTATACTCACCAAACGGACCTGTCACATCAGAGGCAGCTTACATGTCATACTATCCAGGCGATGAGTATGTAGATATCCTTGCATTTGACTACTACAATGATTACAATTCGTACCCTGCAGCTGCAGACAATTCTTTCTTTGACAGTCTTGATACAACATGTAATATCGTGTCATCAATAGCTGCAAAGAGAGGCAAGATACCAGCCATCGCTGAGTGCGGTGTCAGAGTCATGAAGAAGGACGGTTCAGACAACGAGGGACTTCTCGTAAAGGGTAATCCGGTTGGAACAGAGGCTTCAGGAAAGAACTGGTATCAGGAAGTCAACGACATTGCGAAGAAGAACAATATGCCATACTATCTTGTATGGGCCAACTTTGGAGATACCAACTTCTACGTTCCATATAAGTATGACGACGCACATGGACAGGAGCTCATCAATGACTTCATAAAGTACTACAATGACGACTCATCAATATTTGGTGGCGATACAGGATTCTACAGTAACATGGGAACCCTTGCGGGAGTATCTGCAAATACATACACGGGCCAGATGGGTTACATGGTATATCCATTTGACAGAGATACCATCCTCAAGGCGACAACACTCAAGGCTGGTGTTAAGAATGCATCAAAGGTTCAGTTCATTATCAACAATCCTGATACAGGTGTTAAGCTTACACTCAACGCTGAGGCTGGAGCCGAGATTGCCGCTGCAGGATCAGAGCCAACACTTTACACGGCTGATCTTACAGAGAAGAATCTCAGCAAGCTTGGAAAGACAGATACAGCAACCATCACACTCTTGGCAGATGGCGAGCAGCTCGCACAGCTGTCACACATAAGCCTTGGAAAGGCCAAGGATAAGGCTCCTGCAAATGTCATCGAGGACTTCGAGTACTATTCAGGAAGTGACGGACTTCTGGATTCCACATACACATCTAACTCAGCCGCAGGATGCAGTTCAAGCTTTGTTCTTGACAAGACACATAAGAACGGTGGCACATACGGCGGCGCATTCAAGTATACGCTTGAAACAAATGGATCAGAGGTGTGGACAGGAAGGATTAAGTCAGAGCTTACAAACAACGATTTCTCAAAGTATAATGCGCTTGAGATGTGGGTACAGCCGGACGGTATGGGACAGAAACTTGTAATCCAGATCACAGATGGAAGTGGCGAGGAATTTGAGGTATACCTCACAGATTTCGTAAAGGGAACAAAGGCACAGTATGTTACTATTCCATTCAGCTCATTCAAGGGTAAGAAGGGTGGTACACTCGATGCATCGGATATAGTCAAATTTGCTGTATGGTGCAACTCGATCGTGCCGGAGGATCACACTGGCAAGTGGACAGTTGACTCAACTATCTACTTTGATGGAATCCAGGCAGTGAAGCTCACGGATGATATGCTCAAGAAGAATCCGGTTGACAAGAATGGACTTATCATAACAGACAAGTCACTTGTCAAGAAAGATACAGTCACACCTGGAAAAGATGATCCGACAACTGAGGATCCGGGCAAAGATGACCCGACAACAGAGAATCCAGGCGACGATGACACATCGGATAATCCAACGACTGAGACACCAGACGATGGAGATGCAACGACAGAGAACCCGGGCAAGGATGATCCAACAGAAGCAACTACTACAGAAAATGGTGATCCTACAACAGAAGTCACAACTGCAGCTACCACAGAAAGCAGCACAGATGGCAAGGGACAGAATGTGGTAAATACAGGTGATGAGTCTCCTGTAGATACAATGTTTGCGATAATGATAGCATCGCTTATTATGGCTGGTGCAGGATATATCGTTATCAAGAAAGATAAAAAGTAATACTCATTTTAAGCCTTACCCATATACCCTAAGGGTGGCAATCAAAAAGCTCCACTGCATTGCGGCAGAATACCGCGGGCAGTGGAGCTATATTATTATAGGTTATGCATATTATAGATTATGCTGCAGGTGTGGAAGCGCTGCGGCGTTTCTCCACGAGTTTCTCAACGGGTGTGGTGAGGTACATGATGGATAGCATGAGCGTACAGCAGAACCAGATGATAGGCTCCGTGATCGTAACTCCCAGATATCCAAGTCTTGGGGTAAGTATCATCACGGCGAGAATCTTTCCAACAAGCTCGATGCTTGATGACAGTACAGGTATGATCTTTCTTCCCATTCCCTGCATCGCACATCTAAGTACAAATAATGGTCCAAGGACGTAGAAGCATGTCACCCCGATTCGCACGTATCTCACAGCGGGATCGATGATCGCACTGGCGGATGTGCCGGCAACCAGCTTTATAAGTGCCGGGCTGAATAGCCAGCCGAAAATGATCATGACGGTAGTTATGATGGTATTGATGATAATGGCGGCACGCACTCCCTGATGAACCCTGTCATATTTACCCGCTCCCATATTCTGGCTGACATAGGTTGTGACGGCGTTTCCTACTATATATAACATGAACATGAGGATATCAAATATTTTCCGTGCAGCGGTATGGGCTGTTACAATGTCCGTACCCAGACCGTTTATCGCTCTCTGGAGGATGACGGTTCCTATGTTCACTATGCAGCTCATAAAGCCCATGGCAAGTGCTGATTGAATAAGATCAGATCTGTCACTTTTTTCTACAGAATATTCGCCCTTTTCAGGAATGAGATATCTTGCTTTTCTGAATATATATATGAGAGCCAGAATGCCGGCCAGAGCCTGCGAAATATCGGTTGCGATCGCGGCACCTATAACGCCCATGTCAAAAGCCCTTATAAACAGAAGATCCAGCACAATATTCAGTACAACTGATATTCCGAGGAAGATAAGAGGTGTCTTGCTGTCTCCCACAGCACGGAGTACATTTGCACAGAAGTTGTAAAGTGAGCAGAATATTATTCCGGCTATTATTATGATGACGTAACTTGCGGCCATGTCTATGATGTCGTCGGGGGTATTTAACAATACAAGGATAGGTCTGATAAAGACAAGTCCGACAATGGTAAGAACAATCGAGGCCAGCAGAGTCATCATGGCTGCGGAGCCTACACACTGTCTCATCTTGTGGTAGTCTTTTGCACCGTAATATTTGGCGATGGGAATAGCGAGTCCCATAGTACCGCTGTTGAGGAAACCTATCATCATATTTGATATGACGGAGGTTGCACCTACTGCCGCAAGAGCCTGTGAGCTTACATAGTTACCCACTATGGCTGAATCCGTAAAACTGTATAACTGCTGCGCTATCTGGCCCAGAATCATAGGGACAGCAAATAGCCATATAACTTTTATTGGTTTGCCGATGGTCAGATCTTTCATATCGAAAAGGTTCTCCTTAATTATTATTTAATAGACAGACGCTGTACAATGTTTTTTGAAGCGCTTGATATTCGATTGTACAACAGTTCTGAATAAAGTCAATGTGGAATTTGAGGAATTTTAAAGAAAAATGTTTTATTTTGTTTTGTAAAATGGTATGTTAAAGAGTACTGATTAAAATATTTTTAAAGATGCATACTAGAGAGTGGATATTAATTATAGAAAGAATGGATATAAAGATAATGGATGATAAGAACAAAAACAGAGAAAACTTGAAGGATAGAGATGGAAATTTGAAAGCTGAAAGAACCGAAGATAAGGTGAAAAAGATAAAAATAGAAAAAAGCACAAAACATGAGAAGAATATATCGGAAGCGAAGAAGCCACAGAGTAGCTCAAAGGGTAGTTCACAGGGCAGCTCAGAGAGCGGTTCAAAGAGTAGTTCGCAGGGTAACTCACAGAGTGGCTCAAAGAAAAAGAAGAGAAATAATAAATATGATATAGAGCGTGTCGTGTTGTATGCTGTGTCAGTGATCCTTCTGGCTCTTGTGATAAGCCTTGCTATAAAAAATTACAGCCTGGAGAGTAAACTGGACAAGCTGACTAAAAGCGATGCTGTTGCCACAGGAGCATCGGAGAACAAAGAAAATGCTGATAATGGTACGTCAGGTAAGAAAGATGTGGCAAAGACTGGTGGCAACAGTGAAAAGACAGATCCTGATTCAACGGATGGATCCACTATGAAAGGTGGTTCATCAACTGAGATCGCCGAGCCTTTGGCAGTTCAGGGGGATGTGCAGTATATTGATATCGAAGTTCCGCAGGCGGAAGAAAAAGAGAATTATAACGGCGAGGATCTTGCAGACAATGGTTATCCATATGCCATCAAGATAAACAGACAGGAAAATATAGTCACGGTATATGCGCTCGATGATTCGGGATTTTACACAGTGCCTGTGAGAGTCATGAGATGTTCGGTTTCACCTGTGGGTGAGACTCCAACCGGAATATTTAACATTGCCCTCAAATGGGAATGGCTGGCTCTTTTTGATAATTGTTATGGTCAGTATGTATCACAGATAGATGGCGATACGTTGTTCCACTCGGTTCCGTATCTGGATACGACGAAGGATTCCCTGGAGACCTGGGAGTTTAATAAGTTAGGAACCGGAGCATCCTTGGGATGTGTAAGGCTCTGTGTGGCAGACACAAAGTGGATATATGAAAATTGTGAATCTGGAACGTATGTAGATATATTTGACAGCGATTACTATGGTCCGTTGGGCAGACCGGTACCTGTGACAAAGCTTCAGAATACAGAAGAACAGGGATGGGATCCTACAGATATGGTTGAGGAGAATCCAACCACGGGTAAAGCAGTTATATATGGAGTGGAGAGTCATAGTATAAAACAGGGAGAAAATTACGACACCATGGCTGGAGTGATGGCATTCAATTCACAGAGAGAGGATGTAACAGACCAGCTAAAAGTTGAAGGTTCAGTTGACAATACAAAGGCCGGAAAGTACACGGTAAAATACAGTTTCAATGATCAGGGACAGGAAGTTTCAAAGAATATCGTCATAACAGTTGAGGATGATGAAGCTCCGGTAATCACCAAAGTCCCTGTTGAACTTAAGGTGGAGAATTACAAGGGGCAGAAAGAGGAGCTGGCGCAGCTCATTGCGTCCTATATATCAGCTCAGGATGGAGGGAATATCATAGGGACAGCCATTGCGACAGATGGTAACGGGCATAGACTCGATGGCTCCGACATATCCAAGCTGAATGAGGATGTGATATGTGTATCTGTGAACGATATTTCCGAAGCTGCCGGAACATATTCTGTCGTATGCAGTGCCAGAGATGCATCGGGCAACATATCACAGAATCACACAGTTAAGGTTACAATTGTAAAATAGAGAAAAACATATTCGATAAAACAGGTTAGAGAAAAACATATTAGAGAAAATGGATTAGATTAGAACAGTAGGGTGATTTTATGGCAGAGAAAAAGACAACGCTATACGATCTCGAAGCGGAAAAGATAAGGGAAAAAATAATCATATTTGCTGCTGATACAGGAGGATACACACAGAAAGAGGTATCCCTGGAGGTGCAGGCATCACTGGATGAGCTGGCAGAGCTTATAGATACCGCAGGCGGAGAAGTAGTGGGAAGACTTGTTCAGAATAGAGATAAAATTGCAAATGACCTGTATCTTGGAAGAGGAAAAGTTGAGGAACTCAGGGATATGATATATGAGCTTGGGGCAACTGGTGTGTGCTGTGATGATGAATTGTCACCTGCACAGCTTATGAATCTTCAGGATGCATTGGACATAAAGGTCATGGACAGAACCATGGTTATCCTTGATATATTTGCAGCTCATGCAGGAAGCTATGAAGGCAAGCTGCAGGTAGAGCTTGCTCAGCTTAAGTTCAGGGCAACCAGGCTTATCGGAATGAGAGATTCTCTTTCAAGACTTGGAGGCGGAATTGGTACCAGAGGACCGGGTGAGAAGAAGCTCGAGATAGACAGACGAGTTATAAGGGAGAGAATATCCAGACTAAAGGCTGAGCTGAGGACAGTCGAAGCACAGAGAGCGCAGCAGAGAAAGCAGAGACAGCGCAGTGCCGTTCCTGTTGCCGGTATAGTTGGCTATACAAATGCCGGAAAATCAACACTTCTCAATGCCATGACAGGGGCAGGGGTGTTGGAGGAGGACAAATTATTTGCTACTCTTGATCCGACGACAAGAAGTTACAAACTTCCGGGAGGACAGAATATTCTGCTCACTGATACAGTAGGATTTATAAGAAAACTTCCTCACCACCTGGTGGAGGCATTTGGCTCAACTCTGGAGGAGGCAAAATATTGTGATGTGATCATACACGTGGTGGATGCCTCGGATGAGAACTGGGATAAGAATATTGAGACGGTTTACAGCACATTAAAACAGTTGAAGATAGATGAGAATTCCGGAAAACCTATCATCACGGTTTTCAATAAGGTGGATAAGGTGAAAAAAGATGATCTGGCGGGGGTGCGTGACCTGAGAGCGGACAGAACGCTTTACGTCTCAGCTATGACAGGACAGGGACTTGATGAACTGGCAGCAGCGATAGAGGAGATACTTAGAGATCAGAAGACGTATATACGCCATACATTTGCATATTCGGATGCAGGACTTACAGGCCTCATACACAAGTATGGAGAGATAAAGACAGAAGAATATCTGGATGATGGGATATTCATAGAAGCATATGTACCGTCGTCAATTCTGGGGAAGCTTGGTCTGGGTTATGAGGACGATGATGAATATTAACAACTCTTAACGATGCCTTTCAATTGCTTTACAGAGTGTAAAGACACTGGAAAAATATTTATTTATTGTATATACTTATATAGATTGTTATAGGAAGAAAAAATGGGGTTATACCCCATACATATCAAAGAAAGGGAAAGATTATGGGAGACAATGAAATGAAAGGAACACCTGATGGAGTGAATTTCGGTGGAAATACCCCTGAAGGTGGAAATCAACAGGCGGCTGTCGGACAGCAGGCAAATCAGCAGTATGCAGGCCAGTACGGACAGCAGAACCAGCAGTATGCGGGCCAGTACGGACAGCAGAACCAGCAGTATGCGGGACAATACGGACAGCAGGCAAACCAGCAGCAGTACGCAGGTCAGTACGGACAGCAGGCAAACCAGCAGCAGTACGCAGGTCAGTATGGACAGCAGGCAAACC
>OLRH01000783.1_pt1 | contig 16376 bp, 7 predicted proteins | sample 1672321 | NCBI WGS metagenome assembly OLRH01 (sample SAMEA3136671, study PRJEB25190) | human gut metagenome | reverse complement strand
TAGTCTGGATGAAGAATATTCTACAAACAGACTTCTGGCGCAGTTTAGATTTGATCTTTACCTTGGAAATCTGCTCTATGACAAAAAGCAGTATACGGAGGCCATTTTCCACTGGGAGACCACGGTAAAAGAAAAAGACACCATCTCCATGGCTTACCGGAACCTCTCGATCGCTTACTGCAACAAGGAACAGGATCTCGCTAAAGCCATGACTGCCATGAAAAACGCCCTGGCCCTGGATCCCGCCTATCCCCGCCTCTGGCTGGAATACGACCAGCTGGCCGCTAAGATGGCTCTTCCGGTGGAAGACCGCCTAAAAACCATGGAAAGCCATCCGAAAGTGACTGCTGGAAGAGATGATCTTTTCCTTCGCTATATCACACTTTTGAACTGCACCGGCCGCTATGAAGAAGCGCTCGATGCCCTTCAGACACGGAAATTCCATCCCTGGGATTTATTCTGAAAAACGGTGTGGAGCAGATGGCTTTCCGGTGTATCCGCGTCGGCGAGAAAAGCACTGCACTGGCGGATAATGCCATCGACCGCAAGGTCATTCTGAAACACGCCCTGCCGGGATTTTTCCTGCTCGAGTGCGATGAGATCGGAGAAATAGCGCGGGAGATCCTGCAGAAGATGGAGGTAGTCGGCGATATCCTGCTGTGTGCGGAACGGGTACTCTGCGAGCAGAATGGGAAGCTGTGCCTGAATCCCGAGCGACGGACCGAGCGGTTCCGCAAGAAGGCTGGTGCTGCCCGGCATTTTCTCGCAGTTCAGCTCGTAGAGCAGAAGATCGAGCGTGATCTGATTTTCCGCGGAGAGGCGGTTTCGATGAAAGGATGTGAGCGTTGTTTCCACACTCTGCAGCAGGGCATCATACGAGGTGCGGTCAGGGATGGAAACCGTGCCGAACGAGGCAGTGCCGGGGGCAATTCCGCGGGAAGCCGGATCGGCGAGGGTATAGTGGAGCGTGATGGCAGAAGAGGTTACCTCGGAGTGGAACCGTTCCTCCACATACGCGGAAAACCGGCGGTTCTCACCAGGGGAAAAGAACGGGGAAAAATACCAGAACAGCAGGGCGAAAAGAAGTCCGCCGCACAGAAGCAGAGGGAACAGGATGCGGCGGTGCAGAGAAGCTGGTTTCATAGAATAGGCTCCGGTGCGGACAGTTATCATAAAGTATGTAAAAAATGCTGATTTTATGCGCTTTTTCCGTGGCCTTTCATTTGACTTTCCAAAACGGCTTTGCTATAATCAGTAACGAATGAAATAAGGGACTTTTCAGTGCGGAACGGATTTGAAAAAGAATCCGCGAAGGTAAAAGGGAATCAGGTGGAAATCCTGAGCGATCCGGTCACTGTAAGCAGGGAGTGTTAGCTGCAGAAATGCCATTGTGCGAAACGCATGAGAAGGCGCGGCTGCCGTGAAGATCTGCGAGTCAGGAAACCTGCTGGAAAGGTTAGTGAATCGCTTCCGATAAAAGCATATATATTCATGGAAAGATGTACGAAGTAAAATCGGACATCTGCTTTTTTGTCGCCATGCGTCCGAAAAAGAGCTCCGGTGGAGAAACTCTTTTGCAGAAAAAGCAGATGTCTGTTTGTCTTTTCGCAGAAAAAATGTGTCCTCAAAAACAAGATTACTTGCAGGGAGACATCATTGACGGGGACAGGCACCGCCCAGCTGCCTGAAAAAGTCAGACGGAATCCGGAGCAGATGCGCGAAGGAGATCCGAAGAAAAGGAGAAGTTATGAAAGGAAATTCAAGCAAATTTCTGGCACTGCTGCTGTCGGCGTCCATGATCATGAGCCCGACTGTCAGCGTATTAGCAGATACGCAGGAAAAAGCAGCACAGACAGAAAGCAGCGCAGCCGCAGAGGAAGCGCCGCAGAGCGAAGAAACAGCAGAGACGGCAGAACCGGAAACAACACCGGCAGAAACCGAGAGCAGTGAAAGCACTGCAGAGACTCCGGCAGAAGAGCCGACGGAAACACCGGCCGCGCCTGCAGAGGATCAGACACCGGCAGGATCTGACGAGACCGAGACACCATCCGCAGATGAGGATGCTTCGGAAGATACTGCAGAGGACACTGCAAAAGACGGTGAAGAGACTGCCGATACCACAGAAAAAGAGCCGGAAGCAGCAGATGAGACTTCCCAAGATGCTGGAAAAGAAACACCGGCAAAAGAAGAAACCAAAGATGCTGTAAAAGAGAATACCAGTCCGGCGGCAGAACAGCCGAAAACGGAAGTAAAAGAAACAACCCAAAATGAGGCATCCAATACAGCCGAGGAGAAAGAAACAAAAGCAGCGGAAGCAGCAAAACCGGCAGATGGTGAGTATGAGACTTCTGCAGAAGCAACCGGAAGCATGTTCCGTGTGATTTCTTCCAGACTCATCGTAAAAGATGGAAAACTGAAAGCATCCATTCTGCTGAGTGGAACCGGCTATGATTACCTGTATACGGGAACAGCAGCAGAAGCTGCCGCAGCAGATGAAAAGAGCTGGATTGCTCCGACAGGAAGCGAAACCTATACGGATACGAAGACCGGTGCAGAAAAGACCGGATATCGTTTTGAAATTCCGGTGGAAGAGCTTGACAAACAGATGGATGTTGCCGTTCGCTCAGCCAAGAAAAAAACATGGGCTGATAAAACTGTTACGATCCACAGCACCGCTGCAATCCCGACGGTAACACCGGAACCAACCGAGACTCCAAGCGAAAATCCAGGTGAGGATTCCTCGAATAAGCCAGCCAGTGTAGAAGCACCGGTTACCAAAGAGGACGGCAGCGTATTCAAAATGTTCGTCATCTCCGAGGCAACAATGATCAACAAGGGTGATAAACTCGTTCTTACACTGAAAACAAACAACGTATCATTTGATAAACTGTATCTTGGAAAGAACGATGACCTTGCAAAAACACCGGCTATCCAGGGAATGCAGGAAGCAAACGGCGGTTATTCCTTTACATTTGAAGTAGATGCGGACAAAGCCGGCACAACCGTTCCGATCGTTCTTGGAAAGAAAGACGGAACCTGGTACACCAAACAGCAGCTTTATCTTGCAGTTCCGGGAAGTAAAACACCGGAAGTAACTCCGATACCGGAGCCGACCGAGACTCCGGTCCCGACTGCAACCCCGACTCCGAGTGAGACTCCGGTTCCAACCGCAACTCCAACTCCGGAACCGGCGAAAGTAGAAAACGGTATCTACAGCGGAACCGCGGAGACCGGCGCAGCTATGTTCAAAGTAGTCGGCGTAGAGCTGACCGTAAAAGACGGCGACATGAAAGCACGCATCACGTTAAGTGGTGTTGCCTACGATTATCTGTACATGGGAACACCGGAAGAGGCAGCTGCCGCAGACAAGAGTGCATGGATTGCAGGTGTCGGCACCGTTGATTACACAACAGCAGACGGCGAGACGAAAACAGGAATGCAGTATGATATTCCGGTAGCAGCACTCGATCAGGCACTTGTTGTTTCTTCCCATTCTGCAAAACGGGATAAATGGTATGCAAGAACCATTACTATTGCATCTTCCAGTCTGAAAAAGACCGCAGATCTTCCGGCAGATGAGACCAATAAAGTAGCAGATGGTATTTACAGTGCAGAGGCAACAACTAATGCAGCAATGTTCAAGGTAGTCGGCGTAAAACTGACCGCGAAAAACGGAAAAATGACAGCAGTTATCACCTTAAGCGGAAGCGGCTATGATTATCTGTATATGGGAACCGGAAAAGATGCGGCAGCAGAGAGCGGCGCATGGATCGCTTCCACCGGAAAAGTGGACTACACCTTAGACGGTGAAACCAAAACAGGAATGCAGTTTGAAATCCCGGTAGAAGCACTGGATCAGGAACTTGCTGTAGCAGCTCATGCAGTAAAGAGCGGCAAATGGTACGACAGAGCCATCACGATTGCATCTTCCAGCCTGAAAAAGACCGGAGACCTTCCGTCGGATGACAACAAGGGCGATACTCCGAAACCAACCCTCGTTCCGACCAATACCCCAACCGTATCTCCATCTGAGACACCGGTTGTAAAACCGACCAGCACCCCGACTCCGGCACCGACCCAGAAACCGGCCGATACCAAACCGGAGCAGGAATCCAAATATGAGTCTGACTTAAGCGGCGGCACATCCAAAGTAGACAGTGCAACCACACTGGCAGACGGCGTTTACACACCAGACGGATTCTCCTTCTCCGGCGGATCCGGAAAGGTAACCATCTCCTGCAGCAAGATTACTGTAACGAACGGACAGGCTTATGCAACGATCGCATTCAGCAGTCCGTACTACGGATATGTAAAAGCAAACGGAAATAAATACATGGCAAATGTCAGCGGCGGAAGCAGCATCTTCACCATTCCGGTTGAGCTGAACAAGAACAATACCATCATCGGTATGACCACCAGAATGTCCGTTGCCCATGAGATTTCCTACAACATCTTCATCTCCCTGGCAGCAGCAAAGAAGGGCGGCAGCACTTCTTTCAGCACAGGATTTGTAAAAGCAGACGGAACAACCTCCACGATCAGCACCGATAACTCCAAGCTGGATACCACCGCTCCGGAGATCATGGGACTGGAATACAAAGCAGAGACAAAACTTGCTTACGCAGAGTACTTCAAGATGTATCATTACGACGAAGGCATCACCCTGCTGGAGATCGATATGACAAAAGATACCGAGCGTGATCCGGAGAAACAGACCGAGGACGACAAGAAAGCAGAAGATACCGATACCGCAGCAGCAGAGGATACCGCAGCAGCAACCGACGAGGAAGAAGCGGCAGCAGCATCCGATTCCAAAAAGACCGGCACTGAGAAAGCGAAAGATCTGACCGAAAAGACAAAAGAGCTGTACGAAGGCAATGTTGTCAAATATCTGATCGTTCCGAAAGATGTTGAGATTCCGGCAGGACTGGACAAAGATATGATCGTGATCCAGCTTCCGGTTGAGAAAGCATACGTAGCATCTGAGGATGCCCTGAAACTTCTCGACGAGCAGTTAGACGCAGCAGAGAGCATCAAAGCAGTCGGCATGGAGCAGAAAGACTGCCGGATCGAAAACATTGCAAAAGCAATGGAAGATAAAAAAATCTCCTTCGACGGAGCATTCGATGATCTGGACTACAAAGCTCTGGTAAAAGACGAAATCGACTTTGCAATTCTTCCGTCTGAGTTCCTTCCGGGAAATGCAAAAGATGAGGAAGATGCTGATGCAGTCGACGAGACCGCAGATACCAAAGCTGAGGATCAGAAGGACGATAAAGACGATAAGACAACGGATGAGAAAGCAGACGAAGACAAGACTCCGGAAGAACTTCTGAAAGAGGAAAATGAGCGTCTGTCCGACACTGCAGAGCGTCTGGCAACCCTGACCATTCCGATGCTGGTTGACCGTTCCGCAGACGAGAAGATCGATCTTGCGAAAGCAGAGTGGCTGAAAGTCTACGGCGTGATCTTCGGATGCGAGGATCAGGCAAACGAGCTGTTCCAGCAGATGGTAAAGGCAGAAGAGAATAAATAAGTACAATAATTTGCAGCAAAAAATGAGAAAGGGCTGCTGCCATATGGCAGCGGCTTTTTCTTTAAGAAAGGAATATCAAATGACAGGAAAAAACGAAAGAAAGCTGAAAAAATGGGCCGCACTTTTTCTTGCAGCAGCGATGTCACTGACGGCCTGCGGCAGCACCGCATCAACGGGAAGCAGCACATCGTCCGCGTCGGGCACTTCGGCAGTTTCTGAGAGCAGCACATCCACAGCATCCGCAGCAGACGTTTCCGAAAGCCAGACGGAGAGCACATCCGTCTCGGAAAGTACGGCTGAAAGTGAAAGTACCTCCGAAGCCACTGCTGAGAGCAGCACCTCCGGGAGTGATACCGCATCCGCGGATGGTTTCGCAACGACAGACGATGTCAGCGACGCACCGGACATCACCGGAATCACCATCGAGAGCAAGATGGTCCTGAATTACGCCGAGTGCTTTAACGTATACTACTGCACAGACGGTTATAAACTGATCGATGTCAAAGACGGCGCGCAGTATCTGCTCGTCCCGGACGGAAAAGAGGCACCGGATGACCTCGATTCCGATGTAATTGTAATCCATCAGCCGCTGGAACGCATCTACATGGCAGCAACCTCTCCGATGGCGCTGTTCGATGCCATCGACTCCCTCGATACGATTCGTCTCTCCGGTGAAACCGCAGACAACTGGTACGTACAGGATGCCGTTGACGCGATGAATGCCGGAACGATGATCTTCGCCGGAAAATACAGTGAGCCGGATTACGAACTTCTGGTCAGTGAGAACTGTGATCTGGCCATTGAATCCACGATGATCCTCCATTCCCCGAAGGTACAGGAGATGATCGAGATGCTCGATATTCCGGTCTTCATCGACCGTTCCAGCTACGAATCCCAGCCTCTTGGCAGAACCGAATGGATCAAACTCTACGGTGCCATGCTGGACAAAGAGGAGGAGGCAGCCGACTTCTTTGCAAGTCAGGCAAGTGTTGTGGAAAATCTGAAGGATTTCCAGAATACCGAAAAAACGGTCGCTTTCTTCTATATTAATACGAGCGGAGCTGCCGTTGTGCGGAACCCGGAGGACTATATTTCCAACATGATCGAGCTTGGCGGTGCGCGCAACGCCTTCCGTGATCTCCAGGACGACAGCGGAAAAACATCCGTGCCGATCACGATGGAGCAGTTCTACGATACGGCCGAAGATGCGGACTACCTGATCTACAACGCAAGCATCGATTCCACCGTCAAAACCCTGGACGACCTGCTGGCAAAGGATTCCATGTTTGCCGATTACAAAGCAGTCAAAGAGGGCAACGTCTGGACAACCGAGAAATCGATGTATCAGGCAACCGATAAAATTGCACAGTTTACCAACGACATTAACCTTCTGGTAACGGGCGGCGATCCGGATCAGATGGTATTCTTAAGAAAATTATCCTGATGGAGGAACGTATGTCAGAGAAAAAAAATATGACGGGAAAAGAGAACAGTTTCCATATGGAAAACTTCCGGCGCCGTTCGCGGTATGCCGCTGTGTTCCTGGTGCTGATTCTGGCGTTCGCCGCCATCACCGTGCTGAATATCAATTCCGGAAACGTAAATATTTCGATTCCGGAAATTTTCCGGATTCTGCTGCGGCGGACCGGAGAGGGGAAAGAGTACAATATTATCTGGAAAATCCGCCTTCCGCGTATTCTGATGGCGGCAATCCTGGGCGGTGCTCTGTCCCTGTCGGGCTTCCTTTTACAGACTTTTTTTGAAAACCCGATTGCCGGTCCGTTTGTTCTTGGAATTTCCTCGGGAGCCAAAATGGTCGTGGCGCTGACCATGATCTTTTATCTGGAGTGGGCGCGCAATATCACATCTTACACGATGATTGTTGCAGCATTCTTAGGATCCCTTCTCTCCGTCGGCTTCATTCTGCTGATGTCCCGACGGATCAAAAATATGGCAGGACTTCTCGTCGGCGGTATTATGATCGGTTACATCTGCTCGGCGGTCACGGATTTTGTTGTCACCTTCGCGGAGGATTCCGATATCGTCAACCTCCACGGCTGGTCACAGGGAAGCTTCTCCGGCATGAGCTGGAGCAACGTAGCGATCTCTGCGGCTGTGATCGGCATCACCTTTGTCATCACGTTCCTGATGGCAAAACCGATCGGTGCATACCAGCTCGGTGAGGCGTATGCGCAGAGCATGGGTGTCAACATCAAAGTATTCCGCATCGCGCTGATTCTGCTTTCGAGTATTCTCTCCGCATGTGTCACCGCATTTGCCGGTCCGATTTCGTTTGTCGGCATTGCCGTCCCGTTCCTCGTCAAACAGAGCCTCGGCACATCGCGTCCGCTCGTCGTAATCCCGGGAACGTTCCTCGGCGGAGCCGTCTTCTGTATGATGTGCGACCTGATTGCGCGTATGGCGTTTGCACCGCTGGAGCTGTCCATCAGTACGGTCACATCGATCTTTGGTGCGCCGGTCGTCATTTTCATGATGCTGCGCCGGAAAAGGGGGTAAGAGAATATGAGTGAATATTATTTTCATCTGGACCACCTGACGGTCGGCTATGATAAGAAGCCGCTGATCAAAGATATCTGTATCGGCATCGAAAAAGGCGAGATCGTTACGCTGATCGGACCGAACGGTTCCGGTAAATCAACGATTCTGAAAAGCATCACCCGCCAGTTAAAGCTGGTCGGCGGAAATGTGGAGTTTGACGGGAAAAACCTGCATGAGCTTTCGTTCCGCGAGTTGTCCACGAAGATGGCCGTTGTGCTGACGGAGCGCATGAAGCCGGAGCTGATGACCTGCCACGATATCGTGGCAACGGGCCGCTATCCGTACACCGGACGGCTCGGCATGCTGACCCGCGAGGATGAGGAGAAGGTCGAGAAGGCGATGCGCGCCGTTCATGCCGAAGAGCTCGGCGGCCGCGATTTCAACGCCATCAGCGACGGCCAGCGCCAGAGAGTGCTTCTTGCGCGTGCGATCTGTCAGGAGCCGGAGGTCATCATCCTCGACGAGCCGACTTCTTTCCTCGATATCCGCCACAAGCTGGAACTGCTCGCGATTCTGCGCCGCATGGCAAAGGAGAAGGGCATCACCGTCATCATGTCGCTGCATGAGATCGATCTGGCACAGAAAATTTCAGATAAGATCATCTGCGTCAAGGGCGATGCTATTTCCCATTTCGGCGCACCGGAGACAATTTTCCGCGAGGATATCATCCGCGAACTGTACGAGATTGACAATGGTTCGTTTGACCCGTGCTTCGGAAGCATCGAGCTGCCACGGCCGGAGGGAACACCGCGCGTCTTTGTCCTCGCAGGCGGCGGAACGGGAATCCCGGTGTTCCGGAAACTGCAGAAGGAAAATGTCCCGTTTGCGGCAGGCGTCCTGTATACGAACGATATCGATTACCAGCTTGCCCGCATTCTGGCGATGGAGACGGTAACCGAAGTACCGTTCCAGGAGATCAGCGACGAGGCATTTGCCCGCGCCTGCGAGCTGATGAAGAGCTGTGAACGTGTCATCGACACCGGCGTCCCGGTGGGCATGTGCAACCGCCGGATCGAAGAGCTTAGGGCAGAAGCAAAGCGGCTTGGAAAGCTGGCAGAGTAAAACAAAGAAAAATCCAATCAAAATCTCCTGTCTGGGAACGAAACAATTGTTTTCCGAACAGGAGATTTTCTTTTTGCAGCCATTGTAAAAACAGTAAAAGAACACGAAAAATGTAATATTAAATTGTACGAAAAATTCACACAATTCAAGTCAAAAACCAACAGAGATTGACACTTAAAAAGTCAAGTGCTTTGTAAAATCTTTTGGCGAAATAACGGTTTTCTCTGTTATGACCAAAACACGCGTTCTGATTTCGCAAGATTTAAACACATGCTTTCCACACCGTTTTTCGTGGATAATGTGGATAACTCGGTGTATAACTTGTTTTTAGGCATGTTTTCGGTGGTTAACTATGTGGATAACTTGTGGACGAGATGTTTATAAAATTGGCCCGTGTGGAAAAAAACCGGTTTCTTTGTGCAATTTCGACAAAAAGAGGTTTTAAAGTTTTGCACGACTGACATGAAAGGTTTTTCAGATTTCAGAAAATACGGGAAAACAAAAAAAGCAGGCAGTTCTCCGTACAATACGAAGAATGCCTGCTTTTGCTGTATTCTATTCGAAAGAAGCCATCAGTGGCTGATCAGATATTTCTCTACCGAAGTCACACAGTTCGCGCCGTCGGCGGCTGCCGTGATGATCTGACGGAGCTGCTTCGTGCGGACATCGCCTGCGGCGAACACGCCCGGCACGCTCGTCACACCGTCCTCGCCGGCTTTGATGTAGCCAGCCTCATCGGTTTCTACGGTGCCTGCGATCAGTGCGGAGACCGGAACGATGCCGACGGCAATAAACACGCCGTCTACCGTGATCACACCGGCTTCCCCTGCCTTTTTGTTCGTTACCTTCACGCCGGACACCATCTCGTTTCCCTCGATGGAATCCACAACCGTATCCCACACCATTTCCACATTCGGCAGTGCCAGCAGTGCATCCTGGAGAACACCGGCTGCCCGCAGTTCATCGCGGCGGTGGATCACGTAAACCTTTTTGCACGTTCTGGCAAGGAAAATCGCATCCTCCACGGCGACATCGCCGCCGCCGATAACGGCAACGGTTTTGTCTTTGAAAAATGCGCCGTCACACGTTGCACAGTAAGAGACGCCCATGCCGGAGAGCTCCTTTTCACCAGGTACATTTAACGCGCGGTGCTCCGCACCGGTTGCAAGAATGACCGTTTTGGCATGATACTCATTTTTTCTCGTGCGGACAATCTTGATCTCTTCGTCAAGAACAAGCTCCTTCACACGCTCGCGGGAAAATTCCGCGCCCATTTTTTCAGCGTGTGCGCGCAGCGTGCTTCCGAGATCCATGCCGCTGATGCCCGGAAGGCCGGGATAGTTGTCTACTTCATAGGTATTCAGCACCTGGCCGCCGCTTGCAAAGTTTGCCTCAATCGTAAGAGAGGAGAGCTTTGCGCGTTTCGCATAAATCGCGGCAGAAAGACCCGCCGGGCCGGAGCCGATGATGATAACGTCGTATAAGTTTTCCATAAAAATCCTCGTTTTCGTCTGTAGTAAGCTGCCATGCAGCCATTTTTCTGAAAGTACCGTTACGGAGCCGGTGTTTCGGACGGTTCCTGACTGTCGGAAACGGAAGATGAATCTTCCGCGGAAGTTTTTTCAGCTTCTTCTTCCGGCGTTTCCGGCTGGTTGTGAACCACCTTGATGCTGCGTACCAGCTTCAGATCGTTGTCGATGCCGACTTCAGTGTAGTCCAGCTTTTCGTCATCACTATAGAATGTGTAGAGTGTCAGGTTACTATCCTCTTTTTCCGTTTTTTCTGATTTGGCATCCCCTGCCTTCGCCAGAAAATCGCTCTCGGAAGTGCCGAGCGTGATGCCGTTTGTGATTGAAATCGGAATCTTTGTCGTATCGAGATCGCCGTACAGCGAAGTAACGAAACAGTTGCGCACTGTCGTCGCCTCCGCGCCGTAATTATGTACGGTGCAGTAAAGCTTCTGACCGCCCTTTTCCAGCGTGACGTAGCCGTATTTTCCGTTTAAAACGGCCGTATCGGACTCTTTCGTATTGACGGTCCAGTCGTGGTCCAGAAGTTCACTGACCGGAACGGGAAGATGATAGAGTACATCGTCAAAGCGGACGGTCCAGTCGTTGATTTCACTGCTGTCGGCTTCCGGTGCCTGGTAGGCCTCCACTTCCGGTGTTGTGGCATCGCTGACACCATCGAGCGCTTCTGCATCAGCCGTGGTCGTAAAGTTCTGCATATCGAGGGAATACAGAATTCCCGTTTCGTTATCGAAGCCGAGCGTGATCGTCTGGTACAGCCCGTACTCATACGTGAACTGCACAGAGGTATCGGCCTCATAACGGTCCTTTGGCGCACCGTAGATGCTTTCCACATCCTCCATCAGCGACTGCTGCAGGGTGACGCCGTTCGGCAGGCCGACATAGATATTCTGGCCCTCAGCGGTCGAGGTATCGATGTGAATGCCTCCGATCAGGCATTCCGCCACTGGCTTTGCCGTGGTGTCCGGATTGGCAATATCGACGGTAATCTGGTTTCCGTCCTTTTCAAAGATTTCGCCCTCTGAGAAGGATTCCGGCTGAATTTCCTTTGCGTCGTCGCCGCTGTAGACCCAGCCAAGCGCTGTAAAATCCGCGTAGGATTCCGGAATTTCGTATGTATCGCCCCAGATGGCAAGCTGAAAACTGTTCAGGTTCTTCGAGAGATCCACATCGTATTCCGGAATCTCATCGGAACCGCCGGAGGCCGCCAGATTGTCTTCGGGGTCGTCATCGTCGGTACTCTGACTGATGGTTGTGATCGGAATCGTTTCTGTTTTCTTTCCGCAGCCGCTCGTTCCCACGAGGAAAGCGGCAAATACTGCTGTTAAAACCCAACGGTATTTTTTCATCAAAACCTCCTCATAATAAATGGTTAAAAATATTTGAAAGTTACTTCATGTAAGTAACGATATCAGTTCCCCCTATTCTATCACATTCCGCTTCGTTTTCCAATGTCTGAAGCGGATTTGAGAAAAATGGTTTTTCAAAAGCGCGGTACGGAATACATATTTAGTAAGGAACTGGAAAGGGCAGAAGTCTGGGAGGAGGCTGTGTATGCGTTTTACAAAAATGCAGGGCTGCGGAAATGATTATATCTATGTAAATGCCATGGAGGAGCGGGTGGAGAGTCCGGGACGGCTGGCAAAAGCGGTAAGTGACCGCCATTTCGGCATCGGCGCGGACGGGCTGATTCTGATCGGGGCATCCAAAACAGCAGATTTTTCGATGGAAATGTACAACGCCGACGGCTCGAAGGGCGCGATGTGCGGCAACGGCATCCGCTGTGTGGGAAAATACGTGTACGAGCATGGGATGACGAGAAAAACGACGCTGACTATCGAAACCGGCAGCGGAAACCGTGTGATTCATCTGCAGACGGGGGAGAATCCGAATGAGATCTGTCAGGTGACAGTGGAGATGGGAACGCCGGAATTCCGCGCCGCACAGATCCCCGTTGTTTCTCTGGGGGAATATGTGCTGGAGCATAAAATTGCCGTGTGCGGGGAAAATTATACGATGACCTGCCTTTCGATGGGAAATCCGCATGCGGTGATTCCGGTGGAAGATGTGGAAAAAATATCCATTGCAAAGACCGGTTCCGCTTTTGAACACCTTTCCTGTTTCCCGGACCGTATCAATACAGAGTTTATCCAGATTTTAGATCAACACACAATAAAAATGAGAGTCTGGGAACGTGGGAGCGGTGAAACGCTGTCCTGCGGAACGGGAGCGTGTGCGGCAGCCGTCGCGGCGATGCTTTCCGGCTGTGTTTCGGAGGGAGAAACTGCCGTAGAACTGCGCGGCGGCAGGCTTTTCGTTACATGGGACCGGACGAAAAATAAGGTCCTTCTGACCGGCCCGGCCGAGACCGTTTTTGAAGGAACGCTTGCAGAACGAATTTGAAAAATGCAGATTTCTGTCTGCACGAAAGAGCAGTATGCAATATTCTGAAAATAAAAACTTACAGGAAATGCCTTTTCTTTTCAAAAGAAACATGCTACAATATGTGGTACCCGCTACAAGAAAAGGGTGGGGGACACACAAGATATAGTGTTTGATTTGGAGGACACCACAATGGTTTATATTATCAAAAAGGACGGCACCAAAGAAGAATTCGACGCGCAGAAGATCGTCCGTGCCGTAAATAAATCCGCACAGAGAATCCTGTATACCTTCTCACAGCAGGAGATTGACTTTATCTGTAAGTTCGCAACTGAGCATGTATATTCTCTTGGAAAGACCGAAATTCCGATCAGCGATATGCACAATATCGTGGAGGGAGCACTCGAAAAAGTAAACCCGGCTGTGGCAAAAAGCTACCGCGATTACCGCAATTACAAAACTGATTTTATCCATATGATGGACGAGGTCTACACGAAGAGCCAGTCCATCCGCTACATCGGCGACAAGAGCAATGCCAACACCGACAGCGCCCTCGTTGCAACGAAGCGAAGCCTGATTTTCAACGAGCTGAACAAAGAGCTGTACCGCAAGTTCTTCATGAACCGCAACGAGCTGCAGGCCTGTAAGGACGGCTACATCTACATCCACGACCAGTCCGCACGTCTCGATACCATGAACTGCTGTCTGTTCGATGTCGGAAACGTTTTAAAAGGCGGCTTCGAGATGGGAAATGTCTGGTACAACGAGCCGAAGACACTCGACACCGCATTTGATGTCATGGGTGATATCGTCCTCAGCACCGCTGCACAGCAGTACGGCGGCTTTACCGTGCCGGAGGTGGACAAGATCCTTGCTCCGTACGCACAGAAGAGCTACGATTACTACGTAAAAGAGTTCCTGAAATATACCGACGCATCCTGGGAGGGTGCACAGGAGAAAGCCATCGAGTATGCGATCGACAAAGTAAGAAGAGAGTGCGATCAGGGATGGCAGGGGATTGAGTATAAACTGAACACTGTCGGCTCTTCCCGCGGTGATTATCCGTTCGTTACCGTGACCCTTGGCCTTGGAACGAGCATGTTCGAGAAGATGATTTCCATCTCCCTTCTCGAGGTCCACAAAAACGGACAGGGCAAGAAAGGCCACAAAAAGCCGGTGCTCTTCCCGAAAATCGTCTTCTTATATGACAAGGCAATTCACGGAGAGGGCGGCATCGCAGAAGATGTCTTCGAGGCAGGGCTTGACTGTTCTTCCAAGACGATGTATCCGGACTGGCTGTCGATGAGCGGCGAGGGCTACATCGCCGAGATGTACAAGAAATACAAGAGAGTCATCAGCCCGATGGGATGCCGTGCTTTCCTTAGCCCGTGGTACGAGCGCGGAGGCATGGAGCCGGCAGATGAGAACGACAAACCGGTCTTTGTCGGACGTTTCAACATCGGAGCCGTTTCCCTTCATCTTCCGATGATCCTGGCAAAATCCCGTTCCGAGAACCGCGATTTCCACGAAGTGCTCGACTTCTACCTCGAGATGATCCGCGATCTGCACAAACGGACCTACGATTACCTCGGCGAGATGCGTGCATCCACGAACCCGCTGGCTTACTGCGAGGGAGGTTTCTACGGCGGCCACTTAAAACCGTCCGACAAGATCCGCCCGCTGTTAAAGCCGATGACCGCATCGTTCGGCATCACGGCGCTGAACGAGCTGCAGGAGCTGTACAACGGAAAATCTCTTGTTGAGGACGGACAGTTCGCACTCGATACGCTGAAATATATCAACGACAAGGTTGCCGAGTTTAAGAAAGAGGACGGCATCCTCTATGCGATCTACGGCACACCGGCAGAATCCCTGTGCGGCCTGCAGATAGAGCAGTTCCGCAAACAGTACGGCATCGTCCGCAACGTTTCGGACCGCCCGTATGTGAGCAACAGTTTCCACTGCCACGTAACCGAGGATATCACCCCGATCCAGAAACAGGATCTCGAGGGACGTTTCTGGGAGCTCTGCAACGGCGGAAAAATCCAGTACGTGCGCTATCCGGTCGGCTACAACAAAGGCGCGATCAAGACGCTGATCGAGCGTGCGATGGAGCTCGGCTACTACGAGGGCGTCAACCTGTCCCTGGCTTACTGCGATGACTGCGGCCACCAGGAACTCGACATGGATGTCTGCCCGGTCTGCGGTTCCAAGAACCTGACGAAGATTGACCGTATGAACGGCTATCTTTCCTACAGCCGTGTCCATGGCGACACACGTCTGAATGAAGCAAAGATGGCGGAAATTGCAGAGAGAAAATCGATGTAAAATCATTGCGATATTTGTAATACGATAAAAGAACGAAATCCCCTGCGGGAAATCCATTCGGTTTGGATTTTCCGCAGGGGATTTTATAGTTCGGCAATTATTCTTCGATATCGCGGGTGATGTTGCGTACCCAGACGTATTTTTTATAATGAAGATAAACCGCAGGCAGTTTCACGATCTCATCGAGGTTTACGATACAGTAGACAACCATGACCGGCAGCTTCAGCCAGAACGCGGCGAGGAAACCAAGCGGTACGGAAAAGCACCACATCGCGCCGATATTTCCCTGCATATCGAATTTCGCATCGCCGCCGGCACAGAAGATGCCGTCGAGAACGGTGGTGTTGACCGACTGTGCCATCAAGTTCATGTTGTTCACCGAGGTGCCATGGTTGATGAGGTCGTTGGGCAGCGCGTTCATCGCCCAGGTGGTGATGGTCATATTGATGAGCGCCATGCCGAAAAGACGGATAGCCATGACAACTGCTACATAGACAAGGCTCACTTCGGGTCCTAGGAAGGCGAGCATGACCGTGCCGATCGTGAGCATGAGCGTTCCCGTAACAGCGAGCACGCGCGGGCCGTGGCGGTCGAACCAGCGTCCTGCGATCGGGCCCATGACGCCCATGATGAGCGCACCAGGCAAGAGCACGAGACCGGATTCGGTGGCAGAATAGCCAAGCAGTGATTGCAGATAGATGGGCAGCAAGATGCCCACGGAAAGGAGCGCCGCCTGCACGACCATGCCGATGATCGTGCCCATCAAAAAGGTCTTGTTGGCAAGCACCCGCACGCGCAACATGGGGTGTTCCATCGAAAGCTGACGACGGAAGAACAGCACGATCACCACGAGGCCGACAATGAGCGAGACGAAGAATTCGATGCCGAAACCGCCATTGCCGATGATGGAGAAGCTATAGAGCAGCGAATGCAAAGTCAGAACCAGAGCAGACGAAGGTTCAGGCAGTCAATGAGCCTGT
>OLRH01000763.1_pt1 | contig 16559 bp, 13 predicted proteins | sample 1672321 | NCBI WGS metagenome assembly OLRH01 (sample SAMEA3136671, study PRJEB25190) | human gut metagenome | reverse complement strand
AATGCATACAACCAGAATGGATATGGTCAGCAGCAGGGCTACGATCAGAACGCATATAACCAGAATGCGTATGGTCAGCAGGGCTATAATCAGAATGCATACAACCAGAATGCGTACGGTCAGCAGGGCTATAACCAGAATGCATACAATCAGAACGCGTATGGCCAGCAGGGCTACGATCAGAACGCATATAACCAGAATGGATATGGTCAGCAGCCTGGCATAGACCAGAACACATTTGGCCAGAAGCCTTCAAATGATAACAATGGAACAGACAACCATCAGCAGTAACAGGAAATGATATAACAGAGCATGGATCAGATACAGATATCGAGAAGAAATGCGATAATAAAAAGGGATGCCGTCCTTCTGGGGATAGGCATCCTCTATTATATTTTCATAAGAATAACGGGACTTGCGATCCCGTGTATATTCAGAAAGATAACCGGATTTTTATGCCCGGGGTGCGGGATAACAAGGGCAATCCTTGCGGCCGTAAGGTTGGATCTTGCAAAGGCATTTGCTTATAATCAATATATGTTTATAGTTCTTCCGGCACTGGCGTACATAATTGTAAAAAATGATTATGTGTTCGTAAGATATGGAAACAGAAAATTATCGCGATTTGATAACATACTTATATTTATATGTATTGCCGGGGCGGTGATATTTGCCGTTCTCAGGAATGTGATGCACTTTTGAGAAGGATGGTGACAAGTCCGTTGGAATGTGATGCGCTTTTGAGAGGACCTTTGACAAGTTCGTTGGCAGCTTTGTGGAATGGCTGCCCAAACAGGCTTATTTAATGTTCCAGCTTCTTGACAATAAATAATAAAAGGGCATATAATTTACAATTACCGAGGAGTTTTTCGGTAAAGTTGCACAAGCATTTCATTTGTGCTTGTAGTATTTTCAGGGAGGGTTTTGAAATGGCAAAAAAACCGTATTATATTACAACCGCCATTGCATATGCATCAGGTAAACCTCATATAGGCAACACCTACGAGATTGTGTTGGCTGACAGCATTGCAAGGTACAAGAGATTCGCAGGTTATGATGTAAGATTCATGACAGGAACAGATGAGCATGGACAGAAGATCGAGAACAAGGCTTTCGAGAACATGCAGACACCAAAGGAATTCGTTGATGAGACATCAGGTGAGATCAAGAGGATCTGGGACCTCATGAACACATCATATGACAAATTTATCCGTACAACAGACGATTATCATGAGAAACAGGTACAGAAGATATTCAAGAAACTGTACGATCAGGGAGACATATATAAAGGACATTATGTAGGAAAGTACTGTACACCATGTGAGTCATTCTTCACAGATGGACAGCTCATAGATGGCAAATGTCCGGACTGTGGAAGACCTGTTCAAGAGGCAAAGGAGGAGGCATACTTCTTCAAGATGAGCAAATATCAGGACAAGCTCATGAAGCATATAGAGCAGCATCCTGAGTTTATACAGCCTGAGTCAAGACGTAACGAGATGGTCAACAACTTCTTAAAGCCGGGACTTCAGGATCTGTGTGTTTCAAGAACATCATTCAAGTGGGGAATTCCGGTAGACTTTGATCCAAAACATGTTGTATATGTATGGGTTGATGCGCTTTCAAACTACATAACTGGACTTGGATACGACGTAGATGGAAAGAGCGATGAGAAGTTTTATAAATACTGGCCGGCAGATCTTCACTTGATTGGCAAGGATATCCTGAGATTCCATACTATTTACTGGCCTATCATGCTGATGGCACTCGGACTTCCGCTTCCAAAGCAGGTATTCGGTCATCCTTGGCTCCTCCAGAGTGATGGCAAGATGAGTAAGTCGAAGGGTAACGTAATGTACGCTGACGATATGGTCAATATATTTGGCGTGGATGCTGTCAGATTCTTTGTTCTTCACGAGATGCCATTTGAGAATGATGGAGTTATCTCATGGGAGCTCATGGTTGAGAGACTTAACTCAGAGCTGGCGAATACACTTGGCAACCTGGTCAACAGAACCATATCAATGTCCAACAAGTATTTCGGCGGCGTTGTGACCAATACCAATGTCACAGAGCCTGTCGATGAGGATCTGAAGAAGGTTGTCATGGATTGCAGATATAAGGTTGCAGAGTGCATGGATAAGCTCAAGGTTGCAGATGCGATCACTGAGATATTCACATTGTTTAAGAGATGCAACAAGTACATAGACGAGACGATGCCTTGGGCACTCGCAAAGGAGGAGGACAAGAAGGACAGACTTAACACAGTATTGTACAATCTTGTCGAGAGCATCGTTATAGGTGCCACGCTCCTTGAACCATATATGCCTGAGACGACAGAGAAGATCATGGCTCAGCTCAACACAGAGAAGAGAAAAGTCACAGAGCTTGGCAAGTTCGGTCTGTACAAGTCAGGAACAAAGGTTACAGAGCAGCCTGAGATACTCTTTGCACGACTTGACGTGAAGGAGGTTATGGCAAAGGTTGCTGAGTTTGCTCCTGTAGAGAAGGAATCAATGTACGAGCAGGCAAAGAAACAGAAGGAAGAAAAAGAGAATTCCGCTGAGACTAAGAAGATCAAGATAGCTGAGGCGAAGGTTCAGGCGTTAAAGAGCAACCCTGATGTTGTGGACAAAGAAGAGATAAGTATAGACGAATTTCAGAAGATGCAGCTTATGATCGGAGAGATCGTAGCCTGCGAGGAAGTACCAAATTCAAGAAAGCTTCTCTGCTCACAGGTAAGCTTTGGCAAGAACAATGTAAAGCAGATAGTATCAGGAATCAAGGGAACATACTCGGCAGAGGATATGGTAGGTAAGAAGGTTGTGGCTATAGTAAATCTTAAGCCATGTAAGCTTGCCGGAGTTATATCAGAGGGTATGCTTCTGTGCGCTGAGGATCCGGAGGGCAATCTCTCACTTCTTACAACTGAGAAAGACTTCCCGGGTGGATGTTTTATAAGCTGATCCGGCATACATAATAGAGCATATTAAATAGCAGAGGGGATCGCGGCACATGGTGGATAACACGGCGCTGTGATTCCCTTTATATATTTCTGTTCGGTTTCCCGTGGGTAAACTGCAGGTAATATTTGAGTGATATGTCATGCAATGTCTTTATTGATTAATTGAATGTTCCATGATAGAATTTTGTTAGGTGTACAGGTAGGAGGAGTGCGCCTTTTGAAAGATTTAGAAATCTTAGCGCCATGACCCCTGGACATGAGTATGCTAGCAGATCTGATGATATGTCTTGCTGCATGCTATGCCATATGTTTTCAGGGATAACGAGGTTGAAGGTTATCGAATATTCGGCGGATGCCTTCACGCAGAGTCTGGATGCGCACATGATATCCAAATATGAGGGTAACTTCAAAACAAAGAATCATGACCAGACACCCACAGCTACTATGTATGGTGAATGCACCTTTTTTTAGTGCGCCATATAATAATAATATCAGCATGTAGCGTGGTTATAAGCCGAAAGGAGAATAATTAAATATGTGTGGAATCATAGGATATGTAGGAAAGAAACCGGCCAAGGATATTTTGATAGATGGTCTGGCAAAACTCGAGTACAGGGGATATGACAGTGCGGGTATAGCACTGCTTAATGATGATGATACACTGACGATCAAGAAGAAAGCCGGAAGAGTAGAAGATCTGAGAGAGATGTGCAGCGACGATAGTCCTGTATACAAGTCTACATGTGGAATAGGACATACAAGATGGGCTACTCATGGCGGTGTTACGGATGTGAATGCACATCCACACAAATGTGGAAACGTTGCTCTCATACATAATGGAATTATAGAGAACTATAGTGATATTATCAGAGAGTATGGGCTGGCAGATAAGCTGGTATCCGAGACAGACACAGAGGTTGTAGCAGCACTTCTGGATACTTTATATGAAGGAGATCCAATAGATGCCATAAGAAGAGCTGTTAAAGCAATTGCGGGTTCATTTGCACTCTGCATTATGTTTGCAGACAGACCTGGCAAGATATATGCAGTTAGGAATGTAAGTCCGATGATTGCTTCATATACAGAGGATGGAGCTATCATTGCCTCAGACCTTACAGCCATAATTGCATTTTCACAGAACTACTTTGTAGTGCCTGAGTATCATATACTGACACTCTCAGGTGCTGGTATCAAGGTAGAGGATATGAAGGGGAAAGTGGTAGAGCCAGAGATACTCAAGATCACATGGGATATTACGGCAGCTCAGAAGGGCGGATATCCTCATTATATGCTTAAGGAGATCTATGAGCAGCCTGAGTCACTTCGAAATACTATCACACCTCGTATAGTGAATTCCCTTCCGGATTTCACTGAGGATGGAATAGATGATGATGTGCTGAGGAATCTTGAGAACATTACGGTTGTAGCATGCGGAACAGCCATGCACGCTGGAATTGTCGGCAAAGCCATGATAGAGAAGGAGTTAAAGATTCCTGTCAATGTTGAGATAGCATCAGAGTTCAGATATAAGGAACCACTCATAAATGAAAAAACACTTGTGATAGTCACATCACAGTCTGGAGAGACTATAGATACACTTGAGGCACTTAGACTTGCCAAGAGATGTGGATCTAAGGTGTTATCCATTGTTAATGTCAAAGGATCTACCATTGCAAGAGAAAGCGATTATGTTCTCTATACACATGCAGGTCCAGAGATAGCGGTTGCCAGTACAAAGGCATATTCGGTACAGATGGCAGCTATGTATCTTATAGGTTGCAGAATAGGCTACGTTAAGGGCATTTATTCTGAAGATAGGGCTAAAGATTTCATCAGAGAGCTTCTTGGAGTTATACCAGTTATAGAGGAGACACTCAAGCAGGCAGATGAAGTCAAGACCGTTGCAAATTATATAAAGATGGCTCCGGATGCATTCTTTATAGGAAGAGGACTGGATTATACCTTGTCCCTCGAGGGTGCACTGAAGCTTAAAGAGATTTCTTATGTTCACGCCGAAGCATATGCGGCAGGGGAGTTAAAACATGGAACTATCGCGCTCATAACGGATAATGTTCCGGTCATAGCTTTGGCTACACAGGAATCTGTATATGGAAAGATGATTTCCAACATACGCGAGGTGAAGGCAAGGGGGGCATATGTTATTCTTGTCAGCATGGATGATGAGTACAGTGATAAAGATGTGTGCGATAAGCATATATCGATTCCTAAACAGGATGGACTTTTCACAGTATTTTCAGCCGCTGTTATCCTTCAGCTCATAGCGTACTACACGTCCGATGCAAAGGGGTTGGACGTAGATAAGCCGCGTAATCTGGCAAAGTCAGTTACAGTAGAATGATTGACTCCGGGATATATATGACTTACATGGCTATCGTGCGATAAATATCGGAGGGATTTTTATGAGTGATAAGATGTATTTGTGTGATGAGTACAAACTGTACTTTAAGATTGAAGACGACGTTGAGGTTCTTCGTAATGAGGTTGAATTGTATAATGCCCAGTTCGTTGGCAATAATGCTTTTTGTCATGAGGAGTATATAGACGGACAGAGGGCACTTGCATATTCAATCCCGGCTATGACAACTATGAATCAGTTCCTTGAAAAGAAGATTCACAAAGATGAGCTTGTCGATATAATATTCAGCATAGCAGATCAGCTGATGTATCTGAAAGCAAATGATATGTCTATAGGTAAAGTTATCCTAAATAGTGGATACATGTATATAGATTTTCAGAATATGGCAGTTCAGTTAGTATTCCTGCCTATAGATAAACCTATGGACAAATGCAATATGGAGAAGTTTATCAGGGATTTCATGTCGAGTGTTAAGTTCGCGAATAAGAAAGCTTCTGATGCAGGATATGAACTTATCAAGTACTTTGATCACAATCCTACATTTTACCTGTCGGAGTTCTACAAGTTTATAACAGACCTGAAGAATGATAATATAGCCCATCCTGAAGATGAACAGGAACTCATGAAGTCAGCAGGCGTCGAGTCGGTGAATATGGCTAAGGTAGAGGTGCCTGAGACTCCACACGCTGCATCTGCGTCATCATTCAAGCTTGCAAAAGAGGTTAAAGATTTTTCATCCAACGATATAGGATTTGATAATGACGATGGATCCACAACAGTTCTCACAGCTAACAGCAAAGTCAAGAGTGGCCCGGTGATCATCAGAACCCGTACAGGAGAGAGAATCAGAATTGATAAGCCTATATTCTGTATAGGAAAGTCGACTCAGGGTGTTGACTATCAGGTAACTGACAATAATTCAGTCAGCAGACGCCACGCATACATTATCAATGTCAATGGTGTGTATTACCTTAGAGATAACAAGTCAACGAACCACACATACCTTGGTGGCAAGATCATAAGCAGCGGTACAGACATGATGCTTATTGACGGTATCAGATTCAAGCTTGCAAATGAGGAGTTTACATTCAAGGAGAAATAGGACAGATTTGATATAAGAGGAATATAATCAAAATACCCCCATGCTACTCATAATACATGAGAGAGGCATGGGGGTATTTGTATATGGTTATTTAATTGGAACCTTCTCCGCCAGCTTCTATATCTGATTCTGAGGTGCTTGATGATTCAGAATCGTTGGAAGAATCGTCTGAGCTATTGCTCTGGGAACCTTCGATCGCAAGCATCGAGGCATCAACCTGAGATAAGCCAGAGGCCTCAGCACAGTAATAGTCACCGTCGTCTGTTATCTTGACGGATACAACTACAGGATTTCTATATTTCATATCTGTGGCTTTGCTCTGGAGAATGTCAGAAACTCCTTTGGCAAATTGGGTTTCATAATCTTCCTTGGCGGTGTTGTTAAATTCTCCGGCGGTCACTTTCTTGTTCATGTCTTCGATGTAAGCGAATACATCATCAAAAGCTTGGTTGAGAATATCCATAGGGTACACGGTCACATCAACGAAATAGTCATCGCCATTCTTGTAGGCCTGAGAAACCTCGTATTTTGCTTTTGAATATATGAGCTTGGCAGTGTCGTTAAAAATGTTAGTGACCTCATCCGAATCTGCATTTGCAAGGGAGTAATGGTTTATGAGCTGACCTGATAGATAGTCTATGGTGTCATCGTACATGGTCTGGGCATCATCCTTTGATCCATCATTGTCGTCTACATACCCATCGAAAGTGCCTTTGTAGTTGACATCAAGTATGTTCTGCATATAAGCCTGATAAGCGGTTTTTTTTCTCTGAAGGCAGCCGGTCGTGGATGCCAATGCAAATATGGTGACGAGCCCCAAAAGTAAATGCTTGGAACATTTTTTCAAACGGTGTTTCATATATGTTAATCCTCCGTATTAATCTTCTGTATTAAGAACTTAAGAAATGTTGTTTAGTAAAAATGCATATTTTTTTTTGAATTATACAGCATAAACAATATAGCATAAAAAATTATGTTTGTAATCATAAAATGAATTAAATGGATTAAATAAAAGACAGAAACGGCAAAAGTGCTTTGCTTAAACTATTATGTGTGATATAATATGAACCATTGATGTGCGCATATGCTGCAGAGCTGTGGCAGAGGGCAAAAGGGATGCCTTTGGAATGCGTGTATATACTGGGAGAATATAATCTGACGTGTTATATATTCAAGCAACACATGATTACATTATAACGATTACAATTATAATTAAGTACTATCAGATTTGGAGGTAAAGTCATGGCAAAGCAGGTAGAAGAAATAACAGAAGACAGAACAGAGACATCGTTTAAAACTGTAACATTCGGAGGATACGACAAGGCATCTGTTGATTATTATATTGAAGAACTTAAAGAAAAGCATAATAAAGAAGTTGAGGATCTGAAGGCGAATGTCAGCAAGCTCAGTGAGGCTGTACTCAGTCTTAAAACGATGAGAGAAGTGAACATGAGCGAATCCTCAAAGACTATAGAGACATTGAAAAAGGCTAACGAGGAGCAGGAGAGTGAACTTGAATCACTCAAGGAGCAGGTGAATGCGTACAAGCAGAGAGAACTGGAGAATGCAGGAAGATATGAGTCTATATCCCGTACCCTTCTTGAAGCGAGAGAGAGTGCGGATGCGCTGATCTCACAGACAGAGAAGGAGTGTACAGATAAGAGGAATACAGTTACAGCTGAACTTGAAGCATATGAGACAGATGTAAAAGACAGATGTACTAAGCTTCAGACTGATACAGAGATTCAGTGTCAGCAGATGTACGATCAGACTGAGACAAAGTGCAACAATATGAAGGAAGAGGCATATTCAGAGGCGGAGAGAACAAGAAACAAGTCCCACTCTGATGCTGAGGCACTTACAGCGAAGACGGAATATGAGTGCAAGGTTATGCGCGAAGAGGCTCAGAAAGATGCAACTGAAACTCGAAATGCAGCTACAGACGATGCGACCAGACTTCGCAATAATGTTAAGAAGGAATGTGAGAGCGTGAGCAAGTATATGTCAGAGTTGCTTTCGTCACTTGATGGCGTTGTCGCAGCATGCGCTTCTACAAAGGAAGTTGCGGACAAGGCATTCACAGGACTTAAAAGTGAAGCCACAGCTATGGTAACTGATTCGAATGATTCACAGCAGTAATATATATTGATAAAACAGATATTTGTGATATTGTATTGCATACAGTGTTATGAGTTCTGTGCATCAGCATGAAACTTTTCTATGAGCTAATAATGTTATCATAGGAAAGTTTTATGTGTATAAAGGGGTATATACGAATCGGAGATAAATAGCAGAGATAAATAGATGGAGATAAATAGATGGAGATAAACGAACTTAGCAGTTATTCAGATTTTTTAGGAATCGTAGAATATCCGGCTGTGGTGTTCTGTGAGGACGGTGAAGTGTTGAGTGTCAACAATACCGCGGTTAAGATTATAGGATCTAATGTTGAGACTCTTAGCATGGAGCCGGACAAATTCATGATAAGTGATGAATTTTGGCCTATGCTTGAGGAAAAGAAGGCGGTTATATGGCACAGGCTTGCTCTTATTGTGAATGATACTGACAGATATATAGTGAGCGGATTTATAAACCGGTTCGAGTACAATGGAAAAAAAGCCTACATGGTATTATTTGAACTGAGATCGGACGTTACCATAGGAAGTGTGAGTCTGGAGCGTATAATCAATCATATAGGAGTTATCGCGCTGTATTTGTACAAACCAGAGGGTGTGTGGAGAACCAGATATGTATCGAAGAATATATCTGAGTATGGATATACAGATGGTAATTTTTACAGTGGTCTGGTTGGCCTCAGCGATCTGCTTCCAAAGAGCGATTATGATGTACTTATTGGACAGCTGTACAAGGCTCAGGATACGAATGTAGATGATTTTGAGATGGAGACAAGGATAATTTCATCGCGAAGAGATATAAGCCGTATGAGATTAAAGTGTCATATCGTGAGGACATCTGAAGGTGATATGGACGGAATAGAACTCCTTTTCATAAAGGACAAGGAGACCGGATATAATGAGGATCAGGCTGCATATGTACTTTCGGCTATGTCCAAGATCAAGAGTTTTGTCATGGTGCAGCGATATGAAAACGGCAGACCGGAATTTAAGTACATAACACCGAATGCAAAGCAGATGGGTATCAATGTTGATGCCATAAGGCTTGGTGACAGGCTCATTGAGGATTATATTCATCCAAAGGACAGGAGCAGAGTGCTTGCGAATGTCAAGAATGCGACAAAGTGTGAGGACAAGGATTATGAAGAGGAATTCAGAATCGTAAATGACAGAGGCGAGATAATCTGGGTCAAATCACAGAGCTCAGTGACTCAGGCTGAGGATAACTCATACACGGTTGAGTATTTTATTTCTGATATAACAGATAAAAAAGTACTTGAGAACAGTGTTGAGAAGGCGAAGAAGGCCTTTGATGATAAGTTGTCTTATATTATGAAGACTAACAGCCAGCTGGGTGATGAGAGAAATCAGCTTGATACAAAGAAATGGTCGATGATAACCAAGGCGTTTTCTATGCTCACGGGTCTGTATACAACTATAATAGATCCTGTAGGAAAGAAGATTGTTGAACCTGCAGGACCTCAGAAACATATGGGATATTTCTATGATATGTTCGAGAAACCACAGTACAGGCAGATATATATGAAGCTCAATGAGGTCATACTCAGAAACAATGTTCCAGCCATGATGGATATGGACGATGATATTGATGGCAGCAAGATATGTGGAGCCCCAATCATGATAGATGGACAACATGTCGCTACATGGATATGTTGTTCATACGATGCTGATGATGCCAAACAGATGGAAAAGACATATAAAGTCCAGTGGCAGCTGGGAAAGATATTCTCAGAGTATGCTTTCAGTTCGAATATACTGGCAAAAGAAGCAATTCGTGCGAAGTCTCTGGAAGTTATGATGGAGAATAAAGTTCAGTGGCAGAAGATATTGGTTGATTCGCTCAACAACTCTGACAGAAGCCCTCAGCAGGTTGTAAATGAAGTCATCTCTCAGGTTGGGGAATGCCTGAATTCAGACGTTGCAGCAGTATATGTCAGGGATGACGATGGCAGTTTGGATTGCCAGTATCTGTGGTCTAAGAATCAGAGTATGTCTGCAGAGGAATATGTGTCAGACTGGCAGAATGCGAACATGAAGTTTAGTTCTTGGCAGAATGGACAAGGAAAAGTTCAGATGGCAGATAAGGGCTTTATGGTCATAGATGCCAAGCATATAGATGACGTAGCCAAGAAGATATTATCCAGAAGTTCGGTGAAGAGCTTCGTGGCGGTTACTATATATGTGAATGGAAGAAATGGCGGTGTATTTGTTCTTGCGGATACATCGGTTAACAAAGTGTGGTCTGAAGAGGAGACAGAATTTGCAAAGCAGACTGCAGATGTCATAAGATGCAGTCTCGAAAAGATAGAGAGCGATGACAGTGTAGGAAAGATCAACAGTGTTCTTTTGGATACATATAACTATGTGGATGAGGGCATATTTATTAGAGAAGTAGATACTGGACGAGTTCTATTTTCCAACAGGGCACTTAACAATATGCTAGGTTACGATTTTACGGATAAGGACAGCAAGCTTCTGATAGAGAACCTGAGGGACAAATATAAGGTTATGGGTGGACCGAATCAGCATATTGGTGTGGAAGAGAAGGAAGTTAACTGGAGAAGTTACATAAGAAGCCTGGATAAGATAATGGATCTGACCGAAGTTAGAATGAAATGGCTTGACGGCAGCGATGCATCTCTTGTAATATTAAGAGACGTGAATGATGCTAATGGCGCTAACAACGCCAACGAATAGAAGGGAGACTTGTTATGGCAAGCGCAGATATTGGTATAGATTTAGGTACAGCCAGCATCCTGGTATATGTAAAAGGAAAAGGCGTTGTATTGAAAGAGCCTTCTGTAGTTGCGTATGACAGAGATACGAATAAGATAGTGGCAATCGGTGAGGAGGCAAGACTTATGCTTGGAAGAACTCCAGGCAACATCGTTGCCATCAGGCCTCTTAGACAGGGCGTTATCTCAGATTATACTATAACTGAGAAGATGTTAAAATATTTCATTCAGAAAGCAGTGGGACGTAGCTACTTTGGAAGAAGACCGAGGATAAGTGTATGTGTTCCATCGCAGGTAACTGAGGTGGAAAAGAAAGCTGTTGAGGACGCAACGTATGCAGCTGGAGCGAGAGACGTTTCAATTATAGAGGAGCCTGTTGCTGCAGCAATAGGTGCTGGTATTGACATATACAGACCGTGTGGCAATATGATAGTAGATATCGGTGGTGGCACTGCGGATATAGCAGTCATATCACTTGGAGGACCGGTTGTAAGTGCATCTATAAAGGTTGCCGGAGATGATTTTGACGAGGCTGTTGTCAGATTCATGAGAAAGAAGCACAATCTTCTCATTGGAGAGAGAACTGCTGAGGAGATTAAGATCAAGATAGGAACGTGTTATAGACGTCCTGAGAATATAACCTTGGATATACGAGGAAGAAATCTTGTAACGGGTCTTCCGAAGACGGTTACAGTTACATCAGATGAGACTGAGGAGGCACTTCGTGAGCCTGCATCACAGATATGTGAAGCTGTACATTCAGTACTGGAGAGAACTCCGCCTGAACTCGCCGCAGATATTGCTGACAGAGGAATAGTTCTTACAGGCGGTGGCGCACTGCTTCACGGACTTGAGGAACTGCTTGAGGAGAAGACAGGTATTACAACTATGACGGCAGAAGATCCACTTAGAGCAGTGGCTATAGGAACCGGTAAATATATAGAGCTTTTGAGTGAGAAGAAGAGCTGATGCCCGGGATGAAGGGCGAAGCTCCGATATATATGACTTCCGAAAAATACTTTGGATAAAACTTTCAAGGGAGACAGAACTTGGTTAGAGAAGGATATGTAGAAAAAGTTATATATAAGAATGATGATAATGGCTACGCCGTCTTCACTGTGGAAGGTGAGGACGGCGAAGATATTTTTGTGGGCACTCTCCGAGGCGTAGCAGAGGGAGTGTATGTATCTGCAGAGGGAGAATTTGTGGAACATCCCACATATGATCTGCAGTTTAAATTCACATCCTGCGAGATAAAAATGCCGGATGATATTCTGGGTGTAGAAAAATATCTTGGATCAGGTGTGATCAAGGGTGTTGGTGAGGCTCTGGCAAAGAGAATAGTCAAGAAATTTAAGATGGATTCTCTTAGGATTATCGAGGAAGAGCCAGAGCGACTGGCAGAGATCAGAGGAATATCTGAGAGAAAAGCCAGGGAGATAGCAATCTCATATAACGAAAAAAAAGAGATGCAGGATGCTCTTTTGTTTTTGACGGGACTCAATATACCGGTCAATCTTGCAGTGAAGATATATAATGAGTATGGCGATAAATTGTATGATGTTATAAGGACCAACCCATATAAGATAGCAGAAGATATAGCCGGCGTTGGATTTAAGACAGCAGATGGGATCGCGGACAGTCTGGGGATAAATAAGGATTCTGATTTTAGAGTGAGGGCGGCTATAATGTACGCGCTGTCTGGGGCGAACAGACTGGGCCATATGTATCTTCCACAGAAGATGCTTGTGGATAAGACGTATTCCCTGCTGATGAATGAATATATGCCATATGATCCTGAGCTTGAGATGACTATCTGCAATCAGGTGCTGGAATTAAGCGTGGCAGGAAAGATCATCATAAAAGAAATAGTGCGTGAGAGTAGTGCGAATGTCGCGAACATAGGAGCTTCAGATATAGGAGTTACATATATAGGAGCTTCAGACATAGGTACTTCAGATATAGATGCTTCAGATATGGGTGCTCTGGAACATGATGGATTGCTGGATGAGGAGACGCAATGTTATCCGGAGAATATCATTTACAGAGTGAGCGACTATTATACAGAACTCAATTCGGCAAAGCTTCTGACAGCGCTTGATATAGATTTCTCCAAGGCTAAAATCAATATCGATAAGGTTATAAAATCAGTCGAAGATGAGGAGAATATAAAACTGGCGGATGCCCAGAGACAGGCGGTTCAGAAGGCGGTTCATCATGGCGTCGCGGTTATAACAGGTGGTCCCGGAACAGGAAAAACAACCATAATCGATGTCCTCATCAAGATATACGAAAGTCTTAGGATGAACATTGTGCTTGCTGCGCCAACGGGACGTGCGGCAAAGAGGATCACGGAAGCTACGGGATATGCTGCTCAGACCATACATAGACTTTTGGAACTCAGTGGTGGTGTGGATGACGATGATTCAGCATATATGTTTGCCCGTAATGAGAGCAATCCATTGGAGACAGATGTAATTATAATTGACGAGATGTCTATGGTGGACAGTGGTATATTTTACAGCCTCTTAAAGGCAGTAACTCCGGGGACGAGGTTGGTGCTGGTGGGGGATTCCAATCAGCTGCCATCGGTTGGACCGGGAAATGTGTTAAAGGATATAATTGCTTCAGATGTATTCAATGTCTCGATCCTTGACAGGATATACAGGCAGGGCAAGGACAGTGATATAATAGGTAATGCTCATAAGATCAATGATGGAATACACATAGAGATAAAGAATAAGAGCGAAGATTTCTTCTTTATTCCAAGAAATGGATATAACGAGATAATAAACGAACTCAGGGTACTCATGACAAAGCAGCTTCCATCTTTTTTCAATGTGGACAGTGCAGATATACAGGTGCTGACGCCTATGAGAAAGTTTGACCTTGGAATAGAGAATCTGAACAGACAGCTTCAGGAGATACTTAACCCGTCCGGACATGGGAAACCAGAGTATGTGAGAGGTGATGTGGTATTCCGCCAGGGCGACAAGGTTATGCAGGTGAAGAATAACTATAAGCAGGAATGGAAGATTATGGATCAGTCCGGCAGATTTGCCAAGGAGGAAGGCGCCGGTGTGTTCAATGGAGATATAGGCTTTGTGAAGACTGTGGACGACTATGATCAGAAGCTGGTTATAGAGTTTGATGATGGCCGTCAGAGCGAATATCCATATAATCAGCTCGACGAACTTGAACATGCATTTGCGATAACGATTCACAAGTCACAGGGAAGTGAGTATCCGGTGGTTGTGCTTCCTTTGCTTAGATGTCCGCCGAAGCTGCTCAATAGAAATCTCTTGTACACGGCGGTGACGAGAGCAAGAAGATGTGTTGTGATAGTAGGAAACATAGGGCTGGTAAATGCAATGATAGACAATGAAGACGAACAGAAGAGATTTACCACATTTGCACTGAGATTGCGTGAGACAGCCGGCAAATGATGATGCCCATCAGGCGGTGCTGACCGAGGTGGGATGAGGTGCTGATAAACAGATAAGAGATTATATATCATAGAAATAACGGGTAATGGCAGATATGGGATTTACGGAGAATAATCCCATGCTGTCAGTTGTCTGTATTATTTATTATAAGCTGGGGGGATTACGTGGGTGTATATGATAGCGTTATGGATCTGATATTTCCCCGCAGATGTGCAGTATGCGATGAGGTTATCCCATATGGCGGGGGATATGTATGCAGTAGTCATACAGATCTGCCATATGTTAAAGCTCCGGTATGTATGAAATGCGGGAAAGAAATTGATTCTGAGGAGAGAGAATTCTGTTTGGATTGTGAAAAACATTTCAGAAATTTCGAGAGAGGTTTTCCGGTATTTAATTATCTGGAACCTGTCAAAGCCAGTGTCCTGGCGATAAAATACCATGGAAAAAGAGAATACTGTGACTTTTACGGGAGAATCATGGCTGAAAAAGTGCGCCCTTATATTAAAAGGTATGGGATAGATGCGGTGACGTGTGTCCCGGTGCATAGGAAAAAACGTAGGCAGAGAGGATACAATCAGGCACTTGAACTGGCGAAGGTTTTGGCAAAAGAACTTGAACTGCCATTGTGTCCCGATATGCTGGTAAGGAACAGATATACAGCACCTCAGAAGGAACTCAATAATCTGGAGAGGGCGAACAATATCAAGATGTCTATGTCCGTCGGAAGAATATATAGTCAATACAGAAATATATTGATAGTGGATGATATCTATACTACGGGTGTCACAATAGACGTGTGCGCCAGTCTCCTTAAGAGCGCCGGCGCACGTAATATATATTATTCATCCGTATGTGTAGGAAAAGGACGCTAGTCGATGTGAAAATCTTCGTCAGCTTTGTCTTCTTCCTCCGGCATATATTCCTTGAAAATATGTACAAATATAAGAGAACAGAGGTATGCATGCAGCCCTGCGGCGCATATGAGCATGATGCCGAGAAAAGCAGCGAAAAAGTAGCTGAGAACGATTATGGCAGCGGTTATGGCTGCCATAAGCAGCGTCCACGGAAGATTCTTTATAGATATCAGGAATGCATTCTTTATGGTGGCTTTCACAGTGTTCTCGAACTGTGCCTGCAAAGGAAAAACATATAGCACAGTGAACAGGTATACAAGTGACATGATGGTGAATATGATCATCATACCTTTTATGTCCCTGCTGATTGCGTAATACATGTCAAATATGCATATGAATCCTGCGGCAAGGGCAAGAATTCCGATTCCTGTGGCCTGTTTGAAGTTATCCTTGAAGCTCTTGAAAAACATCTTGACCACGCCGCCCTGTCCGTTCCTTATGCACTTCATTGTAGTGTAGTAGAGTGCTGTGGTTGACGCTCCGATGGTCAATATAGGCAGTGAGGTCAAAAGCCACAAAAAATGCAGGATGACTATATCGCACACTATGGTGAGAAAATTCATGATTGGATTATCCGTTGTAACTGATCTATTCAAAATAAAATACCTCCTCTTTATAAAATGACTTTCTTACGCCATGAGATCTTCTTTGATCAGGGTTGCCAGAGTGTTCACATCTATCTTGTCCATAGAGACGATTCTTGTTGCCTGCTTGGAGATGGCTGCCTCCATAAAGTTTCTGACTTCACGTGCATTTGCAAATGTATCATCATGATCCGCGGCTTTGTCAGCCCAGTATTTCTGTGCGTATGCCTAAAAGCACATTCGGAGATTCTTTTGGCTATGCAATGCAGAAAGAAAT
>OLRH01000760.1_pt1 | contig 16567 bp, 17 predicted proteins | sample 1672321 | NCBI WGS metagenome assembly OLRH01 (sample SAMEA3136671, study PRJEB25190) | human gut metagenome | reverse complement strand
CCTTCGGGTAAATATTCTGACATTTTAAAGCCTCCGTCATATTTACCGGCGTCCGTATGCGCAGCGGCGCAGGCACCGGCTATGACATCCTCAAGACCCTGGACAAGGGCGCCGTTATCGAGCTCACCGCCCAGGAGGGTGACTGGTACCGTATCTCCTTCGACGGCAAGCGCGGCTATGTGGCTGCCCAGTATGTCACCCGCTACGACACCGCCTCCGGCCTTAACGGCGCCGGACGTGTCACCGCGGACGTGCTGAACATCCGTACCGCCGCCAAAAGCGGCAGCACCTCTCTGGGCACCGTATCTCAGGGCACGGTCATTGCCGTCACCGGCATTGAGTCCGGCGGCTGGTTCGCCGTTACCTACAACGGCATCAGCGGCTATGTGGCCTCGCAGTACGTGCTGATCTGCCCCACCTCCGCCCTGACCGGCACGGCGGACAAGCCCGCCGAGAATACAACGACCGAAGGGTCTCCCGCCGAAGCACCTGCCGAGACCCCGGCAACGCCGGCCGCCTCCGCCTCCGGCAGCAGCATCGTCTCCATCGCCCAGCAGTATCTGGGCGTGCCCTACGTCTACGGCGGTTCCTCTGCCAGCGGCTTCGACTGCTCCGGCTTCACCATGTATGTCTTCGCCCAGGTGGGCATCAAGCTGCCCCACGGCGCCACCAGCCAGCTCAGCTACGGCACCGAGGTCTCCCGCAGCGATCTGCAGCCCGGCGATCTGGTATTCTTCCAGGACTACGGCTACACCGCCTCTCATGTGGGCATCTATATCGGCGGCGACCAGTTCATCCACGCCTCGTCCTCCTACTACAACGGGCACTGCGTGGTGATCACCTCCCTGTCCGAGACGTACTACAACAACCACTACCTCACCGCGCGGCGGCACTGATGCAGACAAAACACCCACGGCTTCAGCCGTGGGTGTTCTTTTTTACAGCGCCGCCCGTTCCGAAAGCGGGCTGCATATGGTGTTCTGCAATGGACCTGTACACCGCGCCGAAGCCGCATCGCGTCACTCCGCGCTGCCGTCCGCGCTTTCGCCCTCTGCCGCCTTCTGCGCCGCGGCGATATTCACATACAGCTCCTCCGGCTTGTGGGGGTGCAGCCTGATGTTGTAAAACAGCATGAACGCCGACACCAGCACCATCACCAGGCTCAGCGCCTGACTGACCCGAATGGGCTCGCCGCCGATGGTCCAGTTGAACAGGTACAGGCTGTCGGTCCGCAGCCCCTCGACCCAGAACCGTCCGATACCGTACCACAGGAAGTAGAACCAGGTGTTCTCACCGTCAAAGCGGCGTCCCTTCGCCACGATAAAGACGATCAGCAGCAGCCCCACTACGTTCCACAGGCTCTCGTACAGGAACGTAGGATGCACCTCCACCAGCGTCCCCGCGGTGGTGGTCAGCTGCATCCGCCACGGCAGCGTCGTCTCCGCGCCGAATGCCTCCCGATTCATGAAGTTGCCCCAGCGCCCGATGGCCTGCCCGATCAGCAGCCCCATCACGATCAGGTCGGTCAGTGCCCCCAGCTTGAAGCCCCGCTTTTTGCTGAGCACGAAGCACACCAGCACCGCCGCGATCACGCCGCCGTAGATGGCCAGCCCGCCGTCCCATATAGCCACGGACTCCGCCCAGTCAAAGGAACCATCCGCTTTTTTGAACCGGTCCAGATAAAACAGCACATAGTACAGCCGCGCCCCCACGATAGCCAGGGGAATGCCCCACAGCACGCCGTCCATCAAGTTATCCTCGGTGATTCCGTACTTCTCCTTCTGCTTCATGCAGAACCACAGCGCCAGCAGCACGCCCAGCGCGATGATGATTCCGTACCAATAAATGGCCTTTCCTCCGATATGGAAGGCTACGGACGAGCCGGTAAAGGCCCAGTCCCCGAAAAGCCCCGGAAACCGGATGGGGCTGTCCGCCATGATCCTCACGTTCATGTTATCCCTCCTTGGGCGCGATCACCGACAGCGCCATGTGCGTCCGCGCGAAGTTCTCCCGCAGGAACGCGCGCACATCCTCCGCGGTGATGTCATCGTATATCTCCGGGAAACGGTACGGGTCATACCCCTGGAACCGCCCCTCCGCCATGGACACGGCGATGGACTCAAAGGCGTTCAGCTCCCGCAGCGCCGCGCCGAAGTTGGCGTTGACGATCCGCTTGTAATAGTCGCCGTCCACACCCTCCGCCGCCAGCCGCTGCGCCTCGTCCAGAATGGCCTCCGCCACGGTCTTCGGGTCCTTGCTGTCGCCGCCGGCATAGGCATAGGCCGCGCCGGGCAGCAGGTCGAACGCCGCGCCGAAGGAGCCGTTGATCAGTCCCTGGCTGTACAGCCGCGCATACAGCGGGCTGGACTCGCCCATGAGCACATCACAAGCCAGCTCGCCGATGGCGGCAAACCGGTGCTGCGCCTCCCCTCCGTGCTGGGGCGGGCACTTGAAGCCTACCAGGAACGTGGGCATGGCCACCTCCATCTGTGCCTCGGCATAGCCGCAGGCAGCGTCGGTACTCTCCTCCGCGCCATAGTCGCGCCGGATGATCGCCCCACTCTCCGCCGGCAGCACCCGCTTTGCCGTGGCCAGCACCGTCTCGGGGTCCACATCGCCCACCACCACCAGGCACATATTTGCCGGGGTGTAGAACGCCTTGTGGCAGTCATACAGCGTCTGCGCCGTGATATGGCTGATGCTCTCCACGCTGCCGGCCACCGGCGTCCGCGCGGGACTGCTGCGGTACAGCGCCTGCATCATCTGCTTGTACACCTGCCACTCGGGGTTGTCCTCGATCATGCCGATCTCCTGGCCGATGATGCCCTGTTCCTTCTCCACGCTCTCATCGGTGAAATAGGGCACAGACACGAAGGACAGCAGTATCTCCAGATTTTCGTAAAACTTCTCCGTAGAGTCAAAATAGTAGCACGTAATGGCGTTGGAGGTGAAAGCGTTGGGCTCCGCGCCGTTTTTCGCCAGCTCCTGCAGGGCGTTGCCGTCCTTCGTGTCGAACATCTTGTGCTCCAGATAGTGGGCGATGCCCGCCGGAGTGTCCAGCCACTGTCCCTTCAGCTCAAAGCGCATATCCATGCCGCCGTAACGGGTGGCAAACAGCGCGTACTTTCGGGAAAAGCCCTGCTTCGGCACGATGCACACCGGCAGTCCGTTGTCCAGCGTCTCCCATATCACTTCCTCGCCGATGCGGGGATACAGCTTCTTGTCCATGTTACGCCTCCTCCTTTCCCCGCAGGAAGTACACCGTATCCGGCTTCACCGTCTGTGCCGCCGCCACGATGCGCTCCTTTGTCACCTGCTCCAGCGCCGCGGCCAGCTCCTCCGGTGTCTCCTCGACCCCAGCCGCGATCTGGCCCAGATAGAAATTCTCCAGCGCACCCTGAGAGTCCGACAGTGACAGCAGCGACGCACGGATGGCCTGCAGAGCACCCTCCTGCTCCCAGTCCTCCCAATCGCCCTGCTGCACTGCCTGCAGCTGGCGGCCGATCTCCGCCTCCGCCCGTTCAAAGTCTGCGGTTTCCACGCCGCTGGATACGGTCAGAATGTTCTTGCTGCGGGCATAGCTGCTGGAGGCGTAGTAGCACAGGCTCAGCCTCTCCCGCACGTTCAAAAACAGCTTGGAGTTGCTGGTGCCGCCGAAAATCAGATTTGCCAGCACCATGGCCGGATAGTCGTCGCTGCTGCAGCGGTAGCCCATGGCCAGCTTGCCCTGGGTCACGTCCATGGACTCCTCCACCATGCTGGGCTCCGGTCCGGCGTGGAGCCGGACCTCGCAGTCCGGGCAGATCCGCCCCTCATTCACGGGGAGGGCGGACAGCGCCTCCTTCAGGGCGCGGGCCACCCGCTCCTCCTCCGCGGAACCGCAGTAGTACAGCTCGATCTGGGCGGTGGTACCTCCGGCTCCCGCCAGACGCTCGTGACAGGCGAAGCGTGCAGACGGGCCTGCGAAAAGCTCGCCGCAGCGCTGGAAACCCACACGCTTGCGGAGCTTGCCGGTCAGGAATTCTACGGCGAGTATCTTGCAAAGACCGATAAGCTCGGCGCGGACGTGCCGCATCCTGTTTCGCACGTGGCCTACGGCTACGCCACGCAGATGTGCGTCGTCGACAAGAAGACTGGAAAGGTCGAATCGCTTGTCGCCGCGCATGACGTCGGCAAGGCCGTCAACCCCCGCTCGTGCGAAGGACAGATCGAGGGCGGCGTCGTCATGAGCATGGGCTATGCTCTGCGTGAGCAGTATCCGATTGACGGCAACTGCAAGCCCATCGAAAAATACGGCGAGCTCGGCCTGTTCCGGGCGCACGAGATCCCGAAGATCGTGCCCATCGTGGTCGATAAGCCGGGGCTCGACGTCGCCTGCGGCGCCATCGGCATCGGCGAGATCACATCGATCCCCACCGCGCCCGCCATCGCCGACGCCTATTTCCGCTATGACGGTGAGCGCCGCACAAAGCTCCCGCTTGCCAACACGCCGTATGAAAGGAGGGGAAAGTAAGATGGCTGTCAAAAAACGCTTCCCCTATAAGGCGGCCTTTGTCGCCTGCAATGGCGGCTGCCGCGCCACGGCAGAGTGCCAGTACGGCTGCGTCGGCTGCGAGCTGTGCGTGAACGTATGCAAATTCGAGGCCATCGCCCTGAATGAATACGGCGTGGCCGAGGTCAACGAGGACAAGTGCATCGCCTGCGGCAAATGCGTGCGCGAATGCCCGCGTGAGCTCATCCGCATCCACGAATGCGCAAACCCCGTCGTCGTCAAGTGCTCCAACAAAGACCCCGGCAAGGACGCGCGGAGGATGTGTCAGGTCAGCTGCATCGGCTGCGGCATCTGTCAGAAGGTCTGCCCGGCCGGCGCGATCACCGTGACGGACAATCTCTCCCACATCGACGAGTCCGTCTGCCTGTCCTGCGGCCAGTGCGCCGTCAAATGCCCCCGCCATGCGATCTGCGACCTGCGCGGGATCCTGACGGAAAAACGGTAAAATTCAGATAAAAGGCTGCCGACTGGCAGCCTTTTTCATATTCAAAGCTCCCCGATAAACTCCAGCACGCATTCGCGCAGGCGGGCGATGCCCTCCGGCAGATGGCCGCCCGGGCGCAGGCCCATGCCGAGTTCGCGGCTGACGCTCGGGCTGACCGGGAGCGTCTTCACACCGTTCAGCTTGCCGCGGATCATCATCTCCGCCATCATCGAGATCCCAAGCCCCTTGCCGACCATGCGGATGACCGTCTCGTCGTCGACGTGGCAGGGGCGGATGACAGGCTTCACGCCGTATTTCCGGAACGCCGCGCCCACGTCGATATCGAACCGGCCATAGGGCATCAGGAAGTCCCGACCCTCGAATTCCGTGATTGGGAACGTCTCGCGGTCGTCCGTAGGGTAATCCGCCGGTAAAATGGCGTACATCGCGTCGTTGTGCAGCGGCGTCCAGTCGCAGGCGAAGGCGCTCTGCCGCGCAGCGAAGATCACGTCTGTGCGCCACGCCTCAAGCAGCTCGAACGGCTCGAGTTCATGGTCGACCGTCCGCAGATCGACGTCGATGTGCGGGCAGACGCGCCGGAACCGGTAGAGGATCTCCGGCATCCAGCGCATGGCGATGCTGGCATAGGCCGCGACGCGGATGGTCTGCGCCGATTTTTCCGTGATCGCGGAGATCTGGTTCTCCAGCCGCGCGTTTGCGCGCAGAAATTCGCGGATGGCGGGCATGAGCGCTTCGCCGTCTTTTGTCAGCGAGACCCCGCTGTGACCGCGCTGCACGAGCGTCAGACCGATCTCCCGCTCCAGACTGTCGACCAGATGCGTCAGCCCAGACTGCGTATAGCCGACGACCTCCGCCGCCTTGGAAAAGCTGCCGAGATCGACGGCTGTCATTAAAATTTCAAGCTTTTTGCTGTCCATGCGCCGTTCCTTTCCGGGGGATATGAGATAGGTATGACAAAACGTCATGGAACTATTATAATCGCGCGCTTCCATTTTGCAAGCCCTGCGTTTACAATCAGTTCATAAATTAAAGGAGCGCACACAAAATGACGACAAAAAAACTGACGCGCAGACAGCGCATTCTGGTCGCGACGACCCTGTTCGGTATGTTCTTCGGCGCAGGCAACCTTATTTTCCCCGTCCACCTCGGCCAGATGGCGGGCAGCAATGTGATCCCGGCCATCATCGGCTTTATTATCACCGCCGTCGGCATTCCCATCTTTGGCGTCGCCGCCATCGGCGTGACGCACTCGGACGGCTTGCAGACGCTCTCCGGCAAGGTCGGCAAGGGCTACGGCATTTTCTTCACGTGCCTGCTCTATCTGACTATCGGCCCGCTGTTCGCCATTCCCAGATGCGCGACCGTCTCGTTCACGACCGGCGTTTCGCCGATGGTGTCGGAGACTGCGCAGCCGCTGGCGCTGCTGCTGTTCTCGGCCGTCTTCTTCGCGTTCGTGCTGTTCTTCTCACTGCGTCCGGGCAAGATCACGGTCTGGATCGGCAAGATCATCAATCCCGTCTTCCTGCTGTTTCTGGCCGTGCTCGTGATCGCGGCGCTGCTGAAGCCCGGCGCGTCCATCTCGGACGTGGCCCCGACCGAGCCTTACGCCACCAAAACAAGCGCGTTCTTCTCCTCGTTCATCGAGGGCTACGGCACCATGGACGCCATCGCGGGTCTTGCCTTCGGCATTGTGGTCATCGATGTCATCCGCCGCATGGGCGTTGACAATGACGACGCGGTCGCCGTCGATGTGCTGGGTTCCGGCGTGCTGACTGGGCTTCTCATGGCGGTCATTTACGTCGTTACGATCCTCATGGGCACGCAGTCGCGCGGGCTGTTTGAGATCTCCGACAACGGCGGCATCGCCCTGACGCAGATCGCAGGCCATTATTTCGGCGGCGTCGGCCAGATCATTCTCGCCGTCACCATCACCTTCGCCTGTCTCAAAACCTCCATCGGCCTCGTGACCTCCTGCTCGGAAACGTTCGTCAAGATGACGCACGGGAAAATTTCCTATAAGCTCTGGGCGATTTTGTTCACGCTGTTCTCCTTCGCCGTCTCCAACGTGGGCCTGAGTGCGATCATCGAGTATTCCATCCCCGTGCTCATGCTCATCTATCCGCCCGCCACCGCACTGATCATTTTGGCCTTCGCGGGCAAGCTCTTCCGGCACGACCGCGCCGTGTATCTTTCGACCATGATCTTCACGTGGGCTGCGGCGATCTTCGACTTTTTCAAGACGCTGCCCGCCGGTGTGCGGACGGCCCTGCGGCTCGACGCGCCGGTCGAGCTGGCAAAACGGTATCTGCCGCTGTTCGACCTGAACCTCGGCTGGCTGCTCCCGGCTGTTGCCGGCTTTGTCATCGGCATGGCGATCCATCTTTCCAGACGCGGCCGCGCAAAATAATTGGCACAAACAGAAATTCCGTGAAGAACCGAAACTTGTACCGGTTCTTCACGGATTTTTGATTAGGGTGTATCTGAAAACTCATGATGTGACCGGCAGCGAGGGATTTTTGCGTTGCGCAAGACATTTTTTCGCAGGAATACTGACGTATTTCAAGGAAAAATGACGCGGCGCACCGCAAAAAGGCCCGCTGTCCGGGTGCGTTGGGAGTTTTCAGATACACCCTAGCGTCTCAGCGGATGGTCACAAGCTCGTAGGTATCCTGGCCGATGCCGAGCTTTTTGCCGTGCTCGATCAGATCCTGCCAGTGCGTGTTGTCATGCGCGGCATGGAAGCGGTCACAGTCGTGCTCGTGCTTCAGATCGGTGATGGCGCTGTTTGGAAGAACCGGCTGACGGTTGATAGCCTCGGCGCAGGCCAGATCCAGCGCGACGGGGTCGGCGGATGCGAACATGCCGACGTCCGGGACGATGGGCACGTCGTTTTCCGGGTGGCAGTCGCAGTTCGGCGAAACGTCGCGGACAATGTTGATGCAGTAGCTGGGACGACCGTCCAGCACGGCCTTGGCGTATTCCGCAATCTTGCAGTTGAGGAGCCTGACACTGGCTTGGAAAGTCGGATGGATGGCGTCCTTGGGACAGACCGCGATGCAGCGGCCGCAGCCGACGCAGTTGTTCTGATCGATCCGGCACTTTTTGTTTTCAATCTGCGGGCCGTTGTGCGCGCAGATCTTCGCGCAGGCGCCGCAGCCGACGCACAGGTCTGTTTCGACATACGGCTTGCCGTCGGCGTGCATGGCCATCTTGCCCGCACGCGAGCCGCAGCCCATGCCGATGTTCTTGAGCGCGCCGCCGAAGCCCGCTTCCTCATGGCCCTTGAAGTGCGCCAGTGAGATCACGATATCCGCGTCCATCACGGCCCGGCCGATACGGGCGGTCTTGCAGTATTCGCCGCCCGCGACGGGAACCTCGATATCGTCCGAGCCCTTCAGGCCGTCGGCGATAATGACATGACAGCCGGTGGAGAACGGGGAATAGCCGTTTAAGTAGGCGGTGTCCATATGCTCGAGCGCGTTTTTGCGGCTGCCGACATAGAGCGTGTTGCAGTCGGTGATGAAGGGCCTGCCGCCGCGTTCCTTGATGAAGTCGGCGACGACCTTGGCATAGTTCGCGCGCAGAAACGACAGGTTGCCGAGCTCACCGAAGTGCAGCTTGATGGCGACGAACTTGCCGTCAAAGTCGATCTGGGAAAACTCTGATTTTTCCAGCAGCTTCCGAAGCTTATCGAGCTGGCTCACGCCGTTGCGGCAGCGGAAATCGGTAAAATAAACCTTGGATGCAGGCATAAAGGTGTCCTCCTTTTATTGTTTTTTCATCATACCGCACCCGCCGGATTTTGTCAACGCAGACACTCAAGTAACCGCTGATTGAATTGGCAAGAGTCGTCAGCGAGAAATTTTGTCCCAAATGAAAGTTTGAAAAGCGCAGGAATACTGTATGTATTTCAAGTTTTTCAAACTGCACAGTTGGGGCAAAAGATCCGCTGACAGCCGCAGACGATTGAATCATCGGTTACTCAAGGGATGGAAAACAGGTAATTCTGCAGGCTGAACCCCGCCGCAAAGGGCCGCATGAAGTTCCAGTAGCCAAGCCCCAGCAGGCCATATTCCGTCAACAGCCCAAACTTTGCCAGCGCGCTGCGCGCGTCCTCGAACCAGACCTCGTGCGGCTGTCCGGCCTCGTCCAGATAGGTGAAATACGGCGTCTGCGCCTGCTCGTCAAATTGAATTTCCGCGCCATACTGCGCCGCAAGCAGCGGGGCGGCCTCGTTCCCGATGGACTGCGCCCGCGTCGCCCCCGCCGTGAACGGCAGCGTCCAGTCATAAGCATAGTTCGGGAACCCCAGCAGAATCTTTCCCGGCTCCATCTGCGTCAGCGCAAACTCCACCACCCGCCGCACCGCCCCAATCGGCGCCACCGCCATCGGCGGGCCATAGGTGTAGCCCCATTCATAAGTCATCAGCAGAACTGCGTCGCAGGCGGAGGCGACAGCGGCGTAGTCGTAGCCCTCGTAGAGGGTGCCGGGCTGATCGGCGGAGGTTTTGGGCGCAAGGGCGGCAATGAGCGGCAGGCCGTAGGGCGCAAGCAGCCCGTGCAGACGCGAGAGGAACTGCGCGTATGCCTCTGCCAGCTCCCGGCCCAGATATTCAAAGTCCACGTCCAGGCCCATATAGCCCTTTTCCTGCATCTTTTGCAGCACCGCCTCGGCAAGCGTCTGCTGAAGCGCTTCGCTTCGCAGCACGACCGCCGCCTGCGCGGCGGAAAAGGTTCCGGCTGCCGTCAGCGTCGACAGGTGCAGAAACGGCCGCACGCCGTACTCCCCTGCCAGCGCAAGCAGCCGCTCGTCGTCCATCGGCATGAGCGCGCCCTCCGGCGTGAAGCCGTAGGTAAACGGCATCAGCGCCCCGGCAAACGGCAGAATGCCGCGCAAAACGGATTCCTGCACATACGGATACGCGTACCCGCCGACAAACGCGCTGCGCGTCCGGCTCTGCTCCAGCTGCGTCACGAGAACCTGCCCCGGATAGAGCTGGTCGGAGCCGGACAGGTTCGGGTTCATCCGGAATAGCGACAGCACATCCGTCCCGGACGAGGCTGCGATGGACGACAGCGCATCCCCCGCCCGGACGGTCACTGTCCGTTCCGGGTACAGGACAAGCAAACTCTGCCCCACGGCCAGCCGGTACGGCTCCCGCAGGCCGTTATAGCGCGCAAGGAACCCCGGCGCGAGAGAAAGCGCCCGGCCGATGGAATACAGCGTATCACCGGGCTTTACCACATAGATCTGCACACGATCACCTCGCAAAACCCTATGCGCCGGGCTGCGCTTGTGTTCCGGTATTTTATATGGTATAAAACTTCATGTATGGGCACCGCAAAATGTGCAGATGCGGTGCATGAAGTTTTTGTGCATCATTTCCGGTTGCCCCGCAGGGGCGAGGAAATGGCACATTTCTGAATATTGCTATGCTTTTGCATAGCAATATTGCGGAAAAATCGGAAATACTAAGGAGTATGTACCATGAAACCGGAAGAACTCGGCGCATGGCAGGCGCTTTTGCAGGAGGAATTCGAAAAGCCGTACTGGCAGACGCTCTCGGAGCGGGTGGACACGGCCTACGCCGCGTCGGCGGTCTATCCGCCGCGCGAGGCGCTGTTTGCTGCTTTCCGGCTCACGCCGCCGGAGGCGGTACGGGCCGTGATTCTGGGGCAAGACCCGTATCACGAGCCGGGGCAGGCCAACGGGCTGGCGTTCTCCGTGAATCCGGGCGTGAAGCTGCCGCCGTCGCTGCGCAATATTTTTGCGGAGCTGCAATCAGACTGCGATATCACGCCGCCGGACAGCGGCGATCTGACCACGTGGGCAAAGCAGGGCGTGTTTCTGCTCAACAGCAGCCTGAGCGTGAAGGCAGGAAAGGCCGCAAGCCATAAGGATTTCGGCTGGCAGACGTTTACAGACGCGGTCGTGCAGAGACTGGCCGCGCTGCCGCAGCCCGTCGCGTTCGTCCTCTGGGGCGCGCACGCGCAGAAAAAAGCCGTGATCGCGGCTCGCAGCCCCTATCCGCGCCTCGTCCTGCAGGCCCCGCACCCAAGCCCCCTGAGCGCCTATCGGGGCTTCTTCGGCAGCAGGCCGTTTTCGCAGATCAATGCGTTTCTCGCGCAGCACGGTCAGAAGCAGATCGACTGGCAGCCATAAGGACGGCAAATCAGCCAAATTTTATGCGAAGCAAAAAGAAATTTTTTTCGTAAAAAACCTTATTTTTTTCTGAAAAACAGTTGAAATCTGCGATGTTCTGTCATAGAATATGCTTGTCTGCCGCAAAGCGGCGGACAGGGAGTTTTTTCGTATGCTGCATATTGTACTGGTAGAACCTGAAATTCCGGCCAACACCGGGAATATCGCGCGTACCTGCGCCGCGACGGGCAGCGTCCTGCATCTGGTAAAGCCGCTGGGCTTCGATATTTCGGACAAGGCCGTGAAGCGTGCCGGGCTTGATTACTGGCATCTGGTCGACGTGCGCGTGTATGAGGATCTGGATGAGTTCTTCGCAAAGAACCAGCCTGCCTGTATGCGCCTGTTCTCGACCAAGGCTCCCCGCCGCTACGACGAGGCCGATTACCCTGACGGGACGTATCTGTTCTTCGGAAAGGAAACGAAGGGCCTGCCGGAGGAATTTCTGGCTGCGCATTACGACAGCTGCGTCCGCATCCCCATCCGTGCGGAGGCACGGAGCCTCAACCTCAGCAATTCCGCCGCCGTCGGCGTATTTGAGGCGCTGCGGCAGCAGGATTTCCCGCATCTGAAGACCGAAGGAAAAATGGCAGACTGGAACCCGTAAACAAAGCGGGCCACACCCGCGATCAAATAAGGAGGAACTACTATGAACTACAACAAAAAGTCTGTTGAAGATATCGACGTCGCCGGCAAGCGCGTGCTCTGCCGCTGCGACTTTAACGTCCCCACCAAGGACGGCAGGATCACGAGCGACAAGCGCATCGTCGCCGCGCTGCCGACGATCCAGTATCTTGTGAAGCACGGCGCCCGCGTCATCCTCTGCTCCCACATGGGCAAGCCCAAGGGCGAGGTCAAGCCTGAGCTGAGCCTGCAGGTCGTGGCCGAACGCCTGTCCGAGCTTCTGGGCCAGCCGGTCAAGATGGCAAAGGACGTTGTAGGCGAGAGCGCACAGTCGCTGGCCGCTTCCTTAAAGGACGGCGAGGTCATGCTGCTTGAGAACACCCGCTTTGAAAAGGGCGAGACGAAGAACGACCCCGAGCTTTCCAAGAAGCTTGCCTCCATGGCTGATATTTTTGTCAACGACGCCTTCGGCACCGCGCACCGCGCGCACGCCTCCACGGCCGGTGTTGCAGATTACCTGCCCGCCGTCTGCGGCTATCTGGTGCAGAAGGAAGTTTCCATCATGGGCAAGGCCCTGGCCGATCCGGAGCGTCCGTTTGTCGCGATTCTCGGCGGTGCGAAGGTCTCCGACAAGCTGAACGTCATCAATAACCTGCTTGAGAAGGTCGACACGCTCATCATCGGCGGCGGCATGGCCTATACCTTCGTCGCGGCCAAGGGCTACGGCATCGGCAAGAGCCTGTTTGACGCGGAGAAGGTCGACTACTGCAAGGATATGATGAAGAAGGCCGAGGAGAAGGGCGTCAAGCTGCTGCTCCCGATCGATACCGTCGTCGCGGCTGATTTCCCGAACCCCATCGATGCGCCTGTCGAAGTTGAGACAGTCGATGTGACCGCCATCCCGGCTGACAAGGAAGGTCTGGACATCGGCGAGAAGACCCGTGCGCTGTTTGCAGACGCGGTCAAGAGCGCAAAGACCGTTGTCTGGAACGGGCCGATGGGCGTGTTCGAGAACCCGACGCTTGCCAAGGGCACGATCGCCGTTGCGCAGGCGCTGGCCGATTCCGACGCTGTGACCATCGTCGGCGGCGGCGACTCCGCAGCCGCCTGCGAGCAGCTGGGCTTTGCCGACAAGATCACCCACATCTCCACCGGCGGCGGCGCATCGCTCGAATTCCTCGAGGGTCTCGAGCTGCCCGGCATCGCCTGCCTGCAGGACAAATAAAGCCCTGAAATACGCCGCCGGATCTTTCCGAGCATGGCCGCGTCGGCCGGACTTGACGTATAGTATGTACGCCTGTGCCCGCACGCCTTGCCCTGCACGAAAATCTCTCGCCGGTGACGAAGTATGTAGGGGCGGATGACCCTGTCCGCCCATCACAGCCCTTCTCCGGGCCGACAGAGCCGTCGGCCCCTACAAGACGGAACAGATAAATTGTAATTTTGATTTAGATATAGGAGACTTCACACCATGAACAGAAAATACCGCAAGACTGTCATCGCCGGCAACTGGAAGATGAACAAGACCCCGACCGAGACGAAGGCCTTCATGACCGAGTTCAAGACCATCATGCCGCGCGGCCGCTGGTGCGACGTGGCGCTGTGTGTGCCCGCCGTCTGCATCCCGGCAGCTGTGCGCACCATGCGTGAGACCCGCATCGGCATCGGCGCAGAAAACTGCAACGCCAACGCCTCCGGCGCCTACACCGGCGAGATCGCGGCCAATATGCTGCTCGACGCTGGCTGCAAGTACGTCATCCTCGGCCATTCCGAGCGCCGCGCCATGGGCGAGACGAACGCGGACGTCAACGCAAAGGTTCTGGCTGCCCTCGACAACGGCCTGATCCCCATCATGTGCGTCGGTGAAAGCCTTGAGCAGCGCGAAGCGGGCATCACCGAGGAGTGGATCACCATGCAGATCAAGACCGGCCTTGCCTCCATCGGCGAGGACAAGATCCGCAAGATGATCATTGCCTACGAGCCCATCTGGGCCATCGGCACCGGCAAGACCGCCACGCCGGAGCAGGCCGAAGAGGTCTGCGAGCACATCCGTGCGGTCATCCGCAAGCTCTACGGCGCAAAGGTCGCCCGTGCGATCTCCATCCTCTACGGTGGCTCCATGAACGAAAAGAACGCCTATGACCTGCTGGCCCAGCCCGACATCGACGGCGGCCTGATCGGCGGCGCTTCCCTCGTCCCCGAAAAGTTTGTCAAGATCATCGAGGCTGCCAACCAGCCCACGATCTGAGCCTCAATACGCACACGCCCCGCTGCCGAATTGACCGGCAGCGGGGCATTTTTCTGCTTCCTCACAGCATACAGATATGGTATCCGTCTGTTTCCAGAGACAGTGACTGAAACAGCGACTCGGTCCGTTCACGGTTTTCCGGCGCTGTGCGCCAGCCGAGGCCGCAGTCTGCGGTGATCTCGCGGGGGACGGGGATGATCCTGCCGGGGAGGCCTGCCTGCCCGCAGGCCTTTTCCGCCGCCATAGCGGCGCTTGTGGTGTAAAATGTGACGATGAGCCACTGCTTTTTCTCTCTCATTGCTCTGCCAGCTCCCGGACTGCGGCGATGGCCGCGTCCGTTTCCTCCTCCGTGTTGTAATAGCCGAAGCTGAAGCGCACCGCGCCCTGCTCCACGGTTCCAAGCGCCTCGTGCATACGCGGCGCGCAGTGCGCGCCAGCCCGGACGGCAATGTCATAGTCCTCCGCCAGCGCGTCCGCGACCATGGACGATCCCGCGTCCCGGATATTGAGCGACACGACCGGCGCGCGCACGAAATCCGAAAAATCGCCGTAGACACATACGCCGTCCACGTCCTTCACGCCCTCGTAAAACCGGCGGGCCAGCGCAAGCTCGTGTGTGCGGATGGCATCCATGCCCGCCTCCTGAATAAAATGCACGGCGGCAAGCAGCCCCGCGATGCCGTGGCCGTTGCGCGTTCCGGCTTCGAGCCGTGTGGGATACTGCGGCGGCTGTGACGGCAGGAACGTCTGCACGCCCGTCCCGCCGACACACCACGGGCGGATGTCCACGCCCTCCGCCACGCACAGGCCGCCCGTGCCCTGCGGGCCCATGAGGCTCTTGTGGCCGGTGAAGCAGAGGACGCTGATGTGCTGCGCGCGCAGATCGATGGGGAACACGCCTGCCGTCTGCGACGCGTCGACCACGAACAGCAGTCTGTGCGCTGCGCAGAACGCGCCGATGCGCGTCAAATCAAGCAGATTCCCCGTCAGATTTGAGCCTGCCGTGCAGATGACGGCTTTGGTATTTGTTTGCAGCAGCCGATCAAAATCGGCATAGTCGATACAGCCCTTCCGGTCTGCGGGCAGGAAGCTGACCGAAACGCCCCGCTCCATCTCGCGGTACAGCGGGCGCAGGACGGAATTATGCTCCAGATCGGTCGACAGCACGTGGTCGCCCGGCGCAAGCAGCCCGGAAATGGCGATGTTCAGTGCCTCGGTCGAATTGGCCGTGAAGCACACATGATCGGCGCGTTCGCAGCCGAAAAGCGCAGCCAGCGCCTCGCGTGCGGCATAGATCGTCCGCGATGCGGTAAGACTTTCCGCGTGCGCGCTGCGCCCGCTGTTGCCCATGGTCTGCATTGCGTTCACAACTGCGTCAATCACGCACGGCGGCTTGCGCAGCGTCGTAGCAGCGTTGTCAAGATAGATCATTCCGTCGCCCTCCCGTCAGATGGAACTATTATAATACAGAAACCGGGCGGACTGCAACGTGATCCGCCCGGTTTTTGTTCGGCTATTTCGAAAACGCGCCGCTCACAGATGTGCGTCCGTCTGTGAGGCGCGGCGCAGGCCGAGGTCCGCCGCGATGAAAAACGCGACCACAAAGCAATAGAACACGACTGTCGCCCACGGTCTGCGGACGGCAAGCAGAACGTCCCAGATCCCGTGCAGCACGACCGGCATGAGGATCGCCAGCGCGCACAGAACCGTCCGCCTGCGGCCATTCCCCTGCTTTTCGGCCTGCTTGCCCCGGCTGAGGAGCAGTCCCATCGCAACAGCAAAGAAAAAGTGCCCCGGCACGGACAGAACCGCCCGCGATACCGCCGTCCGGAGGTCAGACTGCACGACATACAGAATATTCTCCACCGCCGCGAAGCCCAGCGCGGAGGACACGGAGTAGACCACCGCGTCGAACCGGTAATCGAACGCCGGGTGCTTCCACGCGGCAAGACGCACAGGGACGATCTTGCAGACCTCCTCGCTCACGGCGACCACCAGAAAATTATCGAGCAGCAGATACGCCGCCGAGCGCTTATCCAGCGCGCCGCCAAACGCCCACGACGCGAAAAGCTGGATGCCCGCCGCCGGGAGCGCCAGCAGCGCGCCTGACAACAGCAGGATACCGAGCAGCCTGCGCGGTTCTTTTTCAATGCGGTCGAGCTGATAAATGCGGACAAACAGAATGACCGCCGGAACCAGCGCCGCGAGAGACAGATAATAATTCAAAGCGACTCCTTTTCTATGTGCGCTGTGTCCCCGCCGCCTCCCGCAGCAGCTCCTCGGCGGATACGCCGTAGAGCCTTGCAAGGGCGAGCAGATTGGATGTTGACGGGTCGGACGCGCCCGTCTCCCTTAATTAAAGATATTGTTGGGTAAAAAAGAAAGGTCAGTCGATTTTGCCGATGAAGCGGTAGTAGATTTCTACTTCCTGCTCACGGCTTCCGTCCTCGCCCTTGACAGCTTCGTGGACGGTTATTTTTTCAATTAGAGTGTTCAGAA
>OLRH01000746.1_pt1 | contig 16671 bp, 12 predicted proteins | sample 1672321 | NCBI WGS metagenome assembly OLRH01 (sample SAMEA3136671, study PRJEB25190) | human gut metagenome | reverse complement strand
AAGAAAATTGTTACCATCAAAAAAATCTCCGCCAATCCTGTTGCAAAAGCCGATACATTGCGATTCTCACAAGGTTAGCTCCCCAGTCATCCCTCAGATACTGAAATACAGATTTGTCAACATAGTCCGGAAACCACGTAATACCATGTGTGCTCGCTCCTTTTAATTGATATTTATTTCCAGAAGAATCAACTATATCTGTACCATCAACAGCCAACTGTCCATGAATCTCAAATGGAGTTTCACCAGTTTTATTTTCAGTTTTATTTTCAGTTATATCTTCTGTTGTACCTTCTGTTGTATCCTTGTTTTTATCTGATTCTGTGGTTTCCTTATCGCCTGATATATCACTGCTCCTATACTCTTTCCCTTCTATGTACAAAATATAATCTTCCACAGTCAGATCGTCAGACGCTATATTGTATCCTACATTTACCAAACCGCCAGCCGGGATTTCCTGATTATAATCAGCCGGAGTTATAGATACGGTGTTATCTCTTATCTTCTTTTCTCCATTCCATATATTATCTATTGAAGGCGCGCCTTTGTATACAACATCAAGCTTCCATCCCGAAACATTTGATGATGTCTTGTTATATATATTGATATTTTCCGTGGCACAGGTCTTTCCGGCAGCTTCCCATGTGCTTTCATGGCCTATCTCAACATAAAAATCACTCTTTTTTCCAGATTCAGTTTCAGGCTTTTCTCCTGTCTCTGACAACTTCGATCCACCTTGTTCAGTCACCGCCTCAGATTCACCTATACTCTCTTTGTCGTCATCCGCGTCATTCTGCATATTCTCCGATGTCATCTGCCCACTGCCATCTTTATGATAAGAATCACCAGAATTGTCATTCTTGGATCTGCCTGCAAGCATATAGCCACCCATAACGGCTATCACAACTACAAGAACCGCAATAATTATCCCCATAATGATCGTCTTTTTATTTTTCATAAATACCCCCTGTATATTTGAACGCCGGTAAATTTACAGTACCGGTTGAAAATAATGCATATCCATCTTCATTTCAACCATCGTCCTGTCAATCTGCTCACCATATCTGTCGTATATCTCCTGAGCTGCTTTCAACATATCTGCATGATTGTATATATCACCGATTTTGAACATAACATCTCCGCTTTGTCTTATTCCAAAAAAATCTCCCGGACCCCTCATCTTCAGATCCTCACCAGCTATAAAAAATCCATCATTGGACTTTTCCAAAACACCCAGTCTTTCCATGGTGGTCTCGTCTTTCTTCCCACTCACAAAAATACAATATGACTGGATACTGCCTCTTCCCACACGTCCTCTGAGCTGATGCAGCTGTGCCAGGCCAAAACGCTCAGCGTTTTCAACCATCATAACGGTTGCATTTGGATTATTTATACCAACTTCTATGACTGTAGTAGAAACGAGTATGCTTATATCTCCATTTGAGAATCCCTCCAGTATTTTGTTTTTTTCATCAGCCTTCATCTTTCCATGAAGACATGCGACCGCCACATCCTGACCATACTGACTTTTGAGAGCTTCTCTCAAATCCTCTGTGTATTCAGTGACGTTTGCAACATCGTCCAGAACCTCGCTGGCTTCAACCATAGGACACACGATATACACCTGATGTCCCTGATTCACTTCTCGCATAATGAAGCCTTGAGCAGTCCTCCTATAGCTGTCATCCACCACACAATTTTTGATCGGGATTCTTCCAGCCGGAAGTTCATCTATAACTGATATATCCAGATCACCATACATTATGATAGCCAGTGTTCTAGGTATAGGAGTCGCACTCATTACAAGCGTATGTGGATGTCCGCCCTTCTCTGCCAGCTTTTCCCTTTGTTTCACACCAAATCTATGCTGTTCGTCAGTGACAACAAGGCCCAGATTGTTATACTCCACCTTATCCTGTATGAGCGCATGTGTGCCAACTATGACAGAAACAGCGCCATTTTTTATATCTCTATACATGTTTCTTTTATCCTTGGAAGTCATCGAACCGGTGAGCAAGCCAACAGATATTCCATACGGAGCAAACTGTGCCTGAAGCTCTTTATAGTGTTGAACGGCCAGCACCTCCGTAGGTGCCATTATAACTCCCTGCCAGCCACAGACTGCCGCGGCATACAGCCCCACAGCAGCGACAATGGTTTTTCCCGATCCGACATCACCCTGGACCAATCTGTTCATAACATGATTCGATGACATGTCATCCAGCATATCACGAACCGCATTCATCTGAGCATTTGTAAGCTTAAAGCTGAGATTTTGAATAAACTGCCTCACTTCATCATCACACGATATCACACATTCATTTTCATACCCGGCGTTATCACTTTTAAGTCTGTGCATATCCGATATAAAACTATAGAACTCATCAAAAGCAATTCTCTTTATTGCCTTTTTCAATATCTGTTCATCCATAGGGAAATGAATAGATGAAACCGCATCCGGCAAAGCCATGATTTCATAGTCTGATAGCACATTCTCAGGAAGATAATCGACGATTTCAGATGCCACCGGAAGAGAATTCCTAACAGCCTTTTGAATCGTCTTTGACGTAATCCCCGGCGACACCGTGTATACAGGCTGCCACACATGTGAAAGCGCCTGATATTTGTCAGGAGTGTAATATTCCGGCTGCGTCATGGTTATCACATTACCCTTGCACGACACTTCACCTGAAAAGACAAATTCCTGACCGATATGAAAGAAATTGCGTAAAAAAGGACAATTAAACCACATCAGCTTAATTGTCCCTGAATAATCTTTTGCATAGACAATGGATATGGTAAGTCCCCTGACTTTTCTTACTTCAACTCTGCTGTTGATAACGGCTCTTACGGACTGCCTCATGCCCGTCTGCAGACCACCTACATCAACCGGATCTTCATAGGATATATATGTTCTCGGATAATACTTAAGCAGATCCGAGATTGTATTTATCCCAAGTTTTGCCATCATCCCGGCTGTCTTGTCGCCTATTCCTTTTATCGTTTTAACTGAGTCGCCAAGTACCATAATCCACCTCAAAACAGATGCATCATCTGCATACTGTAAATGCTATTCAACTGAAACTATATAATAATATATAGGTTGTCCTCCATAATAATACTGAACATCAATATCCGGATATGCCTCCTCAACTCTATCAGTCAATTTTTTAGCCTGTTCCTCTGACACATCCACACCACTGTAAATACTAATAACTTCAGAGTCATCATCTGCCGCATCTGTTATAAGCTCAAATGTCACCTGCTCAATGTCATTTCCAACACTCACAAGTCCCTTATCACCGATACCCATGATATCTCCTTCCTTGATAGCCTTGCCATCTATCGAGGTATCTCTGACAGAGTATGTCACCTGCCCACTCTTCACATTCTTGACCGCAGATTTCATAGAAGACTTATTCTCCTGAACACCCTCAGTGCTATCGAATGCTATCATAGCACTTATACCCTGTGGTGCATTAGCAGTAGGTACCACTATTATATTCTTATCTTCGCACAAAGTCGCAGCCTGATTTGCAGCAAGCACTACATTCTTATTGTTCGGAAGTATGAATATATTATCAGCATTGACACCATCTATAGCATTGAGCATATCCTCTGTACTTGGATTCATGGTCTGCCCACCTTCAATGACATGATCAGCACCAAGCTCCTCAAACAACTTTTTCAAGCCATCTCCCATGGACACTGTGATAAATCCATACTTCTTGCGTGGTTCAGTCGCAACTGTCTTCCTGTGTTGTCTCTCCTCTTCCTGTTTTTCAGCCTCGTCACGCTCTGACTGGCTGATAACACGTTCATTGTGCTCTATACGCATATTATCAATCTTCATATTTGTAAGATAACCGAGGGTCAGTCCCTTCTCAAATGCCTGTCCCGGATGATTGGTATGGACATGTATCTTTACTATATCATCCAGAGATACACATACTATAGAGTCTCCTATAGATTCCAGAAAGTTCTTGAGGTCTTCTTCCTCCGCCTCACCGTATGGCTTTTCAAGATTTATGATAAATTCCGTACAGTATCCAAACTTTATATCCGCTGTTGATATCTCGTCATTGCCAGCGCCGTCCCCCGACTTCTTCACATTCACAGAACCGGTATTCTTATTGAGTTCCACTGTAACGCGGCCCATAAGACAATCCACTGCGCCCTTGAGTACAACCATAAGCCCCTGACCGCCTGAATCTACCACGCCTGCCTCTTTTAGTACTGGAAGCATCTCTGGTGTTGAATCAAGCACGGCATCTCCATATTCTATAACTTCATCACAAAACTGAGAAAGTGACATGTCGGCATCTGCACACTCTCTAGCCTTGGTTGCCACTCCTTTTGCAACAGTAAGAATAGTTCCCTCCTTAGGCTTCATGACTGCCTTATATGCAGTCTCAACAGCCTTCTGAAAAGCATCAGCTATAACGTGTACATCTATCGTTCTGCTGTCCTGAATTTTCTTGCTGAATCCTCTCAACAACTGGGATAATATAACTCCTGAATTACCTCTGGCTCCTCGGAGAGATCCTGTTGACATCGCTTTTGCTATGGACTTCATATCGTCCGGCGTAGCCTCAACCTCTTTGACAGCTGATAATATAGTCAATGTCATATTCGTTCCAGTATCTCCATCAGGCACAGGGAACACATTCAATTCATTAATATATTCTTTGTTCTTATCCAGGTTATTTGCACCGGCAATAAATGCTTTTTTTAGCGCAAGTGCATCAATCGTATTACTCACGTCTCTGTATCCTCCAAACTAATAAACTATCTATATAATATATTCATGATCTAATTCACATTCTGCAATCTAATCCATGACTTTTACATCCTCAACAAACACATTGATCTGACGCACCTTCAATGAAGTAAAATCTTCTACTTTATATTTTACTGACTGCATAAGGTTATCTGTGACAGCCTTTATGCTGACGCCATAAGCAACTACAATATGGAATTCTATGATTATATCGCCTTTCTCATCGAACTTGACATTCACGCCCTTAGAAACGTTGTCTCTGCGGAGCTGCTTGACTATTCCATCTTTTACACTTACTATGCCCATTCCTACAATTCCAAAACAGTCAAGGGCTGTAAGTCCGGCTACCTGAGCCACCACATTCTCATCTATGCTTACTTTTCCGTTATCTCCATTTATATATTCTTTCATGGCCTAACTCCTTTCCACCGAGTTAAATACATAGTTATTTTTAAATTATATCATAGATAAACAAAATTTCAAGAAATGCATCATTTTACCAAATATTTTTTAATTAAAATAAATTTTTTGCTTGCATATAAGAAAACAATCTGCTATTATAAGTTTTGTTGTGAACTTAAGAGGTAAGTTTGTTTATTCAATTAGTTTAATCAAATAGTTTAATCATTGAAGGAGCTGCTATTATGGCAAAATGTTCAATTTGTGATAAAGGTGCTCATTTCGGTATCAAAGTGAGCCACTCTCATAGAAGAGCAAACAAGATGTGGAAGTCAAATGTTAAGGCTGTTAAGGCTGTTGTTGATGGAACACCTAAGAAGATTTATGTTTGCACATCTTGCTTAAGATCTGGTAAGGTCGAGCGTGCATAATATTTGCATAATATCACCGATTCAGTTCTGATAAAATAAGAGCATTGATTTTTATAATCATTGCTCTTATTTTTTGTCATCGGCAGGAAAAAATATATGATAAAAGCAGCAGTATAACAATAACAAGAAATTGCACAAATCCACTTATAAAATACCCTATCACTACCCCCACCGCTGTAAAAAATAAAGCATAGCCACAATATTTGCGCCAGATAAAAATCACCACCATAATGATTTACTATCATTATATGTGGTGATTCTTTAATAATTCACTATATATCTTCCGACTCTGCCATCTCATCGATAGCCTGATCGACTGCTTTTTCCTCTTCAGTTTTATCTTTTTTGAAAAGTCCAACTACCTTATCTATAACCTCCGGAGCCATATCTATGATCTTTGTAACAGCGTCCTGATTCTTGAGATTCACGAGTCTCGTATTACCATTGGATATTACAAGAACTGCTGACAGACTCATCTTCGCACCTATTCCACCAGCCGCCTTATTGCCATCCTGTTTATTAAATGCTCCTGCCGCCATTCCAAAATTCACATCCACAATAGGGATAATTATCGTATCACCTACGTACACAGGTTCTCCTACAACTGACTTTGATGAAATAAATCCATCCATTCCATTAAACAGAGCCCCAAGTGTTCCTTCGATATTATTATTTGCCATATCAATTTCCTCCCGATATCTTCTTAAAACGTGATATTGTTATCTTTACATTTTTGTTCCACATTACTTTAAGTGCACACCATCCGACTGACCATAGCCTTATGCTGCCTTTGATCATGACGTCGCCCTCCAGAATCTTATTTTCAAAATCCGGAGTTATGTCTATATTGTCATAATACAATGGAAAAAAAGCGCTCATAATTCCAAGATGCTGCCCTGTTGATGCAGGATCTCCGGTTCCATACGTCAGTTGTCCTTTGAGTTTAGACGGTTTTAGATGTTTGAGCAGTGCCATAAGTTCGGTTTTCACAACCTTAAGAGCCTCTTTTGTCCTTACATTATTCATAAGCTTAGTATAGCCATCTTTTTTCTTTTTAAGACTTGCAAATTTCTCTGCAGCACTTCTGTATTTCTCAGCGATCTTCTTGAATATAGAATCGATTTTCCTGCCTATTCTTCCCCAAATATTTTCTCGTAATTTTTCTCCATCACCCTCAGTTCTTTGTTCAAACTCCTTATCTTCCAACAAGAACTCACTATCTTCCGGATCAGCTGATGGAAACTTTTCTGTCAATACCTGGCCAGGACCATCTCCCACTTCGTTATTTTGAGTTGTATTTTGACTTGTATTTTGAGCTGATCTCGTCTGAACGTCCACCGATGAATCTGTCTGTCCACAAGTGGCATCATCATTCTCTAGTTCAGCTGAATTTTTCTTGTGTCTGAAACTCGGAGTTTTGTCCGAACCAAACAGTGTGCCGCCAAACAATCGCAATCGGTACACCAGTCCATTACCCTGATCGTAAGTGAGTTTGAAACATAATACAAACCCAAGCCATCTGGCTGTCATCTTCGCCCATATGTCATCCTTTTTTTTAGCATACAGCTTATATCTAATAGGAGCAAACAGTACCAAAAGTGCCAGCAAGATCACCAGACCAATCAGTGACAATAATATTATAAGCAATATTTTCAATATCAATAACACTATATGCATGCTGCTTCCCCTTAGCCTTCCGCGCGGAAAAATCCCTTCACATCAACACCGCCAGTCTTTATATATATATCATCTATAATATCCCTTACAAGACTTATAGCCTGCGCCCTGGTGGTCACCGCGCCAACAATATGTATGGAATCCGACATATCTCTATATATCTTCTGTCTAAATTCGTTCATTTCATATATCTCAAGTATTCCGTCTCCAAACAGGGGAAGTGTGACTACAAAGACCCCAGGTACATACCTGACCTTGTGGAAATATCTTATTCCCCTGACCATTCTTATAATCTGCCTGTCCTTCGCCTTTCCGACATAGAACTTTTCATCAATGACCATACAATTTCACCCGCAATGCAGCGCTATGTAACGCGCATAGATATTATCTATATTATTCTTCCATCATCTGCTTTATTACCATATAATCAGCAAGGAGTTCGCTTTTCTCTCTGCATCTTGTGAGCGAACCCTGAATATATTCCTTGATCTCATCAGTTGTATTGAAGAATACCGGAATATTGGAAAGGATCTTAGCCATAAGTGCTCTGTTGACTGTCATAGAATTCTGTGCGAACAAGTCTGCAAATTCACTTACAAGTTTCTCCTTGCATCCTGCAATATAATCACTGTCCACTTTGAGAACTCCTGCCACAGCCACATTATCTATATCAACAAACATACTACCTGAGAGAAGTTTATCCATCTTCTCCAAAGCTCTGTAAGTCCCTTCAAGTCCAACTCTTGTTATATCTTCCATGTATCCGGTTGTTATATCATATACCGCAGACTCCAGCATCACCTTATGCTCGCCGGCTGCCTCCTGCTCACCCACGATATCATTCAACATGGTATATACAGATTCAAGTTCGCCTTCTTCCGCCTTAATAGCACCTGCAACAACTTCCATGGCCTTGTGACACTTCTCTGACGTATTGTTTCGTGTCGATATAGCAAGAAGCATTACATACAGATCATTTATCAGCTCAACAATAAGCATATATTCCGTTACAACTGAATTCAGAAACTGCGCACTTTTGTCAAGTACGTCTGCCAGCTTTCTGTAGTCCTCATAGGAAATCTGTGCGTAATCCGCCTGTTTCAAGATTCCCAATGCGTTGTAAAGATCCGGATATTCCGTATCAAATCCGTCAGGAAGTTTGATGAGTGCTGTGCTCTCAACCATATCTATAAACTGATCAAGCGATTCCTTCTCCACGCCATTGTATATATCAAGAGTATCACCAAGAATATCATAAAATCTATTCTTGGTCATCCTGATCGGAAGTTGTCCTATAAGGCCCTGAAGTTTGGAGTTGACTGCCACCTTATCAGAATCAGCAAATACAAATCTGAATATCTCATCAGCAAATTCGTCGGCATCTATTTCGTCCAGCTCGCTCTGAAGTTCCTCTGTCATATTCTCTGGATAACCGTATTCTTTCCTATTTAAAATATACTCATACATCTCAAATGCGTCAGTGTATGAAGTAAGAACCTTCATCTTACGTGTGATGGCATCTCTCACTTCAGCTACCAGCTTTATGTCATCATCTGCAGTTTCAAGTCTGGCCTCCTCATAGTCTGCCAGATAATCTGATGCAATCTTGTCTATTACAGTCTCACAATATGCTATATATGAATCATCAGGCACATCTCCATCCATATGCATATCCTTAAGTGTCAGGAAATTAAGTGTAAACTTCTGACAGGCATATTCAAAATTAACCTTAGAAGCCACATCAGCAAACAATCCAAGATTACTATCCAGGTCCTTTCTTCTCTGTATATCAGTTATAAGCTTTTTCTCTTCGTTATACATATTCAACTTCCTTTATCTCTATATTTAAATATCTTTTCAATATTTTCCGGGAGAATTTCTTCAATTCCATTTTGCGCTAATTCGTTTCTTAACTCAAGGTAAATCCTGTCGCGGACCGGGTACTGTTTCGCGGCTTTTTTGTTGAGCTCACGCAGCAGCCTGCCCAGTAACAAGTGTGATTCAGTTATGGGTATGTGTAAACAGATGATCCTGACAATACTCCTTGTTACCCGTACACTTCGAACAGTATCTGAACTGCAGGTCAGGATAATCCTTATCCGTTCTGCCACATACTACACACTTATGACTTATATTCTCTCTCTTTGCCGTGCGCACCTGCTTGTTGTAATTTCTCCGTCGCTTCATCTGTTTCGGAGCAAATCGTCTGAAATTCTTTGTACTCAGATAGAATATCACAAAGCTCACCAAAGACATGGCAATATTAACTCTTCCCATAAATGTCTCCTGAGTGAAATAATACACTGTCATGAGTATATATACTATCGACAGATACTTCATCTTGATAGGAATGATCATGGCATACAAGACACTCATATCAGGATAACAAAGTGCAATAGCTAAGAATATCGACAGTAAAATATAGTACGTGGAGGCATATGATGCCACCGTGCCAGACGAAGGCAGATATATGCTGTTCATTGAATAGCTATAGTGAAAAACATATCTGCATAATATGTGTGCAATCATCATACCTGCCATAGTAAACAGCATAGAACTAAACATATAAAGATTGTACAGGAACGATCCTATCGTCCGTTCAAGTAACGTTCCCAAACTGTAATAGAAAAATAACATTACAAATGTGAGTATACTAAAATCCATGCTAGGCGGAGTAATGATCCATGTCACCAGCCTCCACACCTGTCCATGCATTACAGCATTGGGATCCAGCGTCAGCATAAATAACACATTAGGGCAGAAAACCAAGAGCAAATAACCTATGCCATATCCTATAATGAGATACAAAGTCAAATTACTTATGGCATGTCTTCCGAACTTTCTCTCCATCTTATTAATTAAGTTCATATAATATCTCCAATCGTATTTTTAACTATACTTTTAGAATTATATAATATAAAAAATGAGTTTACAACTGTTATAAAAATTAAGTTTTTATAACGCCGCTATGTCACCAACCAATACCTGACTGCAATAGCATCCACACACACGCGAATATCTGGACAGATCTGCAGTACAAGCTGATGACATAACCGCACATAGTATTTTACTGATCAAGACAGTTTCTGAAATCAGGAAAGTTTCTGAAATCAGGGCAGCATCTGAAAATCCACATATCGAATTTCCATGTCATTGACGAGTTCTGTCTTATACAGATCTGGATTGAATTTAAACAGATCGTTCGGAGACACTCCCGTCTGCTTCAGGACATCCTCGAACGTATCTCCCTCAGCAACCTTATATATAAGGAAATCTTCCTCCATTATCACTGGTATACATACCTCATCCCCCGGCTGCATATTATACACATTTATATACGGATTGGCAGATATTATATCACTCAGCTTAACCTTGTATATTTTGGAAAGCTTATATAATGTGTCTCCTTTTTTCACCACATGTATAACTCCATTGCAGGTATCAAAATTCATACTGAACCTCTGCAGGCTTTTTTATATAATATTCTATCCTCAACATATAGTTCCTTTTTCCACTAATAGTTAAGTTTTCATAAAGTCATTGTTTTTTTTTAAACCCTACACTATAATAAAGTAGCTTTATCGGAAATATAAGCTAATACACACATTCAACATACAATATTTATTATTTAAAAGATATACAAAAGAAATTGGAAGGATTGTTTTATGTACACATTAGGAATTGATATCGGATCAACTACAGTTAAAGTGGCCGTCCTTGACAAGGATAACAACATACTTTTCTCCGATTACAAAAGACATTTTGCAAATATCAAAGAGACTCTCAAGGATCTGGTACAGGAAGCAAAAGACTCTCTTGGCGAGAACGAGGTCAATCCTTGTATAACAGGTTCAGGCGGTCTTGCTCTTGCTCAGCTTATTGGCGTTCCTTTCACTCAGGAGGTCGTCTGCGTGTCTGAAGCATTGCAGGATTATGCTCCCCAGACTGACGTAGCGATAGAACTCGGCGGCGAGGATGCCAAGATCATATACTTTACAAACGGAATCGAACAGCGTATGAACGGCGTATGTGCCGGAGGTACCGGTTCTTTCATCGACCAGATGGCTACTCTTCTTCAGACTGACGCATCAGGTCTTAACGACTATGCCAAGGACTATGATACCATCTATCCTATCGCTGCAAGATGTGGTGTATTCGCTAAGACGGATATCCAGCCTCTCATTAACGAGGGAGCTACAAAGCCAAACTTGGCTGCATCCATATTCCAGGCCGTTGTCAACCAGACTATCTCAGGTCTTGCATGTGGTAAACCTATCAAGGGTAATGTCGCATTCTTAGGTGGTCCTCTTCACTTCCTTCCAGAGCTGAAGAACGCCTTTATAAGAACTCTCAACCTGACAGGTGACGCCATCATAGATCCTGGACACTCACATCTGTTCGCAGCTGTAGGTGCAGCCATGAACTCCAAGCCGGAAATCTCCATGACACTTTCTGAGCTTATCCATGCACTCTCACAGGAGCTCAACCTCTCCTCAGGTGTAGAGCGACTTGCACCACTTTTTGAGAGTGATGAGGATTATGAGAAATTCAAAGCAGATCACAACAAATACGCAGTAAAGCGCGGTGATCTCGCTACATATAAGGGAAACTGTTTCATCGGTGTGGATGCCGGTTCAACCACAACCAAGGTTGCCCTCGTCGGAGCTGACGGCGAACTGCTCTACGACTTCTACAGCAGCAACAACGGAAGTCCACTGAACACTACTATCAGAGCCATAAAAGACATATACAGCAAGCTTCCTGAGGGCGCAGTGATCGCCGGATCATGCTCCACAGGCTACGGTGAGGCTCTTATCAAGCAGGCTCTCTCACTGGATTTCGGTGAGGTTGAGACCATAGCCCACTACACAGCTGCCGCATTCTTCGACCCTGAGGTAGACTGTATCCTTGACATCGGCGGTCAGGATATGAAGTGTATCAAGATCAAGAATGGAGTCGTCGACAACGTCATGCTCAACGAGGCATGCTCATCTGGATGTGGATCATTCATAGAGACATTTGCGAAGTCACTGAACTACGATATCGCAGACTTTGCACACATTGCGATCACAGCCAGAACCCCTATAGATCTCGGTTCAAGATGTACAGTTTTCATGAATTCGAAGGTTAAGCAGGCGCAGAAGGAGGGCGCATCCGTTGCTGATATCTCAGCCGGACTTGCCTACTCCGTCATCAAGAATGCACTTCTCAAGGTTATAAAGCTCACTGATCCTAAGGATCTCGGCAAGAACATCGTGGTACAGGGTGGTACATTCTACAATGATGCAGTATTAAAGAGCTTTGAGGTCATATCCGGAAGAACAGCCATCAGACCTGACATCTCAGGTATCATGGGTGCTTTTGGTGCTGCCCTCATAGCAAGGAACAAATATAAAGAAGGTTTTGTGACGACCATGCTCCCTATCGAGGAGATAAGAAAGCTCACATACGAGAGTTCGATGACAAGATGTAAGGGATGTACGAACAACTGTCTCCTCACCATAAACAAATTCTCAAACGGCAAGAGGTTCATCACTGGAAACAGATGCGAGAAGGGTGTCGGCCTGAAGAAGAACGCTGACAACATCCCTAACCTCTTTGAATATAAACTTGGAAGAATATTTGGATATGAATCACTCAAGCCTGAGGAAGCAAAGCGCGGTGTGATAGGTGTTCCACGTGTACTCAACATGTACGAAAACTATCCTTTCTGGCACACCTTCCTCACAAAGCTTGGATTTTCAGTTGTACTGTCTCCAAAGTCATCGAGAAACATATACAGCCTGGGTATCGAGTCCATACCTAGCGAGTCAGAGTGTTACCCTGCAAAGATATCCCATGGACACGTTATGTGGCTGCTTAAGAATGGAATCAAATCCATTTTCTACCCATGTGTACCGTATGAGATGAACGAGACTCCTGAGGCAAACAACCACTACAACTGCCCTATAGTTGCTTCTTATGCAGAGAACATTAAGAACAACATGGAGGAACTCAAGGCTGATGACATAACATTCATCAGACCATTTGTGGCACTGGACAATGAGGAAGCACTTGTAAAGCGTATGTACCGTGAGATGTCCAAGTACTATGATGTGACAATGGACGAGATTGGAAGTGCCATACATGCGGCGTACGCAGAGGCAGAGAAGGTCAAGGAAGATGTACGTGCCAAAGGTGAAGAAACCCTCAGATACATTGATGAACATGATATGCTCGGTATCGTTCTGGCAGGTCGTCCATACCATCTGGATCCTGAGATCAATCATGGTCTTCCTGAGCTCATCAACTCATACAAGATCGCTGTATTTACAGAGGATTCAGTCGCACACCTTGGAAAGGTTGAGAGACCTCTTATCGTCTCCGACCAGTGGATGTATCACTCAAGGCTGTACAAGGCAGCCAACTACGTCAAGACCTGTGACAATTTGGAGCTCATACAGCTTAACTCATTTGGATGTGGCCTGGACGCAGTAACAACCGACTGTGTAAATGATATACTTACCAAGTCCGGAAAGATATACACTGTCCTCAAGATCGATGAGGTCAGCAACCTGGGTGCCGCAAGAATCAGAATAAGATCTCTCATAAGTGCGGTCAACTCAAGACATGAGCAGCACTACAAGACATGCCCGTCGAGCAGTGCTATAAATAGAATAGAATTTACAAAGGAGATGAAGAAGGACTACACAGTTCTTGCTCCTCAGATGTCTCCTATCCACTTTGACCTTCTTGCACCGGCATTCAGGTGCATGGGAATCAACATTGAGATCCTGCCGGATGCAACCAAGGAGACGATAGATGTAGGTCTGAAATATGTAAATAACGACGCATGCTACCCATCTCTTATCGTTGTAGGACAGATGATGAGTGCCATCACATCAGGCAAATACGATGTAAACAAGCTTGCTGTCATCATGAGCCAGACAGGTGGTGGATGCCGTGCAACAAACTATGTAGGATTTATCAGACGTGCCCTTTCAAAGGCCGGATACGGTCAGATTCCTGTAATCGCACTGTCAGCCCAGGGATTTGAGAAGAACTCCGGATTCAAGATCAGCTACAAGGTAGTAAAACGTGCTATGCAGGCACTGATATATGGCGATGTATTCATGAGATGTCTTTATAGGACAAGGCCTTATGAGAAAGAAAAGGGATCAGCAAATGCACTCCATGAGAAATGGAAAAAGATCTGTCTGGAAAGTCTGACAAAGACAGGAAGCAACGCAGTATTCAAAAAGAATATACAGGGAATAGTCCATGACTTCGACACTCTCCCACTCCTTGATATCAAGAAGCCTAGAGTTGGTATAGTCGGTGAGATCCTTGTAAAGTTCCTGCCATCAGCCAACAATCATCTGGTTGATCTGCTGGAGGCAGAGGGAGCTGAGGCTGTTATGCCTGATCTCCTGGACTTCTTCATGTACTGCTTCTACAACAACAATTACAACTATGAGTTCCTCGGCAAGACTAAGAAGGGTGCCATAGTCAGCAATACTATCATAAAGGTTCTGGAATCATTCAGAAAGCCTGCAAGGGAGGCTCTTGAAAAAAGTAAGCGATTCGAGGCTCCTGCCCATATCGAAAAGCTTGCCGCCTATGCAAGACCTATCGTATCCATTGGTAACCAGAATGGTGAGGGATGGTTCCTGACAGGTGAGATGATAGAGCTCATAAAGAGCGGTGCTCCGAACATCGTATGTGCTCAGCCATTTGCATGTCTGCCTAACCACATAGTGGGTAAGGGCGTTATCAAGCATCTGCGTGAGGCCTACCCTGAGGCAAATATCGTGGCAGTCGACTATGATCCTGGTGCATCTGAGGTCAACCAGGTAAACAGAATCAAACTCATGCTCGCAGCTGCGAACAAAAACATGAAAAAATAAAGTTTATTATATTTGTTTATACCAACGTTATAATAAACGGTAAAATATAAAACACATCACATACAGGAATGTTCTATAGTTGATCATCTACATATATAACTATAGACTTAGATAGACTCCTGTATGTGATGTGTTTTTTGTGTTACTTATTTATAAGCTTTATAGCACCTGTAAAATCACCATCTGAATTTAGCACAGCGTTCATTCATACCCTGTTTTGTACCAGATATTTTGTCCGCCGTCTGCATCCTTGTCATATCCTCACGTTCCTTCTCACTGACCGAATCACCTATGTCAGGGGTATACATATTTTCAGCAAAACCATTTAACTGTCGTGCTTCCTCATCATCAATGAACCATTTTATGAAGCTGTCAGGACAACCATCCGGAGCTTGTCCGTTGTACGATATTATATCTTCCATCGAATCATCCAGCACCTCATTTTTCCAAATATCGACCATCGTCTGGTACTCGTTCTGTTCCCAACCATAGATCTCTCTTATTTCAAATATAGATGTAGGTGCCATGCCATAATTTGGTTGTACAATTCCAAATCTACTGTACTCACCTTTCTTTTTCATCGTATCCCTATCTTCATCCTGATAATACTTTCGCCCAAGAATATATACCCCACTTCCCGTGGTTCTGTCTATTCTCAGTGGAATACATACATTTTCCCGTTTCTGATCATTCAATACATCGAGCAGTCTCTGACTGTCATCAGCATAATCTTCATCATTTGCCATATCAGACACATCCGACTGAGGGATTATAGAAAATGGATTGTCAAGATCTGACCTGAAAAAAAGCATATCCATAAGATCCAGACTCTTGTCCTTTTTTCTCGGAGCCAGCCCCACCTGTTCTGAGTCTCTATCGATCTGCCAGGCCGCATCGTCACCTCTCACCTGTCTGAATCCCATATCGTAGAACTGTGAAGCAATATCAAACCACAGTATCGCTATCAGCATTTCAAATGTAATAGCCTGGACAATTCCTGGTCTGCAGCATTTTACGCATGGAAGATCCTCGTCAAAATAGTCAGCAGAGAGTGGTGTAACACTGCCATCCTCAAAACTTTCCCAAACTGCTCTCTCAAATAATTCCGGAGTATTATCTGCCACATCAAGAATAGCTTTCCATCTGTCCTTTATCTTCATCTTTCCCTGATCTGTGGGAATCAGCGCATTCTCAAGTCTTGTAAATGCCTCTCTTACAGCCTTCCGGTTATGTACTCTTATGTCACTTCTGGCATCCGTAATACTCTCTATTCCTTTATCTTTTTCTATATTTATCTTTGGAGTATCAAGTTTCAGCCTGATGTATCCCTCAATAAATTCCGGAATATCTATCTCCCCATAATCGTACTGTAGTTGAAGTAGTCTGAGTCTGATGTAATTTTTCTTTTCACCCGTATATGCCCATCTGTTTATTTCATAAGCCAACTCCACCAATTTGTCAACCTGATCATCAACATCCTTTGTCTTTCTGTCAGCTG
>OLRH01000744.1_pt1 | contig 16677 bp, 14 predicted proteins | sample 1672321 | NCBI WGS metagenome assembly OLRH01 (sample SAMEA3136671, study PRJEB25190) | human gut metagenome | reverse complement strand
TCCGGCGGCGGCAAGACTACCGTTTCCCGACTGGCGGCACGGTTCTGGGACTACCAGAAGGGCAGCATCACCGTGGGCGGCATGGAGGTTTCCCGAATCGACCCAGAAAAGCTCATGAGCCTGTATTCCATCGTGTTTCAAGATGTGACTCTGTTTGACAACACGATACTGGAAAATATCCGTCTGGGGCGCAAAGGTGCCACCGACGAGGAGGTTCTTGCGGCGGCAAAGCTGGCAAACTGCGAGGAATTTGCCGAAAAGCTGCCGGACAAGTGGAACACGAACATCGGTGAGAATGGCTGCGCCCTTTCCGGCGGCGAGCGTCAGCGCATCTCCATTGCACGCGCCTTCCTGAAGGATGCGCCCATCATTCTGCTGGACGAAGCCACCGCCAGTCTGGACGTGGAAAACGAAACTGCCATTCAGGAGGCACTTTCCCGGCTCATAAAACACAAAACTGTCCTTATCATCGCCCACCGGATGCGCACCGTAGCCGGGGCGGACAAAATCGTGGTGCTGTCCGACGGCGTGGTGGCCGAACAGGGCGCGCCCGATGCACTTTATGCCCGGAACGGCCAGTACACCCACATGGTGGATCTGCAGACCGAAAGCCAGAGCTGGACCATCTGACCCAATTCAAAAACAGCCCCCCGGCACAACAAAAAAGGACATCTATTCAAAAGAATAGGTGTCCTTTTTAGCACCCGAATCCGTCAGCTAACAGTCATGTTTAAATCACTTCCTTATCACTGTTAAGCCAATGGTTTCAAGGTTTTTCTTTTTTTAAGCCGGACCTCAAGAAGCATAGATTTTGATTTCTTGAACCAATGGGCTTGTGTCAGGTATTGCTTTCTCAAACTGCCTTCTGTTTTTGGAATTTTTAAGACAAGACGACTTTTAGCGTTAGAAAACTGTTTCGGAAAAACTTTAGCAATCTTTTCTCTGGAGAGATTTTTGAGGGCCTCGTCAGAGACGCGTTCAAGAATTTGGGAAATCCACATGCTGCCGTCATCAAGGTTGATTGAGTGAATGTCAATAGCAACAATCTCGCCTGCTCTAAGTGAACATACAAAGGCCAGGTGAAGCGAGAGATGAAGAATGGGATCTTCTTGAATCTGATCGAGAATTTTTGAAATATACTCAGCAGACCAAGCTTTACGCCTCTTGTAGTGCTCGGATGGACCTTTGGTGTTGGGAATCTCTGCGATGTAGTTCCATCGTTTTGCTGTTTCAAAACCAAGTGTAAGAATGTTATACATATGCCAGAGCAGATTCAGGAACTGACACTTTTGCTGATGTACCTGACTTCGTGGCAGGAACGCAGAACAATAGGACTTCGCAGAAAACCGCACAAGACTGATGATACGCTGCTGCGCCGCTGCTGGAAGGGATATGATTTTTCGGTTCTGGAAAGGTTGGAAGCACAGGGGCTTATCTGCGGTGAAGGCAGAAAAAACCGATCGTGTTTACAGCCGAAGGCGAGCGGCTTGCTGTAGAACTCATGAAAAAGTATGGGCTTGGAGATCGTAAAGAGGATGAGGTTTAACGGTGGGTATTTCTCTTGCGCATAAGACTGCAAAACCGCAAAACCATTGCGGCGCAAGGCTTTGGCTGTGGTATCTTTTCTGTCGACACACGGCAACGAAAAAAGGAACTCTGAAATTGCTGATTTCAGAGTCCCTTTTCCTTGTTCAATGTCTACTGTGATGTTGGATCTAAATTCGTCGAATTCGACGGGTTTAGGCAGTTAGCCAGATCCGATTCATAATCACCACGCACTACCGCACTCGGTGAGTGAACGACATTAACCTGCACATTGACACTTGCGTTCATAAAAACGCCGATCTTTTCAGCCGCGCCTCGCTTCATTTGTTCTGTCACATGCGTGTAAGTGTCCAGCGTGAATGCGGCACTATAGTGGCCGAGCATGCCAGCGACCGTTTTTGCATCTACGCCGCTCTGAATTGCTAAGGTCGAAAATGTATGTCTCAAGTCATGAAAGCGAACGCTTTCATCCACTCCAGCAGCGGCGAGCATTTGTTTGTGTAAATGTCGAAGAGAGTCCGGACTCCAGTAACCATTAGTTCTTGGACACCAAAACATGAGGGGACTATCCGGATGCTTGTTGTGCTCATCTATGAGCAAAGCAACAGTATTCTCCGGAAGAGCTATTGTTCGAATCGAATTCTCAGTCTTCGGTACAGAAATGCACAACTCTCCCCCAGAACGAGTGAGCTGCTTGTTAACCGTCAGCATTCGTGTTTCCGGATTCAAGTCGGCCCACTCCAGGCCAAGTAATTCTCCCCGTCGAAGCCCACTTGTCAATTCCAAATAGAAAAGCGCATAGACCCCAAGTCGCTTTGCCTCATCCAGATATGCACCTATCTTGTCCTGCGGCAGGACGTGCATTTCTTTCTTTTCACGCTTTGGGATTTTGCAGTTATCGCAAGGGTTGAAGGGAATAATCCGCTCCTTAACTGCCTGTTTCAGAGCGCCGCTCAATACCGCATGAATGTGCTTCACGGTGCTTGCAGACAATGGCTCATATTTCCGATTTCCATGGTTGTCTAAGCGGCCCTGTGTGTGCAGATCATTGTAGAAGCGCTGAATCTGGATTGAGCTGAGCTTTGAAAGCTGGATATGGCCCAAAACCGGGATGATGTGGTTCTCGATCATGCTCCTATAACCATCTGCTGAGCTGGGGCGAAGATTTGGCTTTGTGTAGGAATCAAACCAAAGCCGAATCCATGTAGAAAGGGGCTGTGAATCATATCCTTTGCCCTTGCGATAATAAGGCCCTGTATCCTGTTGGATGGCTCGTGCCAGCTTCGCTGCGCATTCTTTTCGTGTCTTAGCAAAAACGCCCTTTTGAATACGCTTTCCCGTTAGAATATCGTAGCCGGCAGTATATCGACCTTCCCAACAGCCGGGGTATCTCTCTCGAATGCTGCCTTCGCCATTCGCTCTTTGCCTACCAGCCATAATGATCTCTCTTTTCCATTTGCGTCTGAGCATCAAGCCACGAGAGAAATTTTCCTTTGTCAATATAGACCCTTTGACCACTTACTGTATGGGGAAAGTCATCTCTCTTTAGAAGTCTATATGCAACCGTAAGACTGCATCCGAGGGTCTTTGCAACGAGCGGCATCGTCATCACATCCGGAAGATCTTCTTTGCGCCGGATTCGCGGCATCTTACTATCGTCCATCTTTGTCACTCCGTATAGAAGAGAGAGTCCTTCTCTTCTGTTTGCACATTTAGCCAGGTAAGGAATTTATCTTTCGGCACGAAGATACGACTTCCAACTTTGAAGGCAGGAAAGTCGATGCGCTTCACAAGCTCATAGACCTGAGACAGCCCGAGGCCGAGGAAATTGGACACCTCTTGAACATTGAGGATAAGGGGTAGCTCATCGGAACTCTTATACTGGCAACTTTTCATTTTGCATTCCTCCTGTGAAGTAATCTATATCAATACTTACGAGGAGGTTTGGTAACCAACAACAGGTTCGTACAAATTATCAGCAATAGAAAGCAGAAACTGCATTTTATTTGTGGCGAATTTGCCGCAATTAAACGGCAGTTGCGTTGGGGCGTTATGAGATTAGCTAAAAAAGAAGCACTTACGGATCAATACCGTAAGTGCCTCTCTATGGGTTTTCAAATTACTGGATGGCGTCTTTGAAAGCCTTTCCTGCTTTGAACGCAGGTGCCTTAGATGCAGGGATATCAATCTGCTCACCTGTTGCAGGATTCTTGCCAGTACGGGCAGCACGTTCTTTGACCTCGAAAGAGCCGAAGCCCACCAGCTGCACTTTGTTGCCAGCCTTCAAAGCGCTCTCAGTAGTCGTGATAAATGCAGCGAGAGCAGCCTCGCAATCCTTCTTGGAAAGGCCACTCGCTTCAGCCATTGCGGCAATCAGTTCGGTTTTATTCATAGTTTTTCTCCTTGATGTTATTTTGTTTTCTGTATAATTGTTTAGGTGCCTATGGAATGAAATGACAAGACCCTCTTAGAGTTTTTCACGCACCATCATAAGGGCATAACCAAGTAGATTTTGGCCTTGCCATTTTGCCCGGTCAAGTCTGCTTGGATCACGCATGGATAAACCAATGCCCCAAATCCGATCATTTACAGCACACTCAGCAAGAAATGCATTTCCAGTATCTTTCAGTCTCTCCCTTAGATCAGGGTTCTGCGTAAACTTTGCGAAAAGCCCCTCATAGACGACGATTTGTCGAATACCGTTCCATAGGCTCTCATCATAGCCGGATACAAGCCGTCCAAGAGCCTTTATCTCGGCAGCATTATCCGTAGCAAGAATCTGTGTGGCACCCTTTTCATCGCCAAAGGAAAGTGCCTTGCGGTACATCATATACTGCTCCATTGAGGAAAAGGTGATACCATTGTGCGTAAATGTGGAAGGATACCAGTTGCTAAGGTATCCATTCTCTTCGTTATTGTTGTGAAAACAGATAACAGTCATTCCCATTTCCTCGTTCCTCCATAAACGAACATCTTCTCATGCATGGATATCTCTGACATATTACTATTATACCGAGCGCAGGATGAAATGGCAATCTCAACTTTTTTACTGCCAATTTCTACTTCTTCCTTATTTGGATGTAACTCCAGTAAGTCAACAGAGGGCCAGCCCCATTAGAGCTGGCCCTCTATGCACCAAAAGGCATACTTTTTGGCTGATGGCATTTTTGGTCGATCGAAATCAAATATGTGTTTCAAAATGCCATAAACAAATTAGTGAGATATTTCAAAAAACAATGGACATTATGGTGCAATTCTTCTCCATAAAACGTCGCCCTTTCCCGATGCTCGCATTACAATCGCATTAATGCTTTTAGAACAGTATAGCAAACTATTCGCAGAGAGTGATCAGGGGGATTTTCGTACCATCGGTGGAGCAAAATACTGTCTTTCGGCTAAAATTACTTTTCGTATACTGCGAATTACCGCATATACAATTGTCTGTCGCTGATGAAGGGTGATAAGGTTGTCAAGCTGGTCTAAATAAGCACCGATCTTCCGTTGTTCCTCGACTGAAGGTACAGATATTTCAATTTTCAGAAAATCGGACTCGTGTATTCTCCATTGACCATAAATGACACCCTGACGCCATTTGACCATAGCATTTATAAAATCTTTTCTGACTAATCTTCTTCCTAAAAAATCCGAGTCAGCAATGCCAGTGGGTTCAAAAATGCTATATACTGGTGAAATGCAGGCTTTTCCGTACTTATTCAGACCTATTGAGCCGGTTTCAAGGTTGTTGGAGCTATATATGAAATCGCCTTTCTCTGTTTTCTTATATAGCTTGTTTACCGTGTCCGTAACTAAGGCGCTTCGGTCATAACGCTCACCTTTAGGGGCAACACCTTCATTTGCTATGAATGCCATAAGGGGATATTCATCGCTCATTGGTGCTTGTTGACTACGCTCTATGAGCAAATCCCCAACCTCACGCTGTTCCCAAGCTATTCGGTTACTGTCGAGCTTACACAGGTGTGAAATATCGGAATTAAGTTTGATATTTCGGGATTTATAGTTGCTATTTCGGGATTATATGCTATAATATAAAATGTGTTTTAGTACTTACTCGCGGACCGAGAGAAAGGAATGATATGATGGCTGTAAGCTATAAAAAACTCTGGCACATTCTGCTTGATCGAGATATGAAGAAAAGAGATTTGCAGGAAGCTGCAGGGCTCACAAAATACGCAATGAATAAGCTTAGTCGTGATGAAAATGTCAGCACTGAAGTGTTGGGAAAAATCTGCTCTGCTTTGAATTGTACAACTGACGATATTATGGAGTTTGTTTCTGACGAAAAGTAAGTCCGTTTTATGGGACACTAGTTGTGTGTATCATGATAGGGGGTAGTACGTTGCCCTTAGAAAAAGAAAAAGGATGGGGTCACAGAATGAATAAGCAACAACTTGCTCAGAAAATATGGGCTTCCGCAAATCAAATGCGTTCCAAAATTGAAGCAAATGAATATAAGGATTACATACTAGGCTTTATTTTTTACAAGTATCTTTCCGATAAGGAAGTTAAGTTCTTGAAGGAGAACGACTATGATAATGAACTCCTGAAAACCGTATCGGAGGAAGATGCCGAAACAGTTGAATGGATCCAAAAAAACATAGGCTACTTTATTGCCTATAAGGATCTTTTCTCCACTTGGCTCACGATGGGTAAGGACTTTGATGTTTCAAATGTCCGTGATGCTCTTTCTGCATTTAGCCGACTAATTTCTAGTTCGCATAAAAGGGTATTTGAAAAAGTATTTGATACCCTGCAAACAGGCCTTTCCAAACTTGGCGATAGCTCCGGTTCACAAACGAAAGCAATTAGTGGGCTGCTGACGCTGATAAAAGATATTCCTATGGATGGCAAGCAGGACTACGATGTTCTCGGTTTCATCTACGAATATCTTATCAGTAACTTTGCAGCAAATGCTGGAAAGAAAGCTGGCGAGTTCTACACCCCGCACGAGGTATCGCTTCTGATGTCCGAGATCGTTGCGAGTCATTTGAAGGGTAAAAGTGAAATCAAAATCTACGACCCGACAAGCGGTTCGGGCTCACTGCTTATCAATATTGGTCAAAGCGTTGCGAAGTATATGAGCGACGACAACAATATTCAGTATTACGCTCAGGAGTTGAAAGAGAATACTTATAACCTGACCCGAATGAATTTGGTTATGAGAGGCATTGATCCCGCTAACATTATCACTCGTAACGGCGATACTCTCGAGGAGGATTGGCCGTACTTTGATGAAAATGATCCGGTCAATACCTATAACCCTCTCTATGTGGATGCGGTCGTGTCCAATCCGCCGTATTCGCAGGCTTGGGATCCGTCTAATAAAGAGGGAGATCCTCGTTATGCTCGTTTTGGACTTGCTCCCAAAGGAAAAGCCGACTATGCTTTCCTACTTCACGACCTGTTCCATATCAAACCGGACGGCATTATGACAATTGTTCTTCCCCACGGCGTACTGTTCCGCGGCGGTGAGGAAGGTGAAATCAGAAAAAACCTGATCGAGAATAACCATATCGACGCCATTATCGGGCTGCCTGCAAATATCTTCTTCGGGACAGGGATCCCCACCATTATTATGGTGCTGCGCCAAAAGCGTGAGAACACCGATGTTCTTATCATCGACGCATCCAAGGGATTTATCAAAGAGGGTAAAAATAACAAGCTCCGTGCGTCTGACATTAAACGCATAGCAGACACCTTTATCAAGCGTGAAAGCGTCCCGAAGTTTTCACGAGTTGTCAGTCGTGAAGAAATTCGCAGCAATGATTATAACCTGAACATTCCTCGCTATGTGGACTCATCTGAAGCAGCCGAGCATTGGGATGTCTATGCGTCTATGTTTGGCGGTATCCCGACGGCAGAAATTGAAGAGCTGGGCGAATTTTGGACGGCGTTCCCGGCACTGAAAAAGGCTCTGTTTACAGAGAGTGGCATCCCCTATGTGAATGTGTCTGTCGATGACATTAAGAGTGCCATCAAGAGCCACCCCGATGTGGTCGGATTTGAGGATGCTTTTAATGCCGCCTTTTCTACTTTCCCGGCGTTCCTGAAAGAAGAACTCATCGACCGGATGGAAAGCATTGAAAGCTCTAAGGCTGAAACCGTTCTGAGCGCTGATATTTTTGAGCGTCTGAAGGATATTCCGCTTATCGACAAATATGCGGCGTTCCAACTCCTTGACGACGATTGGACTGGGATTTCTATTGATCTTGAGGTCTTGCAGACCGAGGGCTTTTCTGCGACAAAGGAAGTCGATCCGAACCTTGTCATCAAGAAAAAGGATGGCAAAGATCAAGAGGTGCAAGAAGGCTGGGTAGGTCACATTATCCCGTTTGACTTGGTACAGGCGACTTTGCTCTCCGCAGAAACGGATGAGCTCCACGGTTTGGAAAGCCGTTTGGCGGAAATCCCGTCTGAATATGAGTCCATCCTTGATGAAATGACAGAGGAGGATAAAGAGAGCTGCAACGATGTTCTCACCGAGGAAGGCGATGCTTTCGTTCCGAAAGAAGTATCCAAAAAGATTAAGGAACTGAAGAAAGACCGTTCTCCTGAAAGCGTTGCGCTTCGTACACTCTTAGAAAAGGTAGAGTCTTTGGTCAAGAGCGAGAAAGAAATCAAGGCGGAGATCAAGGCAAAGAGTGCTGCGTTGCAGGCAAAAACAAAGGATACGATTGAAAGACTGAGCGACGAGCAGGCTTTGGATCTGCTCGAAAAGAAGTGGATTGCTCCTCTCATTGAGAGCATTCACAAACTGCCTGATACCGTAATCGACAGCTTGGTGAGCAAAATTCAAGCCCTTCAAAACAAGTATGCTACAACTTTCTTCGAGGTCGAACAGCAGATCAGCGAAACCGAAGCAACGCTTTCGGGAATGATCGATGACCTTGAGGGTAATGAGTATGATATGCTGGGACTTAATGAGTTGAAGAAATTGCTGGGAGGTAGTGCAGAATGACGAAAAAATCAGATGCTCCCGCAATTCGCTTCAAAGGATTCTCAGACGCTTGGGAACAGCGTAAGTTTGAAGAAATCGCTGTGCGATCATCGGTAATATGCTCCGATGATACCCTTCCAAGAGTTGAATATGAGGATATAGTGTCAGGTACAGGTCGGCTCAACAAAGACATCTACGCCAAGCAAAGTAGCAAATCAGGCATCGTATTTCATCAAGGTGATGTCCTTTACGGAAAACTCCGCCCATACTTGCAAAACTGGCTTTTGCCCACATTTGATGGGCTTGCTGTGGGCGATTTTTGGGTATTGCAGCCTCAAAATGCTGATAGCAGCTTTCTATATCGATTGATTCAGAGCCGGCAATTCGATGAAGTAGCTAATCAATCGACCGGGACGAAAATGCCGAGGGCAGATTGGAAATTGGTGTCCAAAACGGTGTTCTCCATCCCGTCAAACATTAGTGAGCAGGCTGCTATTGGTACATACTTTACGGCACTCGATAGCCTTATCACCCTTCATCAGCGTAAGTTTGAAAAGTTGACGAATGTGAAAAAGTCTATGCTCGAAAAGATGTTCCCGCAAAATGGCAGCAGTTACCCCGAAATTCGCTTTAAGGGATTTACTGACCCTTGGGAACAGCGTAAGTTTGATGAAGTGTTTGATTGCACTGTCCCGAATAACACACTTTCCCGTGCCGAACTGAGTTATGATGAAGGAACTGTCCTGAATGTTCATTATGGTGATGTGCTGATAAAGTATGGCTCTGTGCTGGATGTTCAAAAGGATGATATTCCTCGCATCCCGCATAGATGCCGAGAGGATTTCAATGGGGCTTTATTGCAGGATGGTGATGTTATTATCGCTGATACCGCAGAAGATGAAACGACCGGAAAAGCCTGTGAAATAGGTAATTTGCAAGGGAGTGCCATAGTATCGGGGTTACATACAATGGTGTGCCGCCCTCGGAACAGAATGGCATTGGGGTACCTCGGTTACTACCTCAATTCCAATGCTTACCACCATCAGCTTCTTCCTCTAATGCAGGGCATAAAAGTGCTCTCTTTAAGCCGCAGCAACATTCAAAAAACAAGCGTGAGTTACCCAATAGCAGTGAAGGAGCAGCAACTCATTGCCTACTACTTCAGCCAACTCGACAACCTTATCACCCTTCATCAGCGTGAGTTGGAAAAGCTCCAAAATATCAAGAAATCTATGCTTGAAAAGATGTTCGTGTGACATCAATTTCGCAGGAAGGAGGAAATCGAATGACATTCCAAAAAGAAGCGGACTTTGAGGAAGCCCTGATTAAAGTCTTGGCGGATAAAGGATGGGAAAAAGAAGTCATCAAGAACCCGACCGAGCAAGACCTCATCCGAAATTGGGCAAAGATCCTGTTTGATAACAACCGTGGAATTGACCGCTTGAATAACTATCCTCTTACGGATGGCGAAATGCAGCAGATCATCGAACAGATCACGGAACTTAGAACACCGTTAAAACTCAATGGCTTTATCAACGGAAAAACTGTGTCCATCAAGCGTGATAACCCTGATGATAAGCTCCATTTCGGCACTGAAATCAGCTTGAAAATATATGATCGCAGGGAAATCGCCGCTGGACAGAGCCGGTATCAGATCGTACAACAACCAGTTTTTCCGAGCAAGTCAAAAATGCTGAATGACCGTCGTGGTGATTTGATGCTGCTTATCAACGGTATGCCTGTCATACATATCGAACTGAAGCGCAGCGGTGTCCCCGTCAGTCAAGCATATAATCAGATTGAGAAATACTCATATGAGGGCGTTTTTACCGGATTGTTCTCGCTCGTTCAGGTGTTTGTAGCAATGAACCCTGAAGAAACTCGTTATTTTGCGAATCCCGGACCTGACGGAAAGTTCAATACTGATTACTATTTCCATTGGGCTGACTTCAATAATGAGCCTATCAACGATTGGAAAGCTATCGCCTCCTCGCTGCTGTCCATCCCTATGGCGCACCAGCTCATTGGTTTTTATACTGTTGCCGACAATGCTGACGGTGTTCTGAAGGTAATGCGAAGCTACCAGTATTACGCAGCCAGCGCAATTTCCGATGTTGTGTCTAAAACGAAGTGGGATAGCGGTAAGCAGCGTGGCGGCTACATTTGGCATACCACCGGCTCAGGTAAGACGATGACGAGCTTTAAGTCGGCTCAGTTGATTGCAAACTCCAATGATGCTGATAAGGTTATTTTCCTTACCGACCGTATTGAGTTAGGAACGCAGTCGCTCAAGGAATATCGGGCATTTGCGGACGAGAACGAAACCGTGCAGGCAACAGAGAACACATATGTCCTTTTGACTAAGCTGAAAAGCAACGCAACGGCAGATACCCTAATTGTTACCTCTATTCAGAAGATGAGCAATATCCGAGATGAGGACGGAGGACTTAATGCAAGCGACATTGAAATAATCAACGGCAAACGGCTTGTTTTTATTGTTGACGAGGCTCATCGTTCAACTTTTGGAGATATGCTATCCATCATCAAGGAAACATTTCCCAATGCCATCTTCTTTGGCTTTACCGGCACACCGGTGTTTGAGGAGAATGCAAAGAAAAACAATGCCCAAACAGATGTTTTTGGCAATGAACTCCATAGATATAGCATTGCTGATGGTATCAGGGATAAGAATGTGCTTGGATTTGATCCTTATAAAGTCCTGACTTTCCGTGATAAGGATGTCCGCAAGGTGGTTGCCTTGGAAAAAGCAAAAGCAGCAACCGAAGAAGAAGCAATCAGCGATCCCAAAAAGGCAAAAATATTCTATGAGTATATGGACTCCTCCACCGTCAAGATGGCGGGCTTCTTGGGCGATGACGGAAAGTGGGTCAAGGGCATTGAAGATTATCTTCCAAAAACTCAGTACCTTTCCTCGGAGCATCAAAGCAAGGTTGTTGAGGATATTCAAGAAAACTGGCTTACTTTGAGTCACAACGGGAAATTCCACGCAATCTTTGCAACGAGCAGCATCCCCGAAGCAATAGACTACTATCGACTGTTGAAGGCTGCAATGCCGAAACTTAGGATCAGTTGCCTTTTTGACCCCAATATCAGCAATGAAGATGGTGACTACAAAGAATACAGAGGGCAGCCGATTGCTTTCTATAAAGAGCAAGGCTTAATCGAAATCCTTACTGACTATAATACGATGTTTGGTCAGGATTTTTCGATTGCTACACACGCTCGCTTCAAAAAAGACCTTTCTCTACGCCTTGCCCACAAAGAGCAATATAAGCGGGTCGAAAGAGAGCCTGAGAAGCAGCTCGACCTCCTGATTGTAGTGGATCAGATGCTTACCGGCTTTGACTCTAAGTGGGTCAACACGCTGTATATGGACAAGATACTGGAGTATGAGAACATCATTCAGGCATTTTCCAGAACCAACAGACTTTTCGGACCCGATAAGCCTTTTGGCATCATCAGATATTATCGCAAGCCGCATACGATGGAGCAGAATGTGAGCAAAGCTGTTAAGCTCTATTCCGGCGATAGACCGATAGGTCTGTTCGTTGAAAAACTGTCTTACAACCTCGGAAAGCTCAACGCTGTGTTTGATGATATTGCCTATTTGTTCAAGAATGCTGGTATCCCTGACTTTGAAAAGTTGCCTGCGGACGGAACCGTAAGAGCTAAGTTCGCCTCGCTGTTTAGAGATTTCAACGGATACCTTGAAGCTGCTAAAATCCAAGGATTTAGGTGGGACAAACACACCTACTCATTCAAGGACGAGGAAAGTGGAATTTCGATTGAAATTACAATGGAGTTCGATGAGAACGCATTTTTGATTTTAGCACAGCGTTATAAAGAGCTTTCCGCTGCTTCTTCCGATGATCCCGGATCACAAGACATAGATATACCATACGATCTTGTTGGATACCTGACTGAAATTGACACAGGGGTTATCGATGCCGATTATATGAACAGTCGCTTCGATAAGTACCTCAAATTGATTCGACAGGAAGGTTCGTCCGAGGAATCTATTGAGCAAGCAAAGGCAGAACTTCACAAAACTTTTGCTGCCCTAACGCAAGAGGAGCAGAAATACGCAAACATCTTTCTGCACGACATTGAGCGAGGCGATGTCATTGCCGAGGACGGAAAAACGCTTCGTGACTACATCACGGAGTATCAGTTTAGAGCAAAAGATGACCAAATTCATCGTTTTGCGACTATCTTCGGTCTTGATGAGGATAAACTCAGGAATATGATGGGGCTTAACTTGAATGAAGCGACTATCAATGAGTTTGGCAGGTTTGACGAGCTGAAAAAGAGCGTTGATAAGACCAAAGCAAAAGCGTTCTTTGAAGCATATGAACAAACCAAGTTGATTCCGCCCAAGGTCAATATGAAAACGGATCAGCTTTTGCGGCAGTTTATTCTTACCGGTGGATTTGAGGTTGATATGCCGTAATGAGTGCCATCACCGCTAAAGCAAGCCGAAAAATGAAAAAATATGCGGTCTTAACAAGAGAGCCAAGGTGTTTCCTTGGCTCTTTTGATTTTTCTTGGGAACAGCGTAAGCTATCCGAAATTACAGATAAAGTCACGGAGAAAAATGCCGGACTACAATATGTAGAAACATTTACAAACTCTGCTGAGTTCGGAATTATAAGTCAAAGAGATTTCTTTGATCACGATATAGCAAAGCTGGGCAGCTTGGATGGGTACTACATTGTAAAAACCGAGGACTTTGTTTATAACCCTCGTATCTCTACTTCCGCACCAGTTGGACCGATAAACCGCAATAAACTTGGAAGAACGGGCGTAATGTCACCGTTATATACCGTCTTTCGCCCGCACGATATTGACACGACTTATTTGGAGTACTTTTTCAAGTGCGGCTATTGGCATTCTTTTATGAATTTCAATGGTGATTCCGGCGCAAGGTCTGACAGGTTCTCGATTAGAGACAATGTGTTTTTTCAAATGCCTATACCTATACCAGATATAGATGAGCAGAGAAAAATTGGCGAGCTACTAACTTGCCTTGACAACCTTATCACCCTTCATCAGCGTAAATGTGCATTATTATTCAGTCCTTTTCAGGCTTTTATCTCTATGATGTTCACCACTTCAACATTTTCTTGGGAACAGCGTAAGTTGGGAGATATTGCTGACATTGTGGGTGGTGGAACCCCAAGTACAGGAAATCAGAGCTATTGGGACGGTGATATTGATTGGTATGCACCTGCTGAAATTGCGGATCAAATCTATGCAAATTCGAGTCAGAAAAAGATAACCGGCTTGGGTTATGAGAATAGTTCAGCCAAAATGCTTCCTCCCGGTACAGTCCTGTTTACATCTCGTGCAGGGATCGGGAAAACAGCCATTTTAACCCGAAAAGGCTGTACTAATCAGGGATTTCAGTCCATTGTCCCACATCGTGGAGAGCTTGACTCTTACTTCATTTTTTCTCGAACCGAAGAATTAAAACGATATGGAGAGCTTGTTGGGGCTGGATCAACTTTCGTCGAGGTTTCGGGAAAGCAAATGGCGGTAATGGAGCTGATGATGCCGCCAACGATGCGAGAACAACAGACTATTGGAGGTTTCTTTCAGCAGCTCGACCACCTTATCACCCTTCATCAGCGTAAGCCATTTTTAATGAAATGGAGGACTTCTGATGCTAACAGAAACCAAACGAACAGACTTGTTCTGTGAATATTATGCAAAATGGATTACGGTGTATAAGAAGGGCGCAATCAGAAAGGTGACGATGGATAAGTACCTGATGACGCAGAAATGGCTCGTTAAGCTCGTCCCGAACCTGAGAGTATGTGATATGAACCGGATCGCTTATCAGCAGCTGTTGAACGACTATGCTGAGTTCCACGAGCGCCAAACAACAATGGATTTCCACCACCAGCTCAAGGGCGCTATACTTGACGCCGTTGATGAGGGCTTGATTGAAAGAGATCCTACTCGCAAGGCAATCATCAAGGGGAAGCCACCGGTTGCTAAGAAAATTAAGTATCTCAATCAGTTTGAGCTACACACGCTGCTGATCTCGCTTGACCTGAAGGATAAGGTGAATTGGGACTACTTTATCCTGTTGGTAGCAAAGACGGGGATGCGCTTTTCTGAAGCACTGGCTCTTACCCCGAAAGACTTCGACTTTGCCCATCAAACACTGTCCATAAGCAAGACTTGGGACTACAAGGGAAAGGGCGGCTTCCAGCCTACGAAAAATAAGTCGTCTGTGCGGAAAATTCAAATTGACTGGCAAACCGTCATTCAATTTTCTGAATTGGTAAAGCACCTTCCCGAAGATAAGCCCATCTTTGTCAATTCCACTGTCTATAATTCGACGGTGAACGACATTCTCGGCAGGCATTGCAAAGCCTGTAACATCCCTGTCATCTCTATCCACGGATTACGGCATACACACGCCTCTTTGCTGTTATTTACGGGCGTTTCCATTGCGAGCGTTGCCCGCCGTCTTGGACATTCAAGTATGACCACTACGCAAAAAACCTATCTGCACATCATTCAGGAACTTGAAAACAAAGACATCGACTTGGTGATGCGCTCTCTTTCGGGTTTGAGCTAAAAGATTAAACCGGCTTGCGCTGATTAAAGGTGATAAAAAAGATGCCATCCGAAAGGGTGGCATCTTGATTTCATCTGTTGTAGAATCCAGCTCAATAATGTCATCACCAGCAAAACTGCAGACAAATGGATAACCTATTTTTGTGACATATCGTATTACCTTCTTTAGTGCACTTCCCGCAGCTTTCTTATAAGAATTATCCCAGAAACTGCTTTGTCGCAGCAAACAAGGCCTTTGCTCGTTGAATATGGAAAGCGCTGATGTTCTTTGCCATATGCACCTCGCTATATTCTACCGAGATTATCTTTGAAGATCACTTGCGTTCGAATACAAAACTGATACGGTCTTGGTATTCAGGCAACTGCTCCAGATAGACATTAAGGCGCCGTTCTACCTCAGCACGCTCCAATGCTGACGCTTCTACCGGGTTTAGGTCGTGCCCACCTTCCTCCATGATATCCACTGCCATTTCATACAGCAGCTTATCCAGAAGCTCTTCGGGGCTATCAATTACAAGGCAGTCCATGTCGCCGACAGTACCACGGCAACTATCGATGCTGATGTAGATATACCCGACCTTACCAGACCATACAATATCGAAGTATGGAGTTGTTTTGATGTACTCGGAGAATACGCTCATGACTCGTTCAATGGCCTCTTTCACGCTGGTGTCATATTCCTTTTTCATGTCGGAGTCCTCCTTAAAATCGAATGGATGGGAGATGCACCTCTCCATACTTATCCGCTTCATGGATAATGCGAGGATAAGCACAGTAGAAGAACAAACCTCCTTGCCTATAATCCGTTCCTGTCCGGAACTCGTTGATTAAATTGTTCTGACATTCCCGGCATTGGTTGTTATGCCAATCGTGCGTTTTCGGGCATATGTACCAGTCCCGTGGATTACCCTTGATTCGGCTGCACTTCGGCGCATAGGGTTGGTTATCACGGAGGAAGGCATCAAACCGCTTCCGCTTGCTCAACAGAATGTTTTGTAGGCCGTCTTCAGTAAAAAGATCTGGCGCAAAACCATCATCAATGAAGAATCGGCGATAGTCGGCATACCCGTCATCGTCTACGATCGCCCACTCCACCTTCACGAGCCATTCGCAACCGTCGTCATCATGGTCTTCGGTGAGCTGCAGAACGACTGCTATATCTGTGGATCGCTGAGGAACAACTGAAGCGAGCGCGCGATTCGGCCACTTCCACACAAACTTGTTCTCATCATCCAGGCTGCTGGAGATATACTCATTCCCAAAGGCGTAGGTCTCATCGAACACCCAAATCACCTTATAGCCGGCCCTCGTGTAGAACTTATTGCGCAGTTCAAATTCACCGGCAGAAATCGGACTGTGCTGAAACTCAATGACATAGCCGCCCATCAAGATGTCTGCACGATGGCATTCGCCCCTGTGTTCCACGACAATCTCACGAACATTTTCGGGAAAACGCGATTGCCATCCTCGGTGCCATTCAGACATATCGTATTTCCAGTCATCCATACACGAGGTCACATGAGCGAAGTGCCACGAATTGACTTCGCCCTGGCGAGGAATCACCTGGT
>OLRH01000739.1_pt1 | contig 16748 bp, 14 predicted proteins | sample 1672321 | NCBI WGS metagenome assembly OLRH01 (sample SAMEA3136671, study PRJEB25190) | human gut metagenome | reverse complement strand
GTCCGCGTGGACGCGGAGCAGCGCTTCCTCATCAAGCTGGCCGGGGTATCTGAGCCGGAGCACAAGCGGAAGATCATCGGCGAGGAGTTCATCCGGGTCTTTGAGGAAGAGGCCAAGAAGATCGGCGCGGTGGACTTCTTGGCTCAGGGTACCATCTATCCCGATGTGGTGGAGTCCGGCCTGGGCGGAGAGAGCGTGGTCATCAAGAGCCACCATAACGTGGGTGGCCTGCCGGACTGCGTGGATTTCAAGGAGATCGTGGAGCCGCTGCGGCGGCTGTTCAAGGATGAGGTGCGGAAGCTGGGCACCGAGCTGGGTCTGCCGGACGAGCTGGTGTGGCGGCAGCCCTTCCCTGGTCCCGGTCTGGCCATCCGCGTTATCGGCGATATCACCGAGGAAAAGCTGACCATTCTGCGGGAGGCGGACGCCATCTTCCGGGAGGAGATGAAGCTGGCCGGTCTGGACCGCACCACCAGCCAGTTCTTCGCAGTGCTGACCGATCTGCGGAGCGTGGGCGTCATGGGCGACGAGCGCACCTACGACTACACGCTGGCGCTGCGGGCCGTGCAGAGCCAGGACTTTATGACAGCCACCTGGTCCCGCCTGCCCTATGAGCTGCTGGACAAGGTCTCCGGTCGGATCGTGGGTGAGGTGAAGCACATTAACAGAATTTGCTATGACATCACCTCCAAGCCGCCGGCAACGGTGGAGTGGGAATGATACGACCCCAAAGGTGGCCAAAACTACAAATACGCCAAAACCTCCGGCTTCGCCGGAGGTTTTGGTTGTACCACGACAAAAGTTGTGGTATGCTGATGAAAAACAGCGGAGGAACACACCTATGCGTCTGATCTCATGGAATGTGAACGGGCTGCGGGCCTGTCTGAATAAAGGTTTCCTGGCCTTCTGCGCCCTTGCGGACGCGGATGTCATCTGTCTGCAGGAGACGAAGATGCGGCCGGAGCAGGCGCAGTTTGAGTTGGAGGGCTATCACCGATTCTGGAACAGCGCCGACAAGGCCGGATATTCCGGCACGGCTGTTTTCACCCGACGGGAGCCGCTGGCGGTGACATACGACTTTGGCGAGGATATCCACCGGCATGAAGGACGGGTCATCACGGCGGAGTACGAGGATTTCTTTCTGGTGTGCTGCTACACGCCCAATTCCAAGGACCAGCTGGCACGGCTGGACTACCGGATGGCGTGGGAGGACGACCTGCGGGAATACCTCTTGGAACTGGACGCCAAAAAGCCGGTGGTGTACTGCGGGGACCTGAACGTGGCCCATCAGGAGATCGACCTGAAAAATCCCCAGTCCAACCGGATGAACCCAGGCTTCTCCGACGAGGAACGGGACAAAATGACGCAGCTGCTGAGCAGCGGGTTCGTGGACACGTTCCGGGCGCTGTATCCAAAGCGGACCGGGGCGTACTCCTGGTGGAGCTACCGCTTTCACGCACGGGAGAACAACGCGGGGTGGCGTATTGACTACTTTATCGTGTCAGCACGGCTGATGCCCCGGGTGAAGAATGCGGATATCTGGCCGGAAATCACCGGCAGTGACCACTGTCCGGTGGTGTTGGAGCTGACGGAGTAGAGCATTATCTGTAGCGAGCAAAAAAGACCGCCTTTCGGCGGTCTTTTTCGTATAACGACATTTTTTAACCCTCGCTGCTGGTGTCGGCAGGATTTTTAACGGGGATCAGTTCGCCCATGAGGACGTAGCGGGCATTATCAAAATCGTAGTCGCAAGTGCTCAGGGTCAGGATGCTGCCCGTGGGCACACCGGAGCCGGACTTGAAGGTGGACTCGTTGATACACTGCTGGAGATAGCTGTCGCTGAGAGAGGTGGCATACACATCGGCGTCATGATCCACAATACAACCGGCAAACAGGTTGACCTTGTAGGTCTGGTTGGGGGTGTACAGATAGAAGTAGGGATGCGCCTCGTAATAGCTCTGGCTCTTGTAGTTCATCAGGGACGCGAACATCATGCCGGTCTTCATATTGTGGCCGTAGATGAGGTTGTTCTGAGAGGTGAAGTCAGAGTTGCAGCGGATATCCAGGAAGACGGTGCCGTTCTTGTTGTCCTTGCCGTCGATATCGCGGTACAGATAGTACTCGCCGCCCTCGTCTGCGGACTGCACGATGGGCAGCTGCAGCGTCGTATTGGCGCTATACACATAGCCCACCACGTCGGGGTACTTGGCCTGCATGGCGGTGAAGTCCACCTTGATGCTCTCTTCATCCTTCTTGACAGGCTTCTGCGTCTCCTGGCTGTCGCCGTCGGTGCCATCGCCGGCGGTATCGGTATCGCCGGCGGTATCGTCCGGACTGATGAAGTCCTGATTGATATTGTCGTTGATCCTCTCGGTGTCCTTCTGTTCCTTCAGATACGAAATGATCTTGACGGACGAGAACACCAGCACGCCCACCAGGATCACCAAAACGGCGTAATACAGGGCTTTTCCGTTCTTTCTGCCGCCGCGGCTCCTTCTGCTGCGGTGACGACTGCCGGTACGCTCGGCCGGCTGCTCCTGCTGCACACGGGATCTTCTCTTGGGTGCATCGTTCATGGGTACACGCCTCCTTATCGTTGGGTATTGTAACAGGTTTTTTCGTTCAGTGCAAGGGATATAGACAAGATGTAATGAAATTGTAACAGTTTCTCTTTACTTCTGAGAAACCAGGGATTACAATAGAAATGTTGGCTGCCGTATAGACGGTGGAGCCGCCGGCTCCGTTCCATCAAAAAGATAAAGGAGAACCACAATGATCTATTTCAACAGTGATTATCTGGAGGGCGCGCACCCCTCTATCATGGTCAGGCTGGCCGAGACGAACATGGTACAGACCGTTGGCTACGGCGAGGACGAGTACTGTGAGGCGGCGCGTGAGAAGATCAAGACCGCCTGCCAGGCCCCGGAGGCCGACGTGCATTTTCTGGTGGGCGGCACCCAGACCAACACCACCGTCATCGCCGCCATCCTGCGGCCCTGGCAGGGCGTGATTTCCGCCGTCAGCGGTCACATCAACTGCCATGAGGCCGGTGCCATCGAATCCACGGGCCATAAGGTCATCACCCTGCCCACCACCAACGGCAAGATCACTGCGCAGCAGGTGCAGGACTATGTGGAGTGGCACAGAAACGATGAGTCCACGGAGCACATCGTCCAGCCCGGTATGGTGTACATCTCCCACCCCACTGAGGGCGGCACGCTGTATACCAAGGCGGAGCTGACGGCGCTGTATGACACCTGCCGCCGGTACGGCCTGCCGCTGTTCATTGACGGCGCACGGCTGGGCTATGGCCTGATGGCAGAGGAGAGCGACATGACGCTGCCAGAGATCGCGCGGCTGTGCGATGTGTTCTACATCGGTGGCACCAAGGTGGGCGCCCTGTTCGGCGAAGCCGTTGTCATCATGAACGAAAATCTGAAAAAGGATTTCCGCTTTATTATGAAGCAGCGGGGCGGCCGCATGGCCAAGGGCCGGCTGCTGGGCGTTCAGTTCGACACGCTGTTCACCGACGACCTGTATTTCAAGATCTCCCGCCACGCCATCGAGATGGCACATCAGATCCGGGACATTTTCGTCTCCGCGGGCTATCCCCTGCTGTTCGACTCCCCCACCAACCAGCAGTATCCCATCATGCCGGATGACGAGCTGGCCATTCTGGGCAAAAGCTTCGGCTATGAGTACTGGGAGCGTGTGGACGAGACGCACTCCGGCGTGCGCTTCTGCGCCAGCTGGGCCACAAAGCAGGAGCACGTGGACGCCCTGCGGGCGGCTGTGAACGCGCTGAAGAAGTAAGCGTTCCTCTGCTGTGAGATAAGCATAGCGCAGGTAGCTGAAATGCACCTTAAAGTTACTTAAAAAAATTCCCCGACGATGTCGGGGAATTTTTTTAGCGAAGCAAAGGCACCCTCGCAGGGTGCCTTTGTCGATAGCGTACTTACGCCTTGGGGCCGGCGGCCACAACCTCGTCGCTCATGTGGGTGTACTTCTTAAAGTTCTCCACAAAGCTGGCGGCCAGCTTCTTGCAGCTCACCTGATAGGCCGCCTTGTCCTCCCAGGTGTTCTCGGGGATCAGCAGCTCACTGGGCACGCCCTCGATGCTGGTGGGCACCTGCACGCCGAAGGTGGGATCGGTGACGAACTGGCTCTTCTCGATCTCGCCGGTGAGGGCGGCGGTGACCATAGCGCGGGTGTAGCTGAGCTTCATGCGCTTGCCGGTACCGTTCCAGCCGGTGTTGACCAGATAAACCTTCGCGCCGGCCTTCTCCACCTTGTCGGCCAGCATGGCGGCATAGACAGAGGGATCCAGGGGCAGGAAGGGCTCGCCGAAGCAGGTGGAGAAGGTAGGCACAGGCTCGGTGACGCCGATCTCCGTGCCGGCTACCTTGGAGGTGAAGCCGGAGACGAAGTAGTACATGGCCTGGTTCTTATCCAGCTTGCTGATGGGGGGCAACACACCGTAGGCATCGGCGGTCAGGAAGATGACCGTCTTGGGAACGCTGGGGCTCATGCCGGACAGCTCGGCGTTGGGGATATACTCCACGGGATAGCCCACGCGGGAGTTGACGGCCAGGGAGTCGTCGTCGAAGTCGAACTCACGGGTGTCGGGATCCATGACCACGTTCTCTACCAGCGCGCCGAACTTGATGGCATTGTAGATCTCCGGCTCACCCTCGGGGCTCAGGTTGATGCACTTGGCGTAGCAGCCGCCCTCGAAGTTGAAGACGGAGTCGTCCGCCCAACCGTGCTCGTCATCGCCGATGAGCATACGGTTGGGATCGGCGGACAGCGTGGTCTTGCCGGTGCCGGACAGGCCGAAGAACACGGCGCTGTCGCCGTTCTTGCCGATGTTGGCGGAGCAGTGCATGGGGAACACGCCCTGCTTGGGCAGCACATAGTTCATCACGGAGAAGACGGACTTCTTGATCTCGCCGGCGTACTGGGTGCCGCAGATCACCACCTCGTGGGCCTCGTAGTCCACCAGAATGGCGGCCTCGCTGCGGGTGCCGTCGATCTCGGGGATGCACTTGAAACCGGGGGCGGCGATGATGGTATAGTCCTCCTTAAAGTCCTTCAGCTGCTCGGCCGTGGGGCGGCGCAGGAGCTGGTGGATAAAGAGATTCTGGCTGGCCAGCTCGTTGACGATGCGGAAGGCCTTGGTGTACTTGGGATCGGCGCCGGCAAAGCCGTCAAAGATAAAGATCTCCTTGCCCTGCAGATAGGCGATGACCTTGGCGCGGATGGCATCGAACTTGGCCTTCTCGATAGGACGGTTCACCTTGCCCCAGGCGATGTCGTCATGGACGGCAGGGGTGTCCACGATAAACTTGTCATTGGCGCTGCGGCCGGTGTATTTCCCGGTCTTGACCACCAGGGCGCCGGTGTTGGACAGCGTACCCTCGCCGCGGCAAAGCGCGTGCTCGGTCAGCTGTGCGGGGGTCAGATTACGATAGACCGCCTTGGCGTTGATGATACCCAGCTTTTCCAGTCCGTAAGTTTCCATTTGCAAAACCTCCTGTTTGAAATGTCACCGCGTCCGCCGCCGGCGGCGCGCTGCTTGCTTGTTCACTTTTGATTATACCATACGTTTAGGACAATTAACAGTCCTTTTTCGCATTTTTCCTAAAAATCTTTCTTTATCTCTGAAAATTTTTTATCATTTCATTCGGTGAGCGCACAGTGGCAAAAACCGTTCCGCCGCCGGATCCCGATCGCATACTTTTCTCTTTACGCAAGGATAACACCGTATTATGATAATGTCAATTTGCGAAAACCACGATTTTCTAAGAGGAGCGCCGCACTATGGCACACAAGATACCCATATGTGAAATACCTCTCGCCCCTGCTGCTGTTCGGCCTGAACGGCGTGGTGATACTCAACGGCGTTAGCGGCGGTACACGGAGCGCCGTGTTTTTCTCCGTGCTGCTGCTGGGCGAAACGCTGACGCCGCCCGCTGGCTGGACGCGGCTATGATGCTGAGCAGTGCCATGCTGGCGGAATTCGTACATCCGCGAAAGTAACGGAAACGATCTCCCCGCCTCCCCCGCGCAAAGTGCAAAACCTCCGGCTGAGCCGGAGGTTTTGCTTTATTTGGCGCATATCTCGCTGATGGCTGCCAGGAGCTCCGTTTTGCCGGTGCCCTTCTCGGCGGAAAAGGGGATCAGCAGCGCCTCCTCCGGCAGGGTCAGCGTCTGGCGGATCAGGGTCAGATTTGGCTCGATCTCGCTCTTTTTCAGCTTGTCCAGCTTGTTGGCCACGACGATGACCGGGCAGCCGGTGCCCTTGAACCAGTCGCACATGGTCACGTCATCGGCGGTGGGCTTGTGCCGCGCATCCACGATCAGCACGCCCAGGGTAATGAGCCCCTCCTCGGCGAAGTAACGCTCCATCAGGCGGCCCCAGCGGTCGCGCTCCTCCTTGGAGACCTTGGCATAGCCGTAGCCGGGCAGGTCGGTGAAGTACAGCTTGCCGTCGATATCAAAATAGTTGATCTGGCTGGTCTTGCCGGGGGTAGCGCCCACCCGGGCGAAATTCTTGCGGCCCAGCAGCCGGTTAATGACGGAGGACTTGCCCACGTTGCTGCGCCCCGCGAAGGTGACCTGGGGCTTTCCGTCGCGGATAAATGTCTCCGCCCTTACGGCCGAGAGCACGAACTCCGCCTTATTAAAGTTGATCGCCATGACGCACCTCCTGCATAGCCGGACTACCCATCACCGCCAGATGCTCCACCGCCGCCTCTTTTTTCGGCAGGGTCAGTGCATGGGCAAACACGGCGTCCACCGTCTCGGCAGTGATAAAGCGCAGCGCCTCCCGTACGGCGGGATCGATGTCCGCCAGATCCTTCTCGTTTTCCCGGGGAATGATGACGGTCCGGATGCCGCTGCGCTTGGCCGCCATGGTCTTTTCCCGCAGGCCGCCGATGGGCAGCACGCGGCCCCGCAGCGTCACCTCGCCGGTCATAGCCACGTCATGGCGCACGGCGCGGCCCGTCAGGGCCGACAGCATAGCCGTGGCGATAGCGATGCCGGCGGAGGGGCCATCCTTGGGCACCGCGCCCTCCGGGAAGTGGACATGAATGTCCTTGGTCTTATAGAAATCCGGGGCAATGCCCAGCTCGGCGGCACGACTCCGCAGGCAGGTATAGGCCGCCTTTACGGACTCCTGCATCACCTGGCCCAGATTGCCGGTGAGCTCCAGCTTGCCGGTGCCGTCCATCACACCGGCCTCCACCTCCAGCAGCTCGCCGCCCACTTCGGTCCACGCCAGGCCGTTGACCACACCGATCTGGTCGATCTTGCTGCGGGTATCCTCGGCATAGGGCGGCGTATCCAGGAATTCACGCAGGCTCTTAGCTGTAATGTCTATGCGCTTTACACCCGTTTCCACCAAACGCATGGCGGCGCGGCGACACAGCTTGCCCAGCTGGCGCTCCAGTGTGCGGACGCCGGACTCCTTGGTGTAGTCGGTGATGATGGCCCGCAGGGCTTCATCGTCCAGGCGCAGCTGGCCGCGGCGGATGCCGTTCTCCTTCAGCTGCTTGGGCAGCAGATGCTCGCGGGCGATGTGCAGCTTTTCCTCGTCGGTGTAGCTGCCCAGCTCGATGACCTCCATGCGGTCGAGCAGCGGACGGGGTATGGTGGACGTGGTGTTGGCGGTGGTGATGAACATCACGCGGCTCAGGTCCACAGGCAGCTCGATGAAGTGGTCGCGGAAAGCCCCGTTCTGCTCGCTGTCCAGTACCTCCAGCAGGGCCGAGGCCGGGTCGCCCCGCATATCGCTGGCCAGCTTGTCGATCTCATCCAGCACCAGCAGAGGGTTCATGGTACCGGCGCGGGTCAGGGCCTCGATAATGCGGCCGGGCATAGCGCCGATATACGTCTTGCGGTGGCCGCGGATATCCGCCTCATCCCGCACGCCGCCCAGACTCAGCCGGGCGCACTTGCGGTTCATGGCCTTGGCCACGGACAAAGCCACGGAGGTCTTGCCCACACCGGGAGGCCCCACCAGGCAGAGTATCCGGCCCTTGGCGTCCGGGTTCAGCTGCCGCACGGCGATAAACTCCAAAATGCGCTGCTTCACCTTATCCAGGCCGTAGTGGTCCTTGTCCAGTATCTTTCGGGCCTGCGCCACATCCGCCCTCTCCCGGGTGAATTTGTGCCAAGGCAGCTCCAGGCACACATCCAGATAGTTGCGTATCACCGAGGCCTCGGCGCTGCCGAAGGGCTGCTTGCCCAGGCGCTCCACCTCTTTTGTCAGTTTGGTATGTATCTCGTCCGGCAGGTCCGCCGCCTGTATCCTGGCGGTGTACTCCTCCAACTCCTCGTCGCCGTCATCCCCCAGCTCATGCTGCAATACCTTCACCTGCTCCCGCAGGATCATGTCCTTCTGCACCTGGGCCACGCGGCGGCGCACCTTCTGCTCCATTTCGCTCTCCAGCGAGATGACATCCACCTCATGGGTCAGGATATCGTTGACGATACGCAGACGCTTGTCCGGGTGCAGCTCCTCCAGCACCCGCTGGCGGTCCTGGTGCCGCAGGGTGATATTCTGGGCGATCAGGTCGGCCAGACGGCCGGTATCGCCGCAGTCCAGCACCGCGGCGGCGAAGTCTTCGCCGATGCCGTTGGCCAGCTCGCGGTATTCACCGAAGAGCACATAGGTCCGGCGTATCAGCGCCTCGCTGCGGGCCGTATGGCGGGCCGCCATCTCGGGCAGCAGTTCGGCCTGGGCCTGCAAAAACGGCTTTTTCTGCCACAGCCGGTGCAGCCGCGCCCGGCTCTCACCCTCCGCGATGACGCGCACCGTAGTGTCCGAGGTCTTGATGATCTGCAAAATATGACACACCGTGCCGATGGTGTACAGATCCTCCTCTCCCGGCTCCGCCGTGGACAGGTCCTTCTGCGTCACCGCCAGCAGCCGGCGGTCATTCTCCATGGCGTTGTCCAGAGCGAAGATGGAGATATCGCGCTCCGCGTCAAAGGACACCGTCTGCCCGGGGAAAGCCGTCAAGCCGCGCAGTGCCAGCACCGGAATGTTCCGGGTGATCGTTTCCATAGTTGTCTCCTTTCTCCCGCCGGACGGCGGGCGTTGGGAAAAGGGTAGTATCCGAACTGCCGGAAAAGCCTTGGCTTTTCCGGCAGTCTGAGTCTCTGTTAAGACGCCGGGGCGGTGGAGGTCTTCTCCGCCGTGCCGGTCTTGAATTTAGCACGCTGCGCCACCTTTTCCGGGTCACGCAGCACCGTGGGCTCGGCATTCCCGTCCACACACGCCTTTGTAATGGTCACATCGCTGATGGTGGGGTCAGAGGGCACATCGTACATGACCTTGGTCAGCAGTCCCTCCATCACCGCCCGCAGACCGCGCGCGCCGATGTTCCGTGCCAGCGCGGTGTCCGCCACCGCCTCCAGCGCGTCCTGATCGAAATGCAGCTCCACACCATCGTAGCTGAGCAGCTTTTGGTACTGCTTCACCAGAGCGTTCTTCGGCTCGGTGAGTATCCGTACCAGATCATCACGGGTCAGCCCCTGCAGGGCGGTGATGACCGGCATACGTCCTACCAGCTCGGGGATGATGCCGAACTTCAGCAGATCGTGGGGCTGGACCTGCTGGAACAGTTCGCCGGTATGGCGCTCTTTTTTGCTCTGCACCGCATTCTCAAACCCCATGCTGCGCTTGCCCACGCGGTCCTCGATGATCTTTTCCAGACCGTCGAAGGCGCCGCCGCAGATAAACAGGATATTGCTGGTATCCAGCTGGATGAACTCCTGATGGGGGTGCTTGCGCCCGCCCTGGGGCGGCACATTGGCAACAGTGCCCTCCAATATCTTCAGCAGCGCCTGCTGCACGCCCTCGCCGGACACATCGCGGGTGATGGACGTATTCTCGCTCTTCCGAGCGATCTTGTCGATCTCATCCACGTAGATGATGCCCCGCTCGGCCAGCTCTACGTCGAAATCCGCCGCCTGCAAAAGGCGCAGCAGTATATTCTCCACGTCGTCCCCCACATAGCCGGCCTCGGTCAGCGTGGTGGCATCGGCAATGGCAAAGGGGACCTTCAGCACCCGCGCCAGCGTCTGGGCAAACAGCGTCTTGCCGGAGCCGGTAGGGCCGATCATCAGGATATTGCTTTTCTGCAGCTCCACGTCCTCGTCGCCGCCGAAATAAATGCGCTTGTAGTGGTTGTACACCGATACGGACAGCGCCACCTTGGCTGCCTCCTGCCCGATAACATACTGGTCCAGCACGTCGTGTATCTCCTTGGGCGTAGGCAGCTCGTCCATGCTGTCTATACCGTCGGCGGCCGTGGTGTAGCCGTCGTTCAGGATATCCATACACAGCTGGACGCACTCGTCGCAAATTCGGACGCCGGGACCCTGGATCATGCGATGGACCTGACTCTCCGGCTTGCCGCAGAACGAGCAGCGCAGGGCCTTCTTATCTTCTGCCATTCGTTTTTACCTCTTATATATGACCTTATCCACCAGACCGTATTCCCGGGCCTCCTCCGCGATCATCCAGTTGTCACGCTCGGAATCCGTCTTGATCTGCTCCGGCGTCTTGCCGGTATTCTCCGCCATGATCTTGTTCAGGCGCTGCTTGATCTTCAGGAAATGCTCCACATCGATCTCCATATCCGTGACCTTGCCCTGGGTACCGGCGGAGGGCTGGTGGATCATGATCTCCGCGTTGGGCAGCGCGATGCGCTTTCCCTTGGCACCGCTGGACAGCAGGAACGCACCCATGCTGGCGGCCATGCCGATGCAGATGGTGGACACGTCGCACTTAATGTACTGCATGGTGTCATAAATGGCCATACCGGCGGTCACGCTGCCGCCGGGGCTGTTGATATACATCTGAATATCCTTGTCGGGGTCCTGCGCCTCGAGATAGAGAAGCTGTGCCACGACGAGGCTGGCGGTGGTATCATTCACCTCTTCGCCCAGGAATACGATACGGTCGTTGAGCAAGCGGGAGAAAATGTCATAGGAACGCTCACCGCGGTTGGTCTGCTCCACAACGTAAGGGACTAAGCTCATAAAAAAATACCTCCTGTATGATAGATGCCTGATTATACCCACCCGACTGTGTTTTTCATAAGAGCCCGCGGCGGCGGGGGAAATGTTTTCACCCCGCCGCGCCGGCTTTTCTCTCTTGTATACAGCGAATTACTCCGCGTCCTTCTTGGCGGTCTTCTTAGCCGCAGGCTTCTTGGCGGGGGCCTTCTCGGCCTTCTCCTCACCCTCGGCCTTCTTCGTCGTCTTCTTGGCGGCAGGCTTCTTGGCGGGCTTCTCCACGATCTCGCCCTCGGCCTCCAGCTCGGCCTTCTCCTCAGCGGGGGCCACAGCCTTGGCGCTGTCCGCCACGACCTTGATGACCTTCTCACGGATGACCTGCTCCTTCACTTCCTCGGGGCGCAGATACTTCTTCACGGTATCCAGATCCATACCGTATTTGTCGGCCACGTTCTTCATCTCGGCCTCCACCTCGTCGTCGGTGGCATCCAACTTCTCGGCATCGATGATCGCCTTGACGGCCAGATCCATCTTCACCTGCTGCTCGGCAGGGCCGTAGGCCTGCTTGATAAAGTCGGCCTCGGTGGTATTGGTCATCTTCAGATACTGGTCGAAGGGGATGCCCTGAGAGGCCAGCTGCTGCTTGAAGCCCTCGGTCATCTGGGCGGCCTGCAGCTCCACCATCTCGGTGGGGATCTCGGCCTCGACGCTCTCGGCCACCTTGGCCATCAGCACGTCCTCAAAGGCGCGCTGGGCAGCCTCGGTGCGCTCGACGGTCATCTTCTTTTTAATATCGGCCTTCAGGTCCTTCAGCGTGTCAAACTCGGACACATCCTTGGCAAACTCGTCGTCAATGGTGGGGACTTCCTTGACCTTGACCTCGTTGATTTTCACATGGAAGATCACGGGCTTGCCGGCCAGCTCAGGCGTGTAGTTCTCGGGGAAGGTGATGTCGATATCCTTCTCCTCGCCGGCCTTCATGCCGATCAGCTGGTCCTCGAAACCGGGGACAAAGCTGCCGGAGCCGATCTCCAGATCAAAGTTCTCACCCTTGCCGCCATCGAATGCCTTGCCATTATCAAAGCCCTCAAAATCGATATCCGCGGTGTCGCCCTTCTTCACAGCGCGGTCCACGGAGACCAGACGGCTGTTGCGGTCCGCCATCTCTTTCAGCCGAGCGTTCACATCGGCAGCAGCCACCTTGACCTCCGCCTTAGGCGCTTCCAGGCCCTTGTACTGGCCCAGCTTCACCTCAGGGTATATGGCCACGGTGCACTTGAACACCACACCGTCCTTGGCACAGCTCTCCAGCTCCACCTCGGGATAGCCGACGACGTTCAGTTCCTGCTCCTTCACGGCGGCCTCATAGGCGTCGGGGAGAATGATATTCACGGCTTCCTCATAAAAGACCTCGGCGCCGTACATTTTCTCGATGATCTTACGGGGGGCCTTACCCACGCGGAAGCCGGGTACGTTGATCTTACCGCGCATCTTCAGATACGCTTTGTTGACGGCGGCCTCGAATTCCTCGGCGCTCGTCTCGATGGTCAGTGCGACCCTGCTCTTTTCCAGTTTCTCGCAGCTTTTCACAGTCATTTGTTATTTCCTCCGTTCCGCATGGACAGGTTGTCGTGCCGATGTCCATACAATATAGTATCATAGCAGAAAGCTACGAAAATTTCCACTATTTTTTTTAGTTTTTTCCCTGTTTTTTCAGATTTCTGTATGCCGCAGGAATTAGTGATCAATCGCAAATCTTGACAGGGGTAAAATCCAGGTAGTCAGCGGCCACCAGATGGAATTCCGTGTTGTAATGGCGGCCCTCCAGCGCACGCTTCTGGGCGGCGCCGTGGAGGTGGCCGAAATAGCACTCCTTAACGCCGTAGCGCTGCAGCAGGCGCAGTATCTCCGGACATTCATAGCCCTGATACAAAGGCGGGTAATGCAGAAAACATATCTTTTCACAACTTTCTCCCGCCATTTTCAATGATATTTCCAGTCTTCCTACCTCTCGCGCTAACATTTTTTCGTTGTGTGTGCCCTGGTTGTCCAGCTCGTAAAACCAGCCGCGGGTGCCGCATAGCGATATATCGTTATAATAGAGACAATTGTTGTGCAGTATCTCCAGGGAATACAGGCCGTGCTCGTCAAAAAAGCGCTGCATTTTGGCGGCGGTGTTCCACCAGTAATCGTGGTTGCCCTTCATTAAAATCTTCCGGCCCGGGAGGTTGTGAATAAACGTTAAATCGTTCAGTGACTCCTCCAGGCTCATACCCCAACTGAGATCGCCGCAGAGCACGGTGGTGTCAGTTTCCGTCACCGCCGAGAAGCCGCGCTGTATCTTCTCCACATAATTCTGCCAGCGGTCGCCGAAGATATCCATAGGCTTGTCGCTGCCCAGGGACAGGTGCAGATCGCCGATGGTATAGAGTGCCACAAGTCCCCTCCTCTCTTTATTTTCAGTATATGTAATGTGATATCACTTCACAATATCCTTCGCCAGTTGTTCCAGAAAATATCCTCCAGCAGCGACTGGGGATACCCCCTCTCCTCCAACGCCTGATAGAGCTTAGCCACATCCTGCACGCCGGTCATACCAGCAGCCAGGGCCTCGCAGCCATCCAGGTCGCCGCCGATGGCAACTGTCGACTCGCCGCTAAGTGAGAGAAAATGCTCGATGTGGGCAATGAGATCGTCCATGTGGCCGCCGCCTACGAAATCGAGGTAGAGATTGATGCCGACCACGCCGCCGGTATCGCGGACGGCGCGGAACATATCATCGGTAAGATTTCGTCTGTGCGGGCACAGGCCGGGGGTGCGGGCGTTGGAATGAGAGGCCACGACGGGGCCTTTCGCTGCCTGTATCACGTCCCAGAAACCGGCATCAGATATGTGAGAAACATCTGCAAATATTCCGTATTCATACATTTTTGCAACGAATTCACGACCATAAACAGACAATCCGCGGTCAGGCTCATCGGCGCAGGAGCCTGAGAGGACATTGGCGTTGTTCCAGACCGGATTGATCAGTTGGACGCCCCAGGAGGCCACGGTTTCCAGGTGATCCAGGGCACAGTCCAGCAGGTCGGCCCCCTCGACGCTCAAGAGCGCAGCGGTCCGGTGTTGGGCAGCTGCAGCGTCCACCTCCGCGCCGGTTTTGCAGAGTGAGACCAGGTCGGAATTTTCCTGTATTTGGGAAAGGAACCAATCGTGCATTTCACGAAGTTTCGTCCATGCGGTATTTGGGGGCAGCGCGCGTACATCGTCGTACAGGGCAAAAAACTGAGCGCGTTTTCGGTAGTGTTGACCACGGAGCAGGTCCACGTGGCCCCTGTTTTCCCGCAGGGCGGCGCAGGCGGAAAAGTAGGCGCGGCACTCGTCCTCCGTAGCGCCGTAGTCCGGCACCGCCTCTCTTTTCATGCAGCGCCATATCGTATCACAATGTCCGTCAAAATACGGTATATTCTGTATTTCCGTCACAAAAATATTCCTTTCTTACAGCAGTGAAGGCAGGCTGTACCCCCTGTTTTTTTCGGTTTTCTTTCCAATTTCTGTCACTGAAAGGCATCCTCTACATACACGATACGGACGCTTTTTTCATCCCCGGGCGCGGCGGCGTAGACCTCGGCCACGTCAAAGCGGGCGGGGCAGTCAAGGCCATTGTCGCAGAGGTAAAAGAGCGCGGTTTTTCGGATACGGGCCTGTTTGCCGGCGGTGACGTATTCCCGGGGCAGGCCCATCTGCGTATTGGTGCGAGTCTTGACCTCCACGAAGCAGAGGACGCTCTTATCCCAGGCGATCAGGTCGATCTCGCCGAAGCGGCAGCGGTAGCTGTGTGCCGCCAGCTTATACCCTTTTTCCCGGAGATAGTCGGCCACCAGAGCCTCGCCCCAAACACCTTCTGAACGGCTCATCGTTAACCTCCCCTTTTCGACGCGGTCTGCACAGGAAAAAATCCCGCTATTTTCTGTGCAGATACCTGTATTTTGTTTAAACGTTTCTGATACCTTGTCACTACTTATTTTATACCTGATCTGTATCTGCTCGGTATCCGGGCTGTACCTTATGTGAATATTCTGTAGATGCTCTGTGCCATGCCGTGAAAAACGCTTTATGTCCGCCCACCGGCGGACCATTTTTTCAGGAAGGACATACGATGTTCCGCGCATGGGCCGAACTTATCCAGCATTTCGTAATGCAGCTTTGTACCGTAGCCCTTGTGCCTTGCAAACTGATACTCCGGGTACTGCTTATCCAGCACGTCGATGACATAGCGGTCACGGCTGACCTTGGCCAGGATGGAGGCGGCGGCGATGGAGGCGGCGTGCGCGTCACCGCCCACGATACAGCGGTGGGGCGTGGTGACGGCAGCGAACTTACCGTGGTCACGGTTGCCGTCGATGAGGGCGAAGTCCGGCCGCGGTGCCAGACCATCGATGGCCAGCTGCATGGCCTTCATGCGGGCGGAGAGGATATCCGTCTCGTCGATCTCCCCAGCGGAGACGGAGGCCACGGACCAGGTCAGGGCCTGCTGCTGTATCCGCAGGAAAAGGGCCTCCCGCTTCTTTTCCGTCAGCTTTTTGGAGTCGTTCAGGCCGGGAAGTTCGAACTTCTCCGGGAGAATAACGGCGGCGGCGTAAACAGGTCCCATCAGCGGACCGGCACCGGCCTCATCCACCCCACAGACAAGGGCATAGCCAGCGTCATGGGCCTGCTGTTCGTAGCTCAGATCTTCCATATCAGCAATACTCCACTATTATCTTCCTGCACGCGCGGCAGACGGAGGCGGAGAGCTTCGTTTCGCTGAAGGCAGACCCCGTCGAATAGTGCCAGCCGTCCAGCACGATGCCGTTCTGACCGGTGATGTATTTCTTCGTCAGGATCAGGGCATCGGCATCGCCGTCCGGCGGCAGAAAGTACAGACCGCGGCTGCCGCAGGCCAGGAGCTTACCCTGCTCCATCTCTTTTCCGCAAACGGGACAATTCATGGCGTTACCTCCTCCGTGGGTGCAGTCTCCAAGGTGAAGCGGCCCAGCTTGCCGGCGCGGAACTCGTCCAGCAGGATGCGGGCCATGCGCTCGGTGTCCACCTGGGCGCCGCGCATGAGAAACCCGCGCTTGCGCCCGGCCTTCTCCAGCAGCTCGTAGCCGGTGTCGCCGGGCTCCACCTCTATTTTATAGCGTTCGGTGAGGGTATCGGCGTAGTGGGCGGCCAAATAGTCCATGAGATAGCAGGCCAGCTCCTCGATATCCAGCACATCGTCCTTCACCGCTCCTGTAAAGGCTAAACGCTTGCCAACCTCCGGGTCGTCGAACTTCGGCCAGAGGATGCCGGGGGTGTCCAGCAGTTCCAGCGCGGGGTCCACGGGCACCCACTGCTTGGAACGGGTGACACCGGGACGGTCCTCGGCCCGGGCGGTCTTGCGGTGGGCCACCTTATTGATAAAGGTGGACTTGCCCACATTGGGGACACCCAGGACCATGACACGGACCACCTTGCCCACCTGGCCTCTGGCCGCGGCGGCGGCCAGCTTATCCCGCAGCAGCTCGCGGACGGCGGCGGAAAATTTCTCGGTACCTACGCCGTTTTTGGCGTTGGCCTCCAGCACGGCGCAGCCCTGGGCGCGGAAATACTGGGTCCAGCGGCGGGTCTCGGCCGGGTCGGCCTGGTCGGCACGGTTGAGGCAAAGATCGGCAGACCGTCTCAAAACGCCGGCG
>OLRH01000722.1_pt1 | contig 16873 bp, 15 predicted proteins | sample 1672321 | NCBI WGS metagenome assembly OLRH01 (sample SAMEA3136671, study PRJEB25190) | human gut metagenome | reverse complement strand
ATGATGCAGTAGGTGCAGAAATTGCGGCAGCCGTCCTCCACCTTCAGCATAGCGCGGGTGCGGCTGTGCTGCCCGCCGGCAGGCAAAATTTCAAACTCGTGGCGGCGCAGTGCGTCGTCCACCAGGATCCGGGTCTGCTTTTCCTCCGCCGCCGCCAGTAGCTGGTGCAGAAACTCCATGCGCTGGCCGGTGCCGCCGATAAGGTCGATGCCCAGGGCCGCCGCCTCGTCAGTATGGGTCTGGACATAGCAGCCGCAGGCAGCTATAATGGCGGCAGGATTCCTGTTTTTGGCCCGGCGGATCATCTGCCGGGACTTTTTATCGCTGACGGCTGTGACGGAGCAGGTATTGATGATATAGGCGTCTGCTGCCTGCTCAAAGTCCACCAGCTCGTGGCCCTGGGCCGCCAGCTCCTGTTCCATGGCCTGGGTCTCATATTGATTGACCTTACAGCCAAGGGTGTAGATGGCGATTCGCATGGGGTTTTTCTCCTTGCACTTTATGGATTTATCCACTATAATATATGGTTGTATTATAGTCTATCATTCGCCGACTGGCAAGGGTCTGGCAGAGGAAATGAGGTATTTTTTCGTGCATTACTTGGATAACGCCGCCACCACACCGGTGCCGGAGGAGGTCATTGCGGCTATGGCTGATACATTGCGCCATCACAGCGGCAATCCCTCCTCCCAATATCCCTATGGGCAGGATGGGAAGGCCGTGGCGGAAAATGGGCGGGAGATCATCGCCCGGGCCTTGGGCTGCCCTAAGGAGCGGCTGTTTTTCACCTCCTGCGGAACGGAGAGTGACGCGTGGGCCATTCGGGGCGCCGTGTGGCACGGCCGACACAAGGGAAGGCACATTGTCACCACCGCCGTGGAGCACAGCGCCGTGCTGGAGAGCTGCAGGTGGCTGGAAAGCGAAGGGTATCAGGTGACTTATCTGAAGCCGGACAGCACCGGGATGGTCTCGGCCCGGCAGGTGCTGGATGCGGTGCGGGAGGACACGGTGCTGGTGAGCATGATGCTGGTGAACAACGAGACCGGGTGTGTGTTCCCGGTGGCAGAAGCAGCAAAACTCCTGCGGGAAGCGGGCAGCGGCGCCCTGCTCCACTGCGACGCGGTGCAGGGCTTTTTGAAGGTTCCCTGTGACCCGGTGGGCTGGGGCGTGGATCTGATGAGTCTATCGGCGCACAAGCTGGGCGGACCTAAGGGCATTGGAGCCCTGTATATCAGCCCGAAGCTGCGGAATTTCCGCCCCCTCCTCCCCGGCGGCGGCCAGGAGATGGGTCTGCGCTCCGGCACCGAGGCCACGGCCCAGATCGCAGGCTTTGCCAAGGCGGTGGAGCTGCGATTGGAGCACTATGACGAGAAAATCCGGCACATGGCGGACATGAAGGCCCTGTGCCGGGAAAAGCTGCTGACCATTAGCGGGATGGTGACGGTGGGCGGCGGCACGGCGCCGCATATTTTGGCCATGTCCCTGCCGGGATATCCCAGCGGCAATATCGTCAGCGACCTGGGCAGCCGGGGCATTTGTATCTCCGCCGGATCCGCCTGCCACAAGGGGAAAAGCAGCCATGTGGTGTCCGCCCTGGGTCTGGACAAGCGCACGGCGGCGGGGGTAATACGCATCAGCTTCGCCCCGGAAACTACGGAGGATGACATCCAGGCGCTGTATGAGGCGCTGAAGGCCCACCGGGCAGAGCGATGCGGGATGCTGTAAAAAAACGGAAAGGCCGATGGGTGCGATACCCTATCGGGCGGGTAGTGAGGAGCCCCGCCTATACGGAGGGCAGGGCGTGCCTGCGGACGGGCCTATGCGGGCTTCATGCCCTTAGGGTTTGATTTTTTCATGTTTGAGGAGATTTTATGGCTATTCTGATTCGACGGGAGCAGGGTTTTTATCGGCGATTAATGAAGCTGAGTATGCCTATCGTGCTGCAAAACCTTATCACCTTTTCTTTAGGTCTTATTGATACCTTTATGGTCAGCCAGCTGGGAAACACCGAGATGGCGGCGGTAACAGCAGCCAATGTACCGGTATTTCTGCTCATTTCCATTGTATTCGGAGTGCAGAGCGGGTTGGGCATCCTGGTAAGCCAGTACTGGGGCAAGCAGGACATGAAGAGCATCAGCCGCTCTATCGGCGTGGCCTCCTTTGTAGGGGCGGCGGTGGCGGCGGTGCTGGCAGCGGTGCTGTTTTTGTGGCCAGTGCAGATTATGGATTTGATGTCGAATAAACACCAGCTGTCCATTTTAGGCGCGCCGTACCTGAAGCTCATTGGTATTTCCTACATCTTCAATATGCTGTCCTCGGTGTACGCCAGCGCTCAGCGCAGCGCAGAAAATCCCAGCTTCGGCATGAAGCTGTTTGGGGCGTCCACACTTATTAACACGGGGCTGAACTACCTGCTCATTTTCGGCAAGCTGGGCTTTCCCATGCTGGGTATCCAGGGGGCGGCCATCGCCACTCTGTGCGCGCGCATCTGTGAGTTTATTATCTGCACGGTCTATGCCCTGCGAGACAAACGTATTCGCATGCAGTGGGCCGCCTTTGTCCGGCCCGGCTGGGATATGCTGCGTAGGTTTCTGAAATATGCCTCCCCGGTGGTGCTGAATGAGGCCTGCTGGGGCATGGGAAACAGTATGCTGACGGTGATTCTGGGCTACACGGAAAACTCCGTGGAGATGCTGGCAGCCAACGCCGTGATGGGAAACCTGGGGCGGCTGTTTTTGGTGTTCTGCTTCGGCCTGGGCGCCGCCACGGCGGTGCTGGTGGGCAAGGCCATCGGCGAGGGGCAGAGCGAGGAGGATATCATGTCTCTGAGCAAGGCTCTGCTGCGCTTTACCGTCGTGTCCGGCACGGTGCTGGCAGCCATTGCCCTGGCGCTGCTGCCCACACTGTTTTTGCCGGTGGTATTTCCGATGTTTAAGCTCTTCGGCGAGTCCGCCACCATTGCAGCGGCCCTGGCTGTGACCAGCTTCGCCTCCATCCCCCTGCACGCCTACTCCATCTCCAGCATCACGGGCGTTTTGCGCTCCGGAGGTGATGTGCTGTGGAGCGCTGCACTGGATCTGGCACCTCAGTGGATCGTCTGCCTGCCTCTGACAGCCCTGTGTGCCCTGGTGCTGAAAACCGGCATCTGGCCTATTGCCCTGGCCATGCAGACGGAGTCTGTCGCCAAGATGCCCCTGTGCATCTACCGGGTACGCAGCCGAAAATGGATTCACGATGTAACGGCCAATAAGGAGATGCTATGAGGAGCCTTTTCATCTGCCCGGTGTGTGCAGCGGCTCTGCAGCGGGAGGAGCGGCGCTATATCTGCCCGGCGGGCCACACCTTCGACCGGGCCAAGGAAGGGTACTGCAACCTGCTGCCGGCGAACCGGAAGCATTCGAAGGCCCCGGGAGATGACAAGGCCATGGCCGCCGCCCGGTCCGTCTTTTTAGGAAAGGGTTATTACGCTCCCCTGCGGGAGGCACTGTGCGCCTTGGCCGTTTCCATGACCGGAGAGGCCCCTACGGTGCTGGATGCCGGGTGCGGTGAAGGATACTACACCGACGGTATCTATCGCGCCCTGCAGGATGCCGGCAAGGCCCCGCAGATGGCAGGGACGGACATATCCAAGTTCATCCTGCGCCGGGCAGCCAAGAGGGAAAAGGACATTGAATTTGCCGTGGCCTCGTCGTACCGCCTGCCCATGGCGGCGGGGAGTGCGGACCTGATTATCAACTGCTTTTCACCCATGGCGGCGGAGGAGTTTCGCCGGGTCCTGCGAAGCGGCGGCGGGCTTCTCTATGTAGTGCCGTCGGAAAAGCATCTGTGGGAGCTGAAGGAGATCCTCTACGACCGCCCCTATATAAACGAGGTAAAGCAGGTGCCCTACGAGGGCTTCGACAGCGTGGAGGTGCGGCATGTGGAGGAGGTCATCCACATACCCTGCCGGGAGGATATTTGGGCTCTGTTTCAAATGACGCCCTATTTTTGGAACACCCCCCGGGACGGCATCCGGCGCCTGGAGGAGCTGACGCAGCTGGATTGCCGTATCAGCTTCGACATTCATATTTTCCGAAAAAGCGGAAGGAATTAGGCGAAACCGGTTGTATTTACGAAAAATTTATGCTACTCTATATTCGCTGCGCTGTTTAAGGAGCGCAGCGAATCCTTGTATCCGGATAATTTTAGGAGAGAAGTACAATGAACGAAAACAAGACCCCCCGGGCGGCGGCACTGCTGCCCATTGCGGTGTTTCTGGTGCTGTATTTGGGCCTGGGCATCGTGCTGGAATATGTGCTGAAGGTGAAGATGGGCTTTTATCAGATCCCCATTGTAGTGGCCTTCCTGGTGGCCATTTTGGTGGCCTGCCTGCAAAACCGCAGTATTTCCTTTGACGAAAAGCTGGCCCTTATGGGCCAGGGCATCGGCGACAAGAACATCGTCACCATGATCCTGATCTTCCTGGCGGCGGGCATATTCGTGGGTGTCACCGGGCGCAGCAGTGCTGAGGCTGTGGCCTACTTCCTGCTGTCCATCGCCCCGGCCAAGCTGGCGGTGGCGGTGCTGTTCGTGGTGGCGTGCTTTGTGTCCATGGCCATGGGCACCAGCGTGGGCACCATCACCCTGCTGACGCCTATCGCCGCAGCTGTAGCCAAGGATTCCGGCTTCAGCCTGCCTCTGTGCGTGGCGTCCGTCATGGGCGGCAGCATGTTCGGAGATAACCTGTCCTTCATCTCCGACACCACCATTGCCGCCTGCTCCACCCAGGGCTGCCAGATGAAGGATAAGTTCCGCGCTAACTTCAGGATCGCTCTGCCGGCGGCCCTGGCCACCCTGGCGGTGATCGTTGTCATCTCTCTGCGGGTAAATGTGGCCCAGACCCCCTCCGGTGACCACAACCTGCTGCTGCTCATCCCCTATGTGCTGGTGCTCATCGGCGGCATCGCGGGGCTGAATGTATTCGTGGTACTGCTGGTAGGCATCGTCGCCGGCGCCGCCATCACTCTGGCCATCGGCCAGGTGACGGCTCTGCAGCTCATGGGCAACATGGGCTCCGGCGTCAGCGACATGTTCGAGACGATCCTGGTAACGCTGCTGGTGTCCTCCCTATGCGGGCTGATCCGGGCCTACGGCGGCTTTGATGCACTGCTGGCCGCTATCCACAAGATGTTCCGGGGCAAGCGCGGCGGCCAGGTGGGCATTGGTCTGCTGGTGGGCCTTATGGACATCTCCACCGCCAATAACACCGTGGCCATCGTTATGGCCGGTCCTATCGCCAAGGAAATCGCCACGGAATACGGCATCAGCCCCAAGCGGTCGGCATCTCTGCTGGACACCTTCTCCTGCGTGTTCCAGGGCATCATCCCCTACGGCGCGCAGATGCTGGTGGCTATTTCCGCCTGCGCCACCCTGGGCTTCACCGTCAGCGCCTTTGAAATTATCCCCCTGCTGTTTTACCCCATGCTGCTGTGCCTGTCCAGCCTGCTGTTCATTCTGTTTGACCGGAAGTAAGCATGTTTTTTTCCGGGAGCTTTAGTAGAAAAACAATTGATCCGTATATACCAAAAGCCGTGAAGGCGGGGCCGATGCCCCGCCTTCACGGCTTTTATTCTTCTTACTTGGCCCCTTGGGCAGCGGCGCGGCCAGCCCGGAAGGCCTTGAGATTCAGCTCCTTGACCTTGGCGGGCACGGTCTCCGCTACAATTTGCTCCCAATCGATCTCGGGGCAGCCGAGACTGTCACACATGGCGCCGAAGAGAACCACGTTCATGCACTTGGCATTGCCCAGCTCCAGAGCCATATCGCTGGCAGGGACGGCGATGGTCTTGAAGTTCTTCTCCATGGCTTCGATGCAGCCCTGAGGATACTCCTCCTGCCCGGCGGCGATGGTGGTGGACTTGATGGCATAGTCGTTTATGACGGCCACGCCGGTGGGCTTTAGGAATTCCGCATAGCGCACGGCCTCCATTTTCTCCAGGGCCACCATGATGTCCGCCTCACCCCGGCCGAACACGGGCCCATAGACCTTATCGCCCCAGCGGACCTGCGTGGACACGCTGCCGCCCCGCTGGGCCATACCGTGGACCTCGCTCTGCTTGACATCGTAACCGGCCTTCATAAAGCCGTTGGACATGATCTTGGAAATGAGGATGGCTCCCTGGCCGCCCACACCCACCAGCAGCGCACTTTTCACGTTGGACATATTACTTTTCCTCCTTTTCGATAGCGTCAAAGGGACAGGCCTGGGCGCAGACGGTGCAGCCCACGCACTGGGTGCGGTCGATGAATGCCTTGCCGTTTTCCATGGAGATGGCGGGACAGCCCACCTTCAGGCAGCTCTTGCAGCTGCGGCACTTATCGGCGTTAACTACGCACATGCCCACCTGGGGCTTTTGGCGCTTGATGAGCAGGCACGGACGGCGGGTGACGATGGCGGGCTGACGGCCCTCCTCCAGGGCGGCCACAGCGCTCTCCACGGTCTTTTTCATGGCGGTCAGATCCTGGGGATCCACGGTGTAGATGGGGCCGAAGCCATAAGCGGCAAGGACCTTCTCCACACTGATCATATTAGTCTCCTGGCCCATAAGAGTATAGCCCGTGCCGGGGTTATCCTGGTGGCCGGTCATGCCGGTGATGCGGTTATCCAGGACGCAGGGAATCATGCGGCCCTTATTATACACGATCTCGGCGGCGCCGGTCATACCGGAGTGGAAGAAGGTAGAGTCGCCCATGACACCGAACACCACCTTATCGGTGACGCCCTCCCGCTCAAAGCTCTTGGCCATGCCCATGCCGGCGGAGAAGCCGCCGCCCATGCAGATGCACACATCCATGCAGTTCAGCGGGGGCGCAAAGCCCAGAGTATAGCAGCCGATATCGCCGGTGACCACATAATTCTTATTCTTGGAAAGGGTATAGAAGAAGCCGCGGTGGGGGCAGCCGGGACACAGGGCCGGGGGCCGCTTGGCAGGCTGCACCTCAGTGATGGCCTTGTACTCGGTCTTGATGCCCAGGACCCGCTCCCGGACCAGCTCCGTATTTAGCTCATACATATTGCCGGTGAGCTCCTTGCCCACGCAGTGGATGCCGGCGGCCTTGATCTGCTCCTCCATGAAGGGATCCAGCTCCTCGATGACATAGAGCTTTTCCACCTTGGCGGCGAAATCCCGGATCAAATTCATGGGCAGGGGATAGGTCAGGCCCAGCTTCAGGAAGGAGGTTCCCTCCGGGAACACCTCCTTGGCATACTGGTAGCTGATGGAGGCGGTGATAACGCCTACCTGGCCGTCGCCCAGCTCGACCTTGTTGAGGCCGTTTTCCAGGGCGGTGGTGCAGCCGTATTCCTCCAGCTTTTTAAGCCGCTCCTCCACCAGGGGATGGTTTAAGTAGGCATGGGCCGGGGCGCAGACATACTTGCGGGTGTTGCGGGCATAAGCAGGTGCGGTATGCTCCGTGCGCTGGCCAAACTCCACCAGGCCCTTGCTGTGGCAGACCCGGGTGGTGGTGCGGTAGAGGACGGGGGTGTCGAACTGTTCGGAAATGTCACAGGCCAGGGCCACAAAGTCCTTGCTCTCCTGGGCGTCGCTGGGCTCCACCATGGCGATCTTGGCGGCGCGGGCATAGTGGCGGTTATCCTGCTCGTTCTGGGAGGAATGGCAGGAGGGGTCATCGGCGGTGACCACCACATAGGCCCCATTCACACCCATATAGCCAGCGGTAAACAGGGGGTCGGCAGCCACGTTCAGGCCCACCATCTTCATGGTGCAGAAGGCCCGGGACCCGGCCACGGACGCACCGTAGGCCACCTCGGTGGCCACCTTTTCATTGGGAGCCCACTCGCAGTAGACCTCCTGGCCATACTGGGGCAGGTTTTCCAGGATCTCCGTGCTGGGGGTTCCGGGGTAAGCGGAACAGACCTTGATACCGGCCTCATAGACGCCACGGGCGGTGGCCTCGTTGCCGGACATGAGATGCTTCATAGCTTTTTCCACCTTTCTATAATGCTGGCGAAAAATCCGCGATTTTTCCGCCAATGATGAGATGTAGTCTGCTGCGGGCATAATTTTGAGACTACGGCTCAAAATTCCACACTGACAGCCCGGGAGGTATTTTTCATTGCCTTTAATATACGCCGGCCTCCTGCTCTCCGTGGAGCACCCGCAGGGCCCCCTCAGCCAGGGAGCGCATCTCCTCCTCGCCGGGCAAACGGAGGACGGGCGCGATCTTGCCCACATATTTTGTGATGTCATCGCAGAAGAATCGCTCATAGGCCATGCCGCCGGTGTAAACGATGGCGTCCACCTCGAAGTGCAGCACGGCGGCCATGGCGCCAATATCCTTGGCCAACTGATAGACCAGGGCCCGGTAGGCCTCGGTGAACTTTTCGTCGCCCTCCACCACCTTGGCGCAGATAACCCGGAAATCCGTGGTACCCAGGTAGGAATACATGCCGGACTGGCGGCCCAGGGTCTTCTTCACCTCATCCTTGGTCTTGCCGCTGAAGCAGTAGTTAATCAGCGCGTTCACCGGCAGGGCGCCGCCCCGATCCAGGCCCATGGAGCCCTCGTCCTTCACGTTGAACACATCCACCACCCGGCCCTGTTCGTGAGCAGCCACGGACACGCCGCCGCCCAGATGACAGACCACCAGGTTGGTCTCCTCGTATTTCTTGCCCAGGAGACCGGCGGCCTTGCGGCCGATGGACTTCTGATTCAGGGCGTGGAACTGGCACAGGCGGCGGAAGGGCGCAAAGCCCGTGTAGTGGGCCACCTCGGTCATCTCGTCCACGCAGACGGGATCCACAAAAAAGGCGGGAATGCCCACCATGTCGCCGATGCGGCGGGCCAGATACGCCCCCAGATTAGACGGATGCTCGCCGTAGGGAGCCTGCTCCACATCCCGCATGACGGCGTCGCTGACAGCGTAGGTGCCGGAGGGGATGGGCCGGTACAGGCCGCCCCGACCGCACACAGCGTCAAAGTCGCTCAGCTGATAGCCGCTCTCCGCCACCGCGTCCAAAATGGCCTTCTGCCGGTAGTCCGCCTGGTCGATGACCCGGTCGAACCGGTCCAGCTCCTGGGCGGAATGGTCGATGCCCTTTTTGAACACCTGCTTGTCTTCGTCGAACACGGCGATCTTTGTGGAAGTCGCACCGGGATTGATAACAAGAACCTTCATGGCTGTGTCCTCCCTTTTACTGGTTATTTGGCGCGAAACGCCGAATGTTTCACCGAATAATTTAATGAACGGTTTTATTATAATCTTCCGCCCCGGCGTTTGTCAATGCTAACAGGCGGATTTTTACGGCAGTTTTTATTCTTAACAGGAAAATTAGGGCAAAAAACCAGCGGACCTTTATCAGTCCGCTGGCCGAGTCTTTGGAAATATGAAAAAGCTCCAATATTCCAATCTATTCTCTTTATTGACAGCATGGGTTTTAGCTTTCTGTGGGCTCCGTATGCCAGCCCCGCAGGAGGGCATCTGCCATGCGGCGGCCCTGCTTTGCTATATCGAAGCCCTCCTGGTAGATGCGCCACTCAAACAGCGTGCCCCGGTGCAGCACCACCAGGTCCTCCACCAGGCAGTCCGGGTCGTAGGACGGGTGGATGCTCCCCTCCTCTTGGCACAGGTCCACCAGCTCCCGCAGCAGCCGGTAATACACCCGCTTATCGTTTTTCTGCAGCACCGCCTGCTCCGGGTAGCGCAGGCCGTGGATAAACGCCTTATAGAGCATCTCGTCCGACGCACTGATCTCCAGGGACCGGCCCACGAAGTCCAGCAGCTTTTCCCGGCCGGACGTCTCCCGGTCCGCCAGATACTCCTCCTCCAGGGCCGTATACGCCTCGTCCACCATCTGCGTCACCTGGATAGCCAGCTCGTCCTTGCTCTTGAAGTAGTGATAAATATTGCCCACGGAGCAGCCCACCGTCTGAGCGATCTCCTCCACGGATACATTTTCAAAACCCTCCCGGTTGAACAGGGTCAGTGCCGCACTCTGGATCTTCGCGCGCATTTCTATGGCCTGTCGTTTCCGGGGTGTCAGTTCCTTTTTCATGGTTAAGCTCCTACCCTCACCGAATGATTTTTTTTATCATACCCGACCGGTGGGGGAATGTCAAGGCGCGCGGCACACCCCCGGGGAAAAGTTTCGCCGGGGTACTGGTAATTTCCTCTTTTGGCGTGTATAATGGAGGGACTACTGATCGGAAGGGGATCTGTTTTATGGAAGAATCTCGCAGCTTCGGCTATCTCTGCCCCCACTGCAAAAAGCCCGTGCTGGCCCAGCGGACTCGCTTTGCCCTGTCTGCCGCCGCCGTGCGCATCGAATGTGCCTGCGAAAAGTCTGAGCTGCGGGCGGAGACGGACGGTCTGCGCTTCCGCCTGTGGGTCCCCTGCGGCCTGTGCGGGGAGACGCACCAGGCGGAGCTCAGCAATGAGGCCATGCTGGACGGCCGCGGCGTGGGCCTGGCCTGTCCCAAGACCAAGCAGCTGTGCTGCTATATTGGCCAGCAGGCCCAGGTGGAGCAGGCCCTGCAGGAGCTGGAGCTGCGGGCGGAAAAGGATCGCTGCCAGGAGCCGGAGGCCTTTACGGATAACGTCATCATGTACGAGGTCCTCTCCGAGCTGAAGGACATTGCCGCCCGGGGCGGCGTCAGCTGCACCTGCGGCTGCAGGGAATACTCCATCGCCGTACACCGGGGCTCTGTAGACCTCATCTGCAAAAACTGCGGCGGCAAGCTCCGCCTGCCCGCCGCCACCGATGAGGACTTAGACCGCCTGTGCTGCCAGATGAAGCTGGTCATTCACGGGGTGTAAAACCGGCGAAAAATGATTTGAATTTTTTGCGTCTGCGGACGCAGACTCTGCGAGGCTTTTTGAGAGCATCGCATATGGAAGAGGGAGAAAACACTATGATCGAATTACTTGCGCGGCTGTTTATCCGCGGCCGGGACGCTCTGGCCCCCTCCGCTCTGCGCCGGGCCTATGGCCAGCTGTGCGGTGCGGTGGGGATCGGGCTGAATTTGCTGCTGTTTGCGGTGAAGTTTTTTGCGGGTTCCGTCAGCGGATCCATCGCCATCACCGCCGACGCCTTCAACAACCTATCCGATGCAGGCTCCTCACTGGTGACGCTGCTGGGCTTCCGCCTGGCGGGGCGCAAGCCGGACCCGGAGCATCCCTTCGGCCACGGGCGCATGGAGTACATATCCGGCCTGGTGGTGTCGGGGCTGATCCTGCTTATGGGTGTGGAGCTGGGGAAGTCCTCTCTGGGCAAGATTCTGCATCCGGAAGAGGTTGCTTCCTCGCCGCTGGTGCTTGTCATTTTGGTAGTGTCCATTGGCGTGAAGCTGTATATGTTCTCTTATAACCGGGCGGTGGGTAAGAAGATCCACTCCACAGCCATGGATGCCACCGCCATGGACAGCCTTTCCGACGCCGTCTCCACCGCCGCCGTGCTGGTGGCAACCCTGGTGGGACAGTTTACGGGGCTGATGATCGACGGCTGGGTGGGCCTGCTGGTGGCGCTGTTTATCCTGTACTCCGCCTACAAGGCTGCCAAGGAGACCCTCTCTCCCCTGCTGGGACAGACGCCGGACCCGGAATTCGTGAGGCACATCCAGGAGATCGTATTGTCATACCCGGAGGTGCAGAATGTCCATGACCTGATCGTACACGACTATGGCCCGGGGCGGGTGATAATCTCCCTGCACGCGGAGGTATCCGCCAGCGGCAACCTGCTGCAGCTCCACGATGTCATTGACAACATCGAGCATAGGCTGCAAAAGGAGCTGGGATGTGTGGCTGTGATCCACATGGACCCCATCGTTACCGACGATCCGGAGACCCAGCGGCTGCGCCTGGCTGTGGCGGAAAAGGTGAAAACCATCGACCCCCGGCTCACCATACACGACTTCCGCATGGTTCCGGGCCCCAGCCACACGAACCTGATCTTCGACACGGTGGTGCCCTACGGGGTGAAGCTGGATCGGGCCCAGGTGCAAAAGCGCATCGCTGAGCTGGTGCGGCAGCTGGGGGAGCAGTATTTTGCCGTGGTGCAGATCGACAACAGCTATGTTCTGTAAATCTTACTGCCCCCGGCCGCATGGCCGGGGGCAGAGTGGTATTATGGTTTTGTCATGCGGATACAATTTGCGTCCTCCGCTATCTTTTTTAGGCCGATTTTCTCACAGACATGTATAAGACTTTCCTTTTCCCTCGGCACATCTATATAGGCCTCATGGCCGACGACGGAAAATGTAAACGCCAGCAGGCGCGTACCAAAACCGTTGCGCTGATACTCCCCTTCTATATACAGGTTATCAATGCGGCCCTTATCCACCGTGACGATGCCAAACTCCCGGCCACAGGAAATACCATACAGCACACCGCCGCCGGACAGGGCTGCATCGATGTTCTCCGCGATACGCTTTTCCTCCTCTATGTATTTTGCCTCGTTTTCTTCCGCAGTCATACTATAATCATACCGACCAAAGCGATTTGCGTGCTGACAGATATGGCGCACATTTTCCGGCGTTCCCGTGTACACGCCGCAGGTGATCTGCACACCCATGGCCGCTACTAATTCAGAATCCGGGTTTATCCACGGCTTATTGATGCCCCAAAAAATAGCCTTATCCGGCTGGGGCATATCCTTATACTTTTCTATAAGATCCTTTCGGTTGCAGAGTACCTTGTACTTCCGCCGCTTAAAATAAAACATACTGCTTTCGCAGGAAAAGAACGGCGTGAATTTCCTGTGCCACAGGTTGGCCTCTTTCAGCCGAGAAAAATCAATATTCTCGGGAACTGCATCGAAAATACCGTCAAACAGGCGAAATTCCGCCCAATGATCCTTCACCTCCGGGACAATGCTGGATGACCAGTCGGTCCGGCAGCGCACCAGCTGCATGAGAACATACTTCCCGTCCACAGCGGAGAATTCCTCCTTAGTCATAGGCCGCATGTCGCCCTCGGTGTAAGGTTTTCCTTTTGTTTGCAGCTGCACAGCCACAATGTCGCCATCCCGGAATATCCGCTCCGTGTAGACGTTGGGCTTGATCTTCTTTTTAGGCGGCTGCGGTGAAAGAAGCTTTTCCTGGAACTCGGCCAGCTTCTTTTTTCGGGAATCCAAGGTCTTCTGCCCGGCCTCGGCCCAAAGCTCCAGGCCGAAGTCTCCCTCGATCATGGCTATGACCTGCTGCCGGACGGATTCCGTTAAAATCCCCTTTTTCCACATGAAGTCGGCCAGGGAGTACATATAGTTGCACCACTCCTCCGGGTCCGATTCATCAAACATATTCGTGCGAACATAGGCGTCAATCCGGGCCAGTGCTTCCGGCACATCGTATTTGTAAAATGCGGCGGTATATTCGCTGCGCAGATCCTGTGCCGTGTCATTTCCTGTGATGCTGGTGCTCCATGCGCCCATGCTTCATTCCCCCTTTCATTCCCAATCCTTCCAAACCTCCGGGCAGTAGCCCACGGTGGCCTGCTTGCCGTTGCGGACGATGGGGGCGTTGAACACCGCCGGACAGTCGGCTATCCGGGCATCTACCCCCTGGGGCGGCACATATTGCAGGCCCAGGTCCTCGTAGGCGCCGCACTGAGTGTCCACCAGTGCCTCAAAGCCCACCGCCGCCTTGACGCTGCGGTATTCCCCCAGGGACAGACCCTTTTCGTAGAGGTCGATGTACTGGTACTTGATGCGCCGCTCCTTGAACCAGCGCTCCGCCTTTTTGCTGTCGTTGTTCTTTTTTGAGCCAAAGATCTGAATATTCATAAAAACACTCCTTATTTTGTTGTCTTATAGAGGTGCGTATATGTGCGAGTATTACAATTCATTTGTAGAATTATCATTGCAGCAATGCCTCAAAAACGACTATGCAGACAGTGAAAAAATACGCAGGCACAATGCAGCCTCCAAAAAGCTCCTTGCGTTGCAAGAGGAAATGAAGGAAAATGCAGACGAGAAAGTATTGTATGCGCTGCTCACTCACGAGGATGACAGGGTAAAAATCAATGCCGCTTCCTTTTGCTTGCTGTTGGGGCTCTTGATTGAGCCGTCTGTCCTCACACTGAAAAAGCTTGCGAACGACTCGGACGATTCGACAATTTGTTTTTCTGCAAAAATGTTATTGGAAACACACAAAATTATATAACACGGAAACGGAGGATGAAACCATGACTGAAGCCATTATGCAGCTGAAAAAGCTGGTGGACGAGAGCGACAACATCGTCTTCTTCGGCGGGGCCGGGGTCAGCACGGAATCCGGCATCAAGGACTTCCGCAGCGTGGACGGCCTGTACCATCAGAAATTCAAATACCCGCCGGAGACCATGCTCAGCCACAGCTTTTACGAGAGCCACATGGAGGAATTTTACGACTTCTACCGGACCAAGATGCTGGCCCTGGACGCCCAGCCCAACGCCGCCCACAAAAAGCTGGCCCAGTGGGAGCGGGAGGGCAAACTCAAGGCCGTCATCACCCAGAACATCGACGGCCTGCACCAGAAGGCCGGCAGCCATGAGGTACTGGAGCTCCACGGCAGCGTCCTGCGCAATTACTGCCGCCGCTGCGGCAAGTTCTACGGCGTGGAGACTGTGGCCAATTCCACCGGCATCCCCCGCTGCACCTGCGGCGGCGTCATTAAGCCCGATGTGGTGCTGTATGAGGAGAGCCTGGACGAGCAGGTCATGGACAAGGCTCTGGATTATATCGCCCACGCCGACGTGCTCATCATCGGCGGCACCTCCCTGGTGGTATACCCCGCCGCTGGGCTGGTGCGCTATTACCGGGGCAGTAAGCTGGTGGTCATCAACAAGGACGCCACCGGCATCGACTCCTCCGCCGACCTTTGCATCAACGCCCCCATCGGCCAGGTGCTCTCGCAACTGTAACGGCAGTATATCACATTTCCCCACAGATTACAATTCCGTGGCTTCTCACGTTCATTTTGCATATCATTCACATAAACCTTTCATAATCGGCTGTATTTTTAGCAATTTTTCTCTTGCAAATGCAAGTTGCATATGCTAATATTGCATTTAGGATTAGAAAGGAAGGATCACTATGTCTACTGTCACCCCCTCTGCCGCCGAGTACAGCCGTATCACGCCGGAGCTGATGCAGCTGACCGGATTATGGGCGGAGCATGCCCACATTGACCGGGAGCTCTACCAGCGCTACAACGTCAAGCGCGGCCTGCGCGATGCCAACGGCCGCGGTGTGCTGGCCAGCCTTACCCGCATTTCCGAGGTCAAGGGCTACACCATCGATGATAACGACACCATCCCCTGCCAGGGTGTGCTGTACTATCGCGGCTACGACGTCCGGGAGCTGGTAAAGGGCAGCTTGGCTGAGAAGCGCTTCGGCTTTGAGGAAACGGTGTACCTTCTCATTTTCGGGCAGCTTCCCACCAAGGAGCAGCTGGATTCGTTCTGCCAGATGCTCAATGAGTATCGCCATTTGCCCAAGAATTTTGTCCGTGATGTGGTGATGAAGGCCCCCACCGGAGACATGATGAACACCCTGGCCCGGAGCCTGCTGACCCTGTACTGCTACGATGACAAGGCCAACGACATCTCTATGGCGAACATTCTGCGCCAGTGCCTGCAGCTGACGGTGAATACCCCACAGCTGGCCATCTACAGCTACCTGGCCTACCGCAGCACCAAGGGCGGAGACCTGTTCATTCACAAGCCCCAGAATGACCTGTCCATGGCGGAGAACATCCTCTATCTGCTGCGGGAGGATAAAAAGTTTACGGAGCTGGAGGCCCGGGCCCTGGATGCGGCGCTGATCCTCCACGCCGACCACGGCAGCAACAACTCCACCTTCACAAACCATGTAGTCTCCTCCACCGGCACGGATACCTATTCCGCCATGGCCGCCTCCCTGTGCGCCCTGAAGGGCCCCCGTCACGGCGGCGCCAATATCAAGGTGGTGGAGATGATGGCGGACCTGAAAAGCCATGTAGACGATCCCACCGATGAGGGCCAGGTCCGCGAATACCTGCAAGCTGTGCTGGACAAGAAGGCATTGGACGGTTTGGGTCTTATCTACGGTATGGGCCACGCCGTCTACTCCCTGTCCGACCCCCGTGCCGAGGTCCTGCGGGGCTTTGTGCAGGATATTTCCAAGGAAAAGGGGCTCAACAGGGAGATGGATATGTATCTCACCGTGGAAAAGGTAGCCAAGGAGCTGCTCACCGCCCGCACTGGCAAGCCCGTGGCGGTGAATGTGGACTTCTACAGCGGCTTTCTGTATGATATGCTGGGCCTGCCCAAGGAGCTGTATACCCCGCTGTTTGCCATCGCCCGCATGGCCGGGTGGAGCGCCCACCGCATGGAGGAGCTGGGCGAAAACAGCAAGATCATCCGTCCGGCCTGCAAATGCATTGAAAAGCGCCGGCCCTATGTACCCATGAGCGAAAGATAACCCCCCCGGCTTACAGCCGTCACAAAAACACACACTGGCCGCTGCCGGAAGTTCCGGCGGCGGCCAGCGCATGGAAAGGGCTCTGTTTTTTCCGGGCAGACAGGCGGCTATAGGCAGCCGGCACACTTGCCAGCCGCCCGGTAGATTCTTTTTTCGCCACGCTATGCACCATTCAAAAAAGATGGATTTTGGCGGAAAAAACCCTTGACTTTTTTTCTCCATATGCTATAATAAGCAAGTCTCCGGTCGAGAGACTCATTTGCGAGTGTGCTGGAATAGGCAGACAGGCAAGCTTGAGGTGCTTGTGTTCGATTGGACGTGTGGGTTCAAGTCCCATCACTCGCACCAGTTTTTTCTCCGGAGTCAGAAAAGAAGCTTTTAATATGCGCGAGTGGTGGAATTGGCAGACTCGCTAGATTCAGGTTCTAGTGTGCATTA
>OLRH01000716.1_pt1 | contig 16927 bp, 19 predicted proteins | sample 1672321 | NCBI WGS metagenome assembly OLRH01 (sample SAMEA3136671, study PRJEB25190) | human gut metagenome | reverse complement strand
ATCTCGTTCCAGGGCAAAAGGAAGTGTACCACCTGCTTCATGCCCTATATCAACGCCTTCTTCCAGCCGCGTAAGAAGTCCGACCGTCCGAAGGTCGTGCCCGACGGCGCTGTGAACTTCGCCTTCATCGGCCAGTTCGCCGAGACGCCCCGTGACACCATCTTCACCACCGAGTATTCCATGCGTACCGGTATGGAGTCTGTCTACACCCTGCTGGACATCGACCGCGGCGTGCCGGAGGTCTGGGGCAGCAAGTACGATGTACGGGAGCTGCTGCGCGCCTGCTATTACGCCATTGACAAAAAGCCCATCAGCGAAGCGCCGCTGTCCTTCAAGGAGAAGGAACTGCTCAAGATTCTCCTGAAAAAGGTCAGGGGCACCGATATTGAGATCCTGCTGAAGGAAAGCGGACTCATCAAGTAAATAATCCATTTCAGCGGATGAAGTCATGGGGCAACGCTATCAACGGCAGCTTGCCGAAGTGGAATGCTGCCGGGTGCAGCGACAACTGGCGGCGCAGACCGAGGAACCCCCATGTTCGCCTCTGTGAGCCGCTGTGTGGCCTCCTTCGGGGCGGGGCGGTGTCCCTGCCCCCGGAGAAGGATTTCAAGCCGTTTTCGAGCAGATTTTCGGGGGTTCCTCCGACTCTGCGGAGGACAAGAACAGGGTTCCCGCCGAAGCCCAGCGAAGCGGGTTCGGTGGGAAGAGGAGACGCAGCGGAATGAGCGAGTTTTCGCCGCTTTCGGCAGAAACGAGGGATATGGAGCTTGCGCCGACGAGAAGCAGGATAAAAATTTCAAAACCGGGGCGAGAGCTCCGGTTTTTTTGAGGGATCGTCTCTCCGGCATGGTGCAAATCCGGACGGTGGGTGGGAGCGTTCCGCCCCTGCAATATCCGTCTCCCCATTCCATCTTACAATCCCGCCTAAAATGCGGCATAATAGCCCATGGAAAGGATGTGCGCATTATACTGCTTAAAAAAATATACTGTCGGATGTTTCAGGCCTGCTTCGGTCTGGGGGCCCGGGTGCTGCCCTGGCGCAGGCCGGAATGCATCACCGGAGCCGGCAGCCTGCAAAGGCTGCCGGAGCTGGCTGGCGGACGCCGGGTGCAAAAAGCCTATGATCGTGGCAAGCCGCCGCCAATGCGCCGCACCGGAATTTACTGCCATGGAGGAAAAGCTCCCGGCCTGGAGCGGCTTACACGGCGTCACGGCCAACCCAAAAATTGAGACGGCGGAGCAGATCGTAGCCCAATTCCGGGCGGAGGGGTGCGACAGCATGGCGGCCATCGGTGGGGGCAGTCCCATGGACGCAGCCAAGGCCGCAGCGGCCCGGCTCGCCCGGCCCAACCGCTCTGTGGGGCAGCTGAAGGGGCTTTTGAAGGTCCGCAGAAAAATCGTCCCCTTTGCAGCGGTACCCACCACAGCCGGGACCGGGTCGGAGACCACCATCGCCGCCGTGGTTACGGACGAGACCCACCACAAGTATGCGGTGAATGATCTGTGTCTGATCCCACGGTGGGCCATTTTGGACCCGACGCTGATGGTGTCCCTGCCGGCCGGTGTCACGGCGGAGACCGGCCTGGACGCCCTGACCCATGCAGTGGAGGCCTACATCGGCCGATTTTATAACACCCGGGAGACCCGAAGCCTTGCCCGGCAGGCGGTGGCGGCCATTTTTCAATATCTCCCAACCGCCTGTGCCGACGGAGCCGAAGCGGAGGCCAACCCCGTATACCCGGTGCCGGTGATTTTCAGCAAGGAGGACTTTATCCGCGTGGCCCGCCGGGTGATGCCGTAAGCCTTGGCAATTAAAAACGAAAAAGGGAGGCAGCTTACGAAACGGTTCTGTTTCGTAAGCTGCCTCCCTTAGCTTTTTACGGTTTCGGTGCGCTTTATTCGGCGGCGGTTGGCACGGTATAAATATTGATGTGATTTCCCGCCGGATCCGCCATGCGGAACATATGCCAGCCGTAGGGACGGAAGAACGGCTCCTGGGTGACGGCACCGGCTGCCTGCGCCCGGGGGTAGATGTCCTCCAGAGTCGGCACCTGCAGCTGGAAATGTACGGCGCCGGAGGTGGGGAACGGATTCTCCTGGGTCAGCAGCACCAGCTTTGTGCCGGCGAGATCGTACTTAACGCCCCGGTCCTCCGGTCCCTCGTCCCAGCCATAGAACGGTTGTGTCGCAAATACCTGCTCGTAAAAGGTACGGCAAGGCTCATACTGCTCCGACGACACATAGAGAAGCAGCTGAAAGTCCAGATATGACATTTTCCTTTCCTCCTATTGCGGATTGCGGCGATAGGGTGCAAAGGCCTCGCAGGTATCCCGCAGCACACGGGTGCAGACCTGCTCGCCCTCTTGCAGCAGCTTCGCCTCGTCCACGCCGGTCAAATGATCGTCCCGATAAACAACACGGCCATTGATCATGGTCAGCCAGACGGGACCGGTGACGCCCAGCTTGGCAAGCATGGATGCGGGGTCATGGAGGGCACCGGCGTACTCCAGGCGCCGGACATCGACCATGAAGAGGTCCGCCGCCTTCCCGGCGGCAAGCTGCCCCAGCTCCGGACGCCCGATCATGTCAGCGCCCCCCACAGTGGCCAGCTTCAGCATCTCATAGGGGGAGGGGCAACCGCCCCGCTTTTTGCTGAGGAAGGTCTGCATCAGGTACGCCAGGCGCAGGGTGTCCAGCATATTGGAGCCGTCGTTGGTGGCGCAGCCGTCCACGCCGAGGCTTATGGGTATGCCAGCCTTGCGCATACCGGGGATGTCCAGAATCTCGCTGCCGCCCAGCATGGTGGGGGCCGGGCAGTGGGAAATGCCCATGTGGTTTTCCGCCAGCAGAGCATATTCCTCCGGCAGCGTTTCCCGGCCATGGGCCAGCCAAATGTCACTGCCGACAAAGCCGATACGGCGGCACCATTCCAGGGAGCGGACGCCGAAGCGGCGCACCATGCTGCTGTTTTCCCCTTCGCACAAATGGGTGTGCATATGGACGCCGGCGCTGCGGGCCAGGCGTATGGTCTCCAGGAAGGTGTCCTCGGTGCAGTTGATGGGCTGGCAGGGGGCCAGCACGATTTGCCGCATGGAGAAAGGCTCCGGGTCGTGATAGAGCGCCAGCAGACGCTGGCAGTCGTCCAGGTACTCCGCTGTTGTCTCGCACATCTCATCGGGAATGGTGCTGCCCTTCCAGCGGGGCAGGGTGTTGGTGCCGCGGGCGGCTACAAAGCGAAAGCCCATCAGACGGGCGGCCTCCATCTGCCGGTCCACCCCCTGCTTGCCGGTGGCCGGTGTGTAGCAGTACTGGTGATCTACCGAGCAGGTGCAGCCGTGCTTAATAAGGTCTGCCATACAGGCGGCGCTGGCATAGAAAATCACATCCCCGTCGATACGGACGAAAACCTTATAGATATCATCCAGCCACTGCATCAGCGTCAGCCCCGGGCGGTCAATCGTCATCAGATTGCGCACAAAGGCCTGAAAAAAATGGTGGTGTGTATTAACAAGGCCGGGATAGACATACTTGCCTGCGGCATCAATGATCTGGGCGTCACCGGCGGCAAGGTTGCTCCCCACCGCCTCAATGCGGCCGCCGCAGATGAGAATGTCGCTGTTATAGAGCACCCGATCCGCCGGATCGCAGGTCACCACAGCATCCGCGTTTCGAATCAGTATCCTTTCCCTCATGACGGATCCTCTTGCGGCAGCGTGTCCCGATTTTTCATATTGCGGCGATAGGCCAGCACCTCCACCACATTCTTTTCCTCATCGCAGATCTGGAAAATCCGGTCGCCATACCAGGTATCGGTAAGCCCCAGCAGCACCTCCACATCGTCGCGGCTCTCCAGCCACGCAAAGCAGGCGTTGACGTCCTCGGCCTCAATGGTGGTCAGCGCAGGACCCTGGGGCGTATTCTCCGTCTTTTGCCGAATGTCCGTAAAGCCGCCGGCAGAGCGGAGGCGGCAGCCCCGATCCTCGGGACCCCGATCCCAGGAGGTGACCACGGGCATCTGCATGGAATCCCGGTAAAAGGCGGTGATTTTCTCCAGATCCTCCGCAAAAAGAATGGCGGTATACTCATCGGTAAAGTAGCAGCCGCCGTCATCGGCCCCCATAGGCCGATACTGCTCGGAGCGCTGGTAGACCTCCACCCAGTTGCCCACGGGGTCCTTGATGCAGAAGCTGTATTCGCCCCACGGATGCGCCTGCAGGGGGCGGATAACGGTGACCCGAGGCTCCTTTTTCAGGTTGGCGTAGCACAGCTCAATGTCCTTTGCCTCTAACCGCATTCCTGCAGGGCCCTGGGGCAGGGTGGGATGGCGGCAGATCAATTCCAGGCGGTTGTCTCCGATCTTGAACTTGCAGCCGCGATCCACCGGGCTGGTGTACCAGCCATACATCTGGGGCAGACGCAGCAGATCCCGATAAAAGGACTGCAGGGTGTCAAACTCCCAGGAATAATAAACAATCCTGTATTCTTTGCGCCACATATTTTTCCCTTTCTATAATCAGTGCATCAAAATTTCCTCTCGCACATTGCGCAGGTAGGCGTAGATCTCCACCACATTGCCGCTGGGGTCGTACATCTGGAACAGCCGCCGCGCATCAAAGTCCGTGTCACGCAGCACCCCGGCCTCCTTATAGTCCGGGCTTTGGCTGAACCGGTCATACAGCTTGTTGACGCTGCTGGCCTCCAGGCCGATCATGGACGGGCCCAGGGTGCAGCCTGCCGGGCGCCTGCGCAGCAGCAGCTGTGCATCGCCGGCCTGAAGCAGCAGCGCGTCCGCCTGCCGCTCCAGCAGCGGAAGCCCCAGCCGGTCGCAGTAGAAGCTCTGCGCCGCCGCCAAATCATCCTCATAAAGCACGCCGGTAAAGGTGCCGGTAAACATATCCGTTTTATCCACATCGCCGCCGCTGCAGGGGCTGTCGTCCTGCAGCAGATGCACCAGATTGCCTTCGGTGTCCCGGAGGGTTACCTGCCGGGCATCCTGAGAGAGAATCTCGATGTGGGGCATTTCCTCCAAAATCCGCTCCATGCACAGGGGCAGGTCGGAGCACTGGGCCAAAAACTCACTGTGTCCCTGCCGGGGGGTAAAGGGGATCTGGGTGATTTCCAGCCGTCCGCTGCCCATGTAGAAGCGGTAGCCCTTCTGATCGGGGACGATGGACCAGTTATAGTTGGGCTGCAGGCCCAGTACCTCGCGGTAGAAAAAGACACCGCTGTCGTAATCCTTCAGGTGCAGGATATATCTGCATTCGTGAAATGTAATATTCATGCCTTCGATCCTTTCGACTGTGATTCCCCGGCGCTTTTCCGGCGCAGACAGGGAGCGGAGAGCGGATGGGGATAGGGGGTGCCATTGGCCGCCGGCGCCCGCATCCGCATACCGGTGAGCTTGATGCCGATCAGCGCGGCCAGATAGGGCAGCATCTGGGTCAGCTGCGTGGCGATGCCGAAGCTCTGCAGGCGCATCCGCAGCGCCTGCATCACGCCAAACAGCAGCGTGGCAAGATAGCCGCCGACGGGAGACCACTGACCGAACTGGTTGGCGGCAAAGGCCATAAAGCCGGACCCGGCAGACATATCATTGACAAACACATTGGCGGAGCTGAGGCACATGACAGCGCCTCCCATGCCGGCAAAAACGCCTCCCAGAAGCACCGCGCGCATTCGCAGGCGGTAGACATTGATGCCCAGGGTGGCCACGGCGGCGGGGTTTTCGCCCACGGCACGAATCCGCAGGCCCCATGCGGTTCGATGCAGCAGATACTGCATAACCGCCACCGCCAGCAGGCCCAGATAGATGCAGGCCGGGTAGCCGCTGAGCATGGTGCCCGCTATGGGGACGCGGGAGAGAAATGGGATATTCACAGCCTGAAAGCCCTCCACCCACGGGGAGATGCCGGTGGTGTCCCACAGGGCGCGCATCAGCATATAGGCAAAGCCCGGGCCGAAGAGGTTGAGGCCGATGCCGATCACGATCTGCTGGCCGTTGCAGTAAATGGCCAGCACCCCCAGGATCAGCGCCAGAAATACACCGGCGGCGCAGCCGCACAGCAGCCCTACCCAGGGGCTGCCCGTATAGTAGGCGCCTACGGCGGCGAGAAAGCCGCTGAAGAGCATGGAGCCCTCAATGCCGATGTTGATGACGCCCGCCCGCTCGCTGATGGTGCAGGCCAGAGTGCCCAGTGCAATGGGTGCGGTCAGCCGGATGGCAGAGGCAAAAAAGTTGGCAAATGAGATCCAAAAATCCATTATTCAGCAGCTCCTTCCTGTTTCCGGCCCCGGCCGACACAGCTCTTGAGCCGCTGCCACAGGTGGCCCAGCACATTCCACACATCCGGAGAGGCCACCAGCATGACAATAAAGCCCTGGAGCACGGAAATCATCTCCGTTGTCACCTGGCTGGTCAGGCTCATGCTGATGGAGGCGGAGCGCAGCATTCCGAACAGGAAGGCGCTCAGCAGCACACCCACAGGCGAATTCATGGCAAGGGTGGCCACGGTAATGCCGTCCCAGCCGTACCCGGGGGAAAAGCCCATGACAAAGCGCTTATATACCGCCAGGCACTGGATGGACCCGCCCAAGGCAAACAGACCGCCGCTGATGCACATGGCGGCAATCGTCCGGCCATAGATCGGCAGTCCGGCCTGCTGCATGGCACGGGGGTTGCTGCCCATGGCCCGCAGGGAAAAGCCAAAGGGGGTCTTATACAGCATCCAGGTTACAACGACTACGCAGAATAGCGCCACAAGGATGCCATAGTTAAACTGCGTGCTGGGGAAAATGCGCGGCAAAATGCTGCCCTCGTTAACAACCACGGTCTCCGTGTTGCTGGCGCCGGGCCGCTGAAAATAGCTTTTGACGATATACTCCGTCAGCAGGGCGGCGATGGAGTTCATCATAATGGTGGCCACGGACAGTGAGGTTAGGTTTCGCCCGGCAAACAGGGTGGGCAGGAGTGCCCACAGAGCGCCGGCTGCAAAGCCCGCCAGCAGCGCCAGCAGCCAGCCCCACGGCGCCGGCAGCGGCACCGTCAGGCCCACAATAACGGAGGCCAGACCGCCCACCAGCACCTGTCCCTCACCGCCGATGTTGAAAACACCGCTCTGGAAGGCCACCGCCGCGCCGAGACCGGTCATGATCAGCGGCAGCATATATGCCAGAACATTCAGAAAGCTCTTGGTGCTGCCGAAGGAGCCGGTGAGTATGCTCCAATATACGACCAGAGGATCCCGTCCGGTAAGCCGTATGGTCAGCCCGAACAGCACCAGCGCCAGAACCAACGAAAACAGCGACAATCGAATCCTTGTTTTTTTCACAGTGTCCCTCCTTGCGCAGATGATTTATCTCTGCAGATAAAGCTCGGGGCCAAAGGCCAGGCAGGCCTTCAGCCCCGTGTTGTGCACTCGGCGATTTACGCCGCCTTCCACACCTTTGCTTCTTCAATGGTGCTGGGAACCACGATGGTGCCGTCCTTGATGGCAGCCACCGCCGCATTGTACTTCTCCATCACATCAGCGGGGATCTGATAGGCAGAGCCGTCAAAATCCAGGTACAGGCTGTTCTCTGCCAGGCCCTTTTCGATGGCGCCGGCGGTGAACTTACCGTCAATGACATCCTGAATCGCTTCCTGTGCGCAAGCGGGGAAGTCCCGGATGGCGCTGGCAATGTTGGTCTGGGGGGCGTCCGCATTCAGGTTGCCGTCAAAGAAGATGGTCAGGAAGTTCTTCTCCTTGCCGGCATTGAGGATACCCAGGCCGCCGGCACTGGCGGTGTGGTATAGCAGGCTGGCGCCCTGCTCATGCATGGATGTGGCCAGCTCATAGCAGCCGTTGACCTCTGCCCAGCCGTTGGCATAGTCCACCAGCACCTGGCAGTCAGGGTTAGCATAGTGGGCTCCGGCAATCATACCGGCAGCGCCCAGATTGCACAGGGGGATGTCGTGGGCGCCAATAAAGCCCAGAGTATTGGTGTCGGACAGGCAGGCACCCAGGAAGCCGGCCAAAAAGCCCAGCTCCTGATCGCGCCATGTGTAGCTGCGGATGTTGTCACCCTTCACCACGGCGTCCAGGATCACAAACTTCTGCTGCGGATAGTTGGGGGCCACATTTTCCAGGCTGGAGCTCTGGCTGCCGCCCAGGCAGATGATGAGGTCGCAGTCTCCGCTGTCGGCATAGCCGGATATCAGGCCCTCGTACTCGGCGTCATCCTTGGGCTCGGAATATACCCACTGGATGCCCATGGTGCTCTCCGCCTTCTTCATGCCGTCATACAGCGCGTCGTTAAAGGACTTGTCTCCCAGTCCGCTGGAGGCGAACACAACGGCGACCTTAGTGGCCTTCTCGGAATCGTCACCTGCCGAATCCTTGTCGGACTTCCCGCAGGCCACCAGAGACAGCATTGAGCAGACCGCCAGCAGCATGGCCAGCCACTTTTTCACATTTGTAAACTTCATCTTAGTTTCTCCTTTTGCACGGTTAGTTCTAAGCTGCCGTTTAATCGGCAGCAGGATCAATAAGGGAAGGTCAGTGGGCCTCGCCCAGCATCATGCGTCCTAAGGCCTCACGGGTGGCGTTGTCTGCATCCACAAATCCCATGATCTGCCCGCGGAACAGCACCATGATCCGGTCCGAAACCTTGATCAGTTCATCCAGATCGCTGGAAATGAGCAGCACGGCGCAGCCCTGTTCCGCCGCGGCCAAAATGCGGCCTTGGATGTAATCCGCCGAGGCGATGTCAACGCCCCGGGTAGGCTGCGCGGCAATGAGCATCCGGCAGCCCCGGTCAAGCTCCCGGGCGACGACGATTTTTTGCTGATTGCCGCCGGAGAGGGTGCCGACCACAACCGACTCATTGGTGGCCGCAATGCTGTAATCGGCGATCTTAGCCTGCGCATCACGGCGGGCGGCCGCCCAGTCCTCCAGCAGCGGGCTTTTGGCATAGGGCTTTTCGTCGTAGGCATTCAGCAGCATATTTTCAAAGAGCCGCATACTGAGGATGAGGCCCATGCCTTGCCGGTCATCGGGAATACTGCCCACGCCGGCATCCCGAATCTGCTTGGTCGTGCGGCCGGTGATTTCCCGTCCGTCCAGGAGAATGCTGCCGGAAGAGGGGCGGCAAAGGCCCAGAAGAGCTTGCGCCAAGGGCGTCTGCCCGTTGCCCTCGATGCCCGCTACGCCCAGCACCTCGCCGGAGCGGATGGAAAAGGTGACATTTTGTACAGCGGCGCCGCCACGGCTCTGCACGCTGAGGTCCTTTACCTGCAATACCTCTTCCGCCCCAATGGGATGGGGCCGGCGGCGCCCGGTGGGAACCGTTTTGCCCACCATCATCTGCGTCAGCTTTTCCATGCCGGTTTCCTGAGGGGTGGTGGTGCCGATGATCCGGCCCTGCCGAATCACGGTCATGCGGTCTGCAATTTGATAGACCTCCCGCAGCTTATGCGTAATGAAAATTGTGGACTTGCCCAGCTCCCGCAGACGGCGCAGCACATCAAACAGCGCGTCGGACTCCTGGGGCGTCAGCAGGGCGGTAGGCTCGTCGAAAATCAAAATGTCCGCCTTACGATACAGCAGCTTGACGATCTCCACTCGCTGGCGCTGCCCGATGGTCAGCTTGTCCACCAGCGCATCAGGGTCTATGTCTAAGCCATAGGAGGCGGCCAGCTCCCGGATACTGCGTGACGCTTCCTGCTTTTTCAGCCGTCCGCATCTGGTCCTGACCTCCTGCCCCAGGGTAATGTTTTCCGCCACCGTCAGATGCGGAATCAGCATCAGCTCCTGGTGTACCATACCGATGCCGTGGGCAATGGCGTCCGCGGGGCTTTTCAGCGCCACAGGCTCGCCGGAAAGGAACAGCTGACCCTCATCGGGCTGCTCGATGCCGTAGAGCATTTTCATCAGTGTGCTCTTTCCTGCACCGTTTTCCCCCAGAAAGGCATGCACCTCGCCGCGGCGCAAGGTGAAATTAATGTGATCGCTGGCCTGTACGACACCGTTATAGCACTTGCACAGGTCAACACACTGTAAAACAATGGGGGCCTCGGTGGCGGTTTGCGTGTGTTCGGCTATCATAGGCTCCTCCTTTCAGGGTCGCTCCCTCTATTGGTTGATACGGACAAGCAGTCCGGTTCTTTTCCATGGGTGGTATTTTGCGTGAATTCATTATACGCCTGTACCCGTAGAATTTGAAGAACAAATAAGCGATGTAAAGCCATCGGTAAGACCGATGGCTTTCAGGTAAAAACAGGGTTTTGGGGAGGTTAATTTATAATGTCGGAGGTTGCTTTTTAACAAGAATGATGCTAAAATCAGAAAAATGTCCCGCAATTACCATTCCAGCGGTGTCGGTTGGGGCAAACAGTGGCGTGAGGTGTCCATCTGTGGCAGCAGCGCAAGTATGAGGTGAAAACGATGACATTGAAGCAAATACTATATGTCCGGGCCGTCAGCAAGGCAGGCTCTATCGGCAAGGCAGCAGAGTCGCTGTTCATCTCCCAATCCAGTCTATCCGAGTCGATCCGAAATTTGGAGCGGGAATATGGCATGGTTCTTTTTGAGCGAACCAGCAAGGGCATATCGCTGACGCGCCAGGGAGAGGCATTCCTGAAGGATACACAGCTGCTGACAAATATCTACCAGGATTTGGATGACAAGTATAAAAACCACAAGGGGGAATGCGAGTATTTTTGCGTATCCTCCCTGCACCATGTCTCCGGTATCGATGCCTTTGAGCATATTGTATGCCAGCCTAAGAATCAGAAATATCATCTGGGCTATTTTGAGGGCAACATGGATCAGGTGCTACAGGATGTGGAAATCAGTCGCTCCGACATCGGCGTGCTGTTTTTCACCAGCGACAGCCGCAGCGCCATCATCAAGGCATGTAATCGGCGGAATATATTTTTTCAGCATCTGAAATATGACCTGCTGCATATTTACATCCAGAATACGCATCCCTTAGCCGAGCGTAAAAGCGTTACACTGGCGGACATCCAGCAATACCCGTTTATTTCTTACGAGGAGTGTCATCCCTCCTCGGCCCGATTCACGACGACCAGGCGCCAGTGGAATCCCCAGCAGCAGATCATCTCGGTGTCCGACCGGGCGATGGCATATTCACTGCTGGCACTGGGCGATGCCTATGTGACCGGCTCCGGCTATCTGACGCAGGAGGATCGCCGCCGCTCCTTGGTCAGTGTGCCCATCACGGATCTGGGGCAAATCGAGATCGGGTATATCTGTAACCCCTCTCGAGTGCTGTCAGAATTGGCGCTGGAATATATTGAGTGGCTGAAGATAATTACCGTGTAACAGGTGCTATTCGCCCTATAGGCAAAGAAAAACTCCTGTTTTCAATAGAAAACAGGAGTTTTTGGAGCTGCTGGGCGGATTCGAACCGCCGACCTCATCCTTACCAAGTGATAAAATACCAACCAGCCGTTGCGGTACAAGGGTTTACAGGCGTTTTCGTCCCAAAAAGAACGAGGTCAGGAACTCTTTGCTCCGTATGCTCGTTTTCCCGTGCGGGTCAGTGCCGTAATCAGCAGCGGTGCAGGTCAATTTGCGACGGCAGGAGAATGGTCATATTTTGCGCTGCTGGAAACAATAAAAGGGTATCAAAATGAAGACATAGAGCCACCGGTGGAGAGCAATGCTCCCTCCGGGTGGCTCTATAGCTTTTCGGTATGTTTCCTGTAAGGGTCAAAATGTGGGGCAAGCGGAGAAAGCATTGCGGATATTCTGCGGGATACCGGATTTTTCCTCCCGTTGTTTTGCCCAAGTGACACGGGTTACTTCTTCTACGAAATAGCGCTCCTTCTTTGCCGCTGTATAGTAGTGGATGCCAAATTGCTGACAAATATTAAACAGCGGCTCCGTGTAAGCCATGCTGTCTTCGGAGGGCAGCGAGAAATACCCTCCAGCCTGCGCTACCACTTTGACATTTTTGTGTTCGATTATTTCTGTATTTTCTTCTTAACCTTTGCAATCAAGCCGCAGTAAACAAGCAGATAAACACATCAGTATTTCTAAGACAGACAATGGGGACTACACCATGACGAACATATTGTAGTGCTTCATCAAGCGGATATCCTCTTTGGATATCATCAACTCCTGAACCAGTGGCTTATCGATGGAAAGCGGCGTTTTGCTGAGAAGTCGCTTGGCCGCAGAAGGCATCAACGGGCGACAGGAGATTCCGTAGGTCAGTACCCACTTCCGGTCATCGTCCATGTAGGGCTGGGGGATGCCGATCTGATATTTGTCCATGGGCATATCGTTGTTCTCGAAAAGCATGGCGCTGAATGCCTCATAGTGGGTCAGGATGCCGCGGTAGCTGCTCTCGCAGACCCGGTAGTGGGCCAGATCCTTGATATTCATGTACATGAGGACTTCGGCCTTGTTGCTTTCCTCCGTAGGGAATATATCCATAACCGTGCATTGAGCACGGTTGACCCGGCCATCGAAGAAATACATATATAGCTGGGAGACACCCCGGAAAAAGGCGGGTACCTCCGCATTGTACTCCTGATTGATGTCCGGCGTGTTTCGGTGCAGCAGATCATAGATGCTGACCTTCAAGGCATTGGCAATGTCGTAAAGCGTGGCGATATCCACGGATATCTGGCCATTTTCGTATTTGGAGATGGCAGAACGCGTCTTGTAGATAGCCTGAGCCAGCTCCTCCATCGACATACCCCGGCTCTTGCGGGCGTAGCGGATTCGGCTGCCGACTTCTCTTGTGATACTTTCTCTTTCGGTGTCCATAAGCGATTTCCTCAAAATCAATCTAAGCTTACTTTTTCACAAACTTTTAGCAATTATATCAAAAACTGCCAAATGTGTCAATAAACGTTCTGCACAGGAAACAAAAATTGTACAAACTGTTCCGTAGGGGGAACAGGCGGCAAATTGCCACACGCCCCGCTTTTCGTTATAATGGAGACTAAGTTAAAGCCAACGCGCGTGAAACTGTGCAAAATCACAATCATGTCATGTTGAAATTAGAGAGGTGTACAAAATGAAGGCCAGAGCTGATGCGTTGTTTTATGGCGGCAAGATCTACACGATGGAGGCACCGGATATCTGCAAGGACGCGGTAGTGCTGAAGGATGGCAAATTTGCCTATGTGGGCACAAAGGAGGAGGCGCTGGATCACTTTGACTGCGCGAAGTGCATCGATCTGCAAGGCAAGACCGTGCTGCCCGGCATGGGCGACTCCCACCTGCACTTCTTCGCCTTCTGCCAGACCTATACCACTGTGGATCTGGGCGGCGCCACCTCCCGTGCCGAAGCGCTGCAGCTGCTGCGTGACCGTGCGGCAGAGACGCCCAAGGGCGAGTGGATCAAGGGCTCCAACTTCGACCAGTCCAAGTGGAAGGACTGCGAGGATCAGCTGCCCACCCGTCTGGATCTGGATGAGGCCAGCACCGAGCATCCCATCGTTATCAAGCGCGTATGCCTGCATACGGCGGTGGCCAATACGATGGCGCTGGAAAAGGCCAACATCACCAACGGCTATGTATTCGGCCCCGGCGGCATGGTGGAGCTGGATGCCGACGGCAGACCCAACGGCATTTTCCGTGAGCAGGCCTCCAAAATCTACGACAACCTGATCCCCGATCCGTTTCTGGTGCCCGCCACCCGTGAGAAGTGCATGAAGAAGGGACTGGCGCTGGCCTCCAGTCTGGGTGTGACCATGATGCACACCTATGCCGCGGCGATATGGCACTATGACGAGGACTTTGCGGACTATGTGGCCCGCAGCGACCGCGGCGAGCTGCCGGTGCGTATGTCCGTATGTCTGGACTATCTGTTCGAACCGGAAGCTCAAAGAAGATCTTTGGGTGTACGGCGGCGTACGATTAGAAGAAGTGGAGGGATAAGTAAATGATATTTGTAATTTTAGGAATTATTATCTTGGCAGCTATTCTTGTTTTTGGCGGATATATTGCTCTATCTGTTATAAATGCTGCCATGTGGATGGACGATTCTATGAGATGGGGAGGTAGAGATGATAGCTAAGGACGACAGAAAAAACGCAGAGGGTTACAACGATCCGACAGCTTACAATGCAATTAAGAATGTGGAGCAGGAACAAGACAAAGACGACGTGAGGTTTCATCAATTACTAAACACTCTGTTTTCGCTTTGTGAATTGGTAGATTTCCACATCGAGGGTCGAGTTGTACTTAAAGACAATAGAACAGGAAAGGTTTGGAGGTAGGTGCGATGAAAATCTGTAAGGTAAGACCCGATCGCTCGACATGTTCTGCTTGTGTAGCTACTCAAGAAATGTTCAATGTGGTTGACGATTGCGGTAAATGTAAATTAAATACTGATACTTACGAATTATTGCAGATCGGAACTGGTTTTTGGAGCGGTAACTATGCAATGGTTCAAAAGGACGGCGAAATTACCAAAGTACCATTAAACCGTGTTTATGACGTAAAGGAGAGTTTATGACGACTATGGAAGAATTACAGAAAGCGTGTGAAAATCTGGTGGAAGCGTGGAACAAAGCTTTGGAACCGATGGAGAAACTGGCTAAAGCTTTGAATGAGGCCTTCGCATATATGTATGATTCTGAGGAAGAGACTCGTAAAATTTGCACCGGTCGGAAGCATAAATTTGTAAAGCGTGTGTCTGATTCTAAGATGTCTACGTACAATTACAAGCCTGCCATGAGACGTAATTTGCCGTATCAGAGACGTAATTTCTGATCGATTTTAGCTAATCTAGGTTAAAAATCTTTGTAGTAGCAGGTCAATTTTCTGCCCACTTTTGGGTTTTAGAATTTGACCAAAGCCCACTTATTTTTGACCAGGGCGGTTATTTTTGAAAAATTTTGGGTAAAAATCGGTCATTTTGGTCAGATTTGTGGTCAAATGCCCGGTTTCTGCCCACTTTTAAAACCCCACTTTGGCCAGAAGAAACCCAGTATTTATGCGGGCTTGCGGGCTTTTTGCCCACTTTCCCACTTTTAATACAAAACTATTATGATAAAAAGTTTAAATATATATAATAGTTTGCGAATAAAAGTGGGTTTTTGGCCAGAAGCGAGAAAGAGGTGATATTCACGAATGAGAAACGCAAAGTGACATGGAAAGATATTTTCGAGAATTTTAAATCAGTGTATCCGCGGTTGTCAAAAGAAGCTCAAGATTATCGTCCGTACAATTACATGAGCATCGTCATATATTTAGAAGATGGCAGCCGAGTGGTATATGATGATCTTATGAAGCGAGCACGAATGCTTGCTGTTTGAAGAGGATTATCTTTCATTTTCAAGTCAACCATGATATACTCAAAGTGTCATATTTTTATTGCGTCCAAAAAATCCTTATAAAGAAGAGAGGGATATGATGAAAACGTTTGACATTGTTGGTTGTGAAAAGATCACTGATATTTCTCAAAAGCAAGAGTATAAAAAACTTATGCTTACGGATGAACAGAAAATACAAATTAGTGGGTTGTTGCAGCAATTCCCCACACTCTTAGCAACGGAGAAACTAAGTGATGCATATATCGTTCATTTTCCAAATGGGGTGGATGGCCATTTGATGAATTATGCTAAGGGTGGAGTCGGAACACCGATTCAAGATAACACAGGAAATATCATCGCTCATGCTTCTTTAGAAAAAAACAATGCCGGACTGATTGCGATAGCACAAGGATTTGCTGTAATGTCGATTATCACCAGTCAATATTTTTTGACTGAGATTAGTCATCAGTTAAAAGAATTAAGCAAAAGTATTGATAAAATTCTTGAATTCCTTTACGGAGATAAGAAGGCTGAGTTAATCGCAGAAGTTAGTTTTACAAAATATGCATATGAAAACTACGCTTCTATAATGGCATGTAATGAGCAAAGGACCGCAACCATTAGCAGTCTTCAAGCTGCTAGGAAAGTTGCAATGAAGGACATCGAATTTTATATGTCTGATTTAAACGATACAGTCAGTGAAACAAGCGATTTGCAGGAATGCGTTGATAAGGCTTTTAGAATTAAAAGTTGCTTAGAACTTTCCATGCAGTTACATGTTATGAGTAATTTACTAGAGATTTATTATTCGCAGAATTTTGAGAATACACACATTCAATGGATTGAAAACAATGTTGTTGAATATTTGATTAAATGCGAAAAACGAATGCTTAGTGGATTTAGTAAATTGAGCGCAAGTATTCATGATTTTAAAAACGGACCATTGAAGAAAATAGATAAAATCGCGTTGGGAGACGTGGTTAATGACGTTATAGATTCTTTCGGAAGTGGTAGAGAATCAGATATGCATAAACAATTTCTTTCAGCATTACATTCAATGGACAAAGATATGAAGTGCTATATTGATAAAGATGCGAATGTGTATTTAAAAACATCTTGATAATAAATAATTCAGTTATTTTGAGCAGAGATACTTTAACCGGTGTCTCTGTCTTTTTTAATGCTCTTTTTTGCGCGCGAAAAAAACATGCCCTTTTATGAAGAGAGAGGATAAATAGGCATTTTTATTAAATGTCACATTCTCTTTTAGTTTTTAGAAAATTGAAGGGAGGCTCTACTTATGTTAGAAAACAAGTTCCAGGCAAATTTGATTAAGGAACTGAAAGAAAGATTTCCTGGTTGTATCGTGATGAAAAATGACCCGACCTACATTCAGGGAATTCCAGATTTACTGGTTCTACACAAAGACAAATGGGCTTCCTTAGAATGTAAAAAAAGCGCTGGCGCAAAGAAGCAGCCGAATCAAAAATATTATGTGGACCGTATGAATCAGATGTCGTTTTCAAGATTTATATGTCCAGAGAATAAAGAGGAGGTACTGGATGAACTTCAACAATCATTCGAACCTTGAAGGACAGCACGCCTTTCTTGGTGCCAGTAAATATCACTGGATAAGTTATGGTGAGGATAAAGT
>OLRH01000708.1_pt1 | contig 16997 bp, 12 predicted proteins | sample 1672321 | NCBI WGS metagenome assembly OLRH01 (sample SAMEA3136671, study PRJEB25190) | human gut metagenome | reverse complement strand
ACCTTAAAAGTATCAAAAGTATTCGCTTCCCTATAGTGGTGGTCGGAAGTTCAGGAAGTCCAAATTCCTTCTTCTGAAGTGCCTGCCTCTCGCTTCTCTTCGGAAGTCTTACATAATCTGCCTCAGTCACTGCCGCAAGCCTCTGTCTCACCTCGTCGCTGTTGCAATCTCTTGTTCCCACAAATAACTTCTGATTCTTGTGGTATGCCTCAAGCTCTGTATAGTTATAGTTCTCAGCAAGTGTCGCAAGTGTCGCAAGCTCCGAGAGTTCAGTAAGTTTCTCCTCCGCAAATGCAAAGAACCTCAGATAGTCCTGTGACAGTTTCGTCTCATGCTTAAGTGTGTATGGCACATGAAGCAGTGAGCAGGATGTAGACAGAACCACATTTATCTTCTTATCACGGAGCTGCCTTATGATCTTGAGTGTCTTGTCATAATGATTTCTCCAGATATTTTTTCCATTTACCAGACCGGCAAAAAGTACCTTATCCCCAGGGAATCCGTATCTGTTGATCAGCTCTCCAGTCTGTCTGCCCTCTATAAAGTCAAGGCCTATTCCGGCAAATGGCATATTTATGATATCCTCATACACATCCCTCACATCACCGAAGTATGTCTGAAGAAGTACCTTACACCTCACATGATCTGCAAATACCCTGTCATACACCTTGTGGAAAAGTGCCTTATCATAGTCATCCATATCTCTCACCAGTGACGGCTCATCAAACTGCAGCCACTCCACATTCTTATCTGTGCACTCGGCAATGAGCTGTCTGTAAGCCTCTGCCACATCATCAGCAAAGTCTTCTGCATTCTTTGATCCCACATATCTGCTGAGCTTAAGCATTGTATACGGTCCTGTAACCACAGGCTTTGCCTTGATTCCCAGCTTCTTGGCCTCCTCGTATTCACCTGTAAGTTTCTCGCAGTCAAGGCTTATCACTGTGTCATCCTCTATCTCCGGAACTATGTAATGATAGTTTGTGTTAAACCACTTCTTCATCGCAAGAGCCTTCACATCTCCGGATTCTCCCTGATACCCCCTTGCCATGGCAAAGTACGTGTCAAGCTTTGAGACATTTAGCTCTCTGTATCTCTTTGGCACAATTCCGAGAAGAACTGCTGTATCAAGCACGATATCGTAGAATGAAAAGTCGTTGCATGGAACAAAATCTATCCCTGCTGCCACCTGTGTTACCCAGTGTCTGTGCCTTAGATCCGCTGCAATTCCTGTAAGCTCCTGCGCCGTTATCTCATGTCTGAAATATTTTTCAGATGCAAATTTTAACTCTCTTAATGTTCCCACCCTCGGAAATCCTATAACTGATGTCTTCATCATATCCTCCTGTAATTTATTGCGAAGTACGCAGACGCCGCGCCAAGCGCCTTTCATTCGTCTGTTCCACATTATATAAAGACATCCCTCACTTGTATAATACATAAAAATATAGCGCGTATATAGTTTTAAACTATATACGCGCTATATTTATATCTTATATTCTATGTCAGATCAACGAAAAATCTGCATCCCTGCCATCTTCACGAGTCTCTCTACATATCCTGTTTAACCCTTTTCATATGTTCTGCTGCTTTCTCCCTCACATCTCCGCAGGCAGGCTCTCCGTCATTCCTCATCTCGTTGAAGCGCCCCCTGTGCTGGAGCTTCCTCTGAGGGTTTTTTAATGAATCTTCCGGCTCGTAGCAACCCGCCGCACCAGCCTCTTTCGTCGTCAGTACTGTCTGCTTTATATCATTTGTCTCACCTGCTGTGAGATAGTTCGCCAACGCACCGAGGTAAGTGTTTCCAAGTCTGCTGAGGATCGCCTTCCTGTGGACGATATAGCCTATCCGCATATCGCTCTCATCCGCAAGTGGCACCGATATAATGTCCTTGCCGTTCAGCTTTTCATCTATGACACCGCTGCACACAGTATATCCATTCAGGCCTATCAGCAGATTGAACAGTGTCGCTCTGTCCCTGACTCTTATATTCTTCTTTCGCTCCGTCGTAGAGAATATTTCCTCCGAGAAGTAAAAAGAGTTGTGCTCACCCTGCTCAAATGACAAGTATGGATAAGCCTCCAGCTCTTCATTTGTTATGATATCGTTCTTCGCCAGTGGATGCTTCCTGCTTATGAACACGTGAGGCTTTGCCACAAACAGCTCATGAAATTCCAGGTCATTTGCTCGGAGGATCTTGTTCAGCACCTTCTCATTGAAGTCATTCATGAACAATATTCCGATCTCGCTTCTCATCCTGGCGACATCATCTATGATCTCATAGGTCTGTGTCTCCCTTATGCTGAAATCATATTCGTCCTGTCCATATCTCTTTATCAGGTCGACAAATGCATTTACCGCAAATGAATAATGCTGGGTGGATACGCAGAAGCTCTTCTTGCCGCCATCATCCCCCTTGTATTTGTCCTCAAGGACCTTCGCCTGCTCAAGCACCTGTCTGGCATAGCCGAGGAAGACCTCGCCCTCTATGGACGGACTTATTCCCTTGTTAGACCTGTTGAATATATTTATCCCCATCTCTTTTTCCAGCTCATGGATGGCATTTGTCAGGCTTGGCTGGGATATATACAGCCGATTCGCCGCCTCGGTGATCGTGCCCGTATCTGCTACCATCACCACATATCTAAGCTGCTGAAGTGTCATATCCTCACCTGCTTTCTAATTGTTGACTATTATTTTCTTGAACTGCTTTGCCGCCTCATTCAGTGGGTGCAGACAGTCATACACAAGACATACATTTCTGTCTGGAAGCTTTTCCTCCAGTGAAAGCTTCACAACCTCTTTGTTCTTCACTGCCTCCCTCGCCATCGGTTCCGGTATAAATGCAAGACCAAGCTCGCACCTCACAAGCGGCAGTATCTGATCCGTGGTGGCTGCCTCCGTGTCCGGTGCAAGCTCCACGCCATGCTCTCTGAATATCCTGTCGTAAAATCTAAATGTCATGGTCTCTCTACCTAGGCAGATCATCGGATAATTCCTTATATCCGCTATGGACAATTTCTGTTTTCTCAGAGAGGAAAATGTGGTTCCCCCGATAAGAATCTCATGGTAAGACTGCAGCACAATCTTCTTGAGAGGAGCCTCCACATCAGCCGGAGTTGTAACTACTGCAAAGTCTATACTTCCATTCTTCACTTCCTCCACAGCCTGAGGTGTAGAATGGTTGTATATCTTGAGATTTATACCCGGATACGCCATGTGAAATGCCCGCAGTCTGTCCAGCAGATATATATTCAACGCCGTCTCACTGACACCTATCGTTATACTTCCGTGGGTGAGATTCTCACCGTCAGCAAGCTCATCCTCCGCCGTCAGGAGCTGTGACATCGCAGCCTCCACATATGCATATAGCTGCTCGCCGTCCCTCGTGAGCTGCACTCCCCTGTTCGTCCTGACGAAAAGTATCCTTCCAAGCTGCTGTTCCAGACAGTTCATTGCCCTTGTCACATTTGGCTGGCTGTTGCCGAGAACCTTTGCCGCCTTGGTAAAATTATGGTATCTCGCAACATAATAAAATATCTTATAATATTCGAAATTAACGTTCATAAATATTTTTAACAGCAGACTGCATAACATATATCCGAAACTTTGTTAAAATAGGCACTTATTATATTCCCAACTTCAATACAGTCCGCTATATTTTCCTTTCGTAGAATTATTCTTCATGTAGCATTTTCGGCATATCATTTTATTATCACTGCCATATCAATTATGATTTTCACTTATTGCTACCCCGATAGTATAATCTAACCATATTAAAAATACAATACAACATTTATCATATGAAAGGATGCGCATACATATGGAAGAAAAGACCATTTTCCCAAGGGAAGAAAAGTCGGAAATATTATTTGAAAAGATTCTCAGGGATCCCTGGGCATGTGAAAAGCTTATGGATACATTTTGCAATTATCTGTTCTGCAATGATGACTTTGACTGCAATCTGTCACCGGAAGAATTTGCAAAATCACTTCTCACCGCTTATCTGGACAGAGATATGTCTGCATTCCTGATGTCGATCTGCAACAATACAATGTTCGATCTTCTCCGAAATTCCTATCTTATCCCTTACCGATTCAACGCTGATGGCAAGACCAATCCTGTCGTCATGACCGGTAAGCATGGCGAACTTCTGCCTGAATTCAGAAACTCTGTAAGAGAAAAGGATTATCAGCATTTTCATGACATATACACCCATATGAGCCACAATGAAAATATGTATCTTGCAAAGGCGTACAGATACAGCCATGAATACACTTCTGACAATATGGAAGTCGGACAGAAGATCCTTGAGGAGTGCATCGGAGTCCTGCTCATCAGAGAGCTGCCGGACACGGTAAAGCTCAAGGAAACCGAAGCTGAGGCATACTGTGCTGTGTGGGATATCATGGTTGAACTGGAGAAGAATCTTCCCATGGCATTTGTATTCTATGGTCAGGATACTTTGGACAAACAAGGCATGCGATATGACGAGCTTGGAATATTTCTGCCGGATTCACTGCTCATGAAGAATCTGGAAAGACACGTTGCGAAAGCCGAGGCGATCATATATGCGGAAAAGTAAGAATGTAAAAAATGCAAATGCGGAATCATACATAGACATTATGGAAAAAAATCACATGGAGATCCCATGGCATGACTACGCCAGTGCCGACAGCAATGTACTCATATGCAAGGCAGGGCTGATTGAAAAGGCTTCTGTCATAGGCAGAGTCGGACTTATCATGCTCTCATGTGGAACAGGTGCATGGCGTGTCCGTACTTCCATGAACAGGCTTTCCAAGGAACTGGGCGTCACATGTACCGTCGATGTCGGACTCATGTCCATAGAATTCAATTGCTTTGACGGTCACGACTGTGTATCACAGTCCCTGTGTATCGCTAACACCGGGGTGAACACCTCAAAGCTATACAGAATGGAGCAGTTTGTTGACAATTTCCCAAATGAAGAGGCGCATCTGACCGGCGAGGAAATCCATCAGAGGCTTGATGAGATAGAAAAAATACATGCCTTGTACTCTCCTCTCCGTCTCGGACTTGCCTCTGCCCTCGCCTGCTGTGCCTTCACATTTCTTCTAGGCGGCGGGCCTGTAGAAATGATACTGGCATTTGCCGCAGCCGGAATCGGCAATCTCATAAGGACAAAGCTTATCAAACACCATTTTACTTTATATATGAACATAGCGGTATCCGTGTCAGCTGCTTGTCTTGTGTACGCATTACTGCTAAAGGCCGCCGAACTGGCATTCCATATCCCCGCCTTCCACGAAGCCGGATATATCTGCTCAATGCTGTTCATCATACCAGGATTCCCATTCATTACCAGCGGTATAGACCTTTCAAAGCTGGATCTGAGATCAGGACTTGAGAGACTTACATACTCGATCATCATTGTGCTTGTGGCAACGATGTTCGCATGGATCATGGCGCTTCTGCTGAAGCTCCACCCACAGGATTTTGTAGCGCTCAACATAACACCTGAACTTCACATGGTATTCAGACTGATTGCCAGCTTCTGCGGTGTGTTCGGATTCTCCATCATGTTCAACAGCTCCATACACATGGCTGCCACAGCCGCTGCCATCGGTGCCATAGCCAACACCCTCCGTCTTGAACTGGTAGATCTTGCCGGCGTCCCTGCAGCTGCCGCCGCATTTGTTGGTGCCCTCACGGCCGGACTGCTCGCTTCATTCATCAAAAGCACCAACGGTTATCCGCGAATCTCACTGACAGTCCCATCCATAGTCATCATGGTTCCAGGACTTTATCTTTACCGTGCAATATACAACTTTGGAATCATGTCACTTTCCGATGCCGTATCCTGGTTTGCGGCTGCCATCATGATCATCATAGCCCTGCCACTTGGACTGATATTCGCAAGAATCCTGACGGACAGAACCTTCAGGTACTGCACCTGATCCCCGAATGGGGTCAGGTACCTCCGTCCCCCAATGGGGTCAGGTACCTCCGTCCCCCCCCACAAATATACAACCAAGGAGTATATGAACCATGAAGTTTTATCTACATAGACAAATGTCAGAATCTTTCATCACCGCGGCCTTCCTGTCAGTATCAGGAGGTCTGCAGGATGCATATACCTATATATTCAGAGGAAAGGTATTTGCAAATGCACAGACAGGCAACATAGTTCTTCTCGGTCAGAACCTTGTAGACCAAAACTGGAGAATGTGTGTGCACTATGCAGTTCCTCTATTATTTTTTGCGCTTGGAATTGCTGCTGCCGAGTGTATAAAACAGAAATTTCAGAATATGCAGCAGTTTCATTGGAGACAGATCGTTGTATTGTGTGAGATTTTTCTGCTTCTTATCGTGGGATTTCTTCCCATAAAGCTCAATCTTCTCGCGAATGCCATGGTTTCATTTTCATGTGCCATGCAGGTTCAGGCATTCAGGAAGGTCAACGGCTACGCATTTGCCAGCACCATGTGCATTGGAAATATCCGAAGCGGCACAGATGCCCTGTGTGCATACTTCAGGACAAAGGACAGGAACACACTTTTCAAATCCCTGTGCTACTGGGCGATCATCCTGCTATTCGGAATCGGCGCTGCTGTTGGCGGTCACTTTATCCGTATATTTGACATGAGAACCATCTGGTTCTCCTGCTGCCTGCTGTTCATGAGCTTCCTGTTCATGTTTATCAAGGAAGAAAGAGAATAAAAAATGAGTTTTCGCGGGTCCTCCTTAAGGTGCAGACGCATGAAAGGCGCTTCGCGCGGCGTCTGCGTACATCATAAGGAATCTCCCGCTTACGCGGGTCCTCCTTATGATATATAGTCGCCTCTATCGACAACAACCTGGAATCCGAATGTCTCCGCGCGCCTGTCAAGGCAGCCGCGGCACTGGGCGGATTCCTCCCCCGTGCATATTTTGTTGTCGTAGAGCTCGTATTTCTTTCGGACAGACACAGGAGACAGATTCGGCATGACCACATTTGCGCCATGCATAAACCCACGCTCCCTGCCATCCGCCGCTATCGTTCCGAGAGATGTGGTGGATGGTATGAGTGCCTTCGGGAACATCAGTCTCAGCAGGCTTATCATCACAAGAGTCTGCCTGACCGTTCCCTGCTCCATCTTCGCAAATGGAGTCTCCTTGTGCGGAACATACGGCCCGATCCCTATCATCTGCGGCTGCAGCTTCGCAAGAAAATGCAGATCCTCAGCCAGATTCACCGGCGTCTGATACGGCGATCCCACCATGAAACCGCTTCCCACCTGATACCCAAGACTTTTAAGATCATACAGACATCTGACTCTATTGTCATAGCTCATCGAATCCGGGTGTAATCTTTCATAATGCGCCCTGTCCGCGGTCTCATGCCTCAGAAGATATCTGTCCGCCCCGGCCATCCGCCACAGTCTGTAAGTCTCATACGGATGCTCGCCAAATGACAGCGTGACGGCACAATCCGGATGTCTCTCCTTGATACACCTCACTATGTCAGCTATATCCTCATCCGAAAAGCCTCCGTCCTCGCCTCCCTGAAGCACAAATGTGCGAAATCCCAGCACATATCCCTCATCGGCACAAGCCAGGATCTGATCCTTTGTCAGACGATATCTGTCCACATGACTGTTGCTCTTCCTGATACCGCAGTAATAGCAATCGTTCTTGCAAATGTTCGTAAACTCGATAAGTCCTCTTATATATATGCGGTTTCCAAACCTCTGGTGAGCCAGATCGTAAGCCTTCCTTCTGAGATACTCAAAGTCACTAATGCCGTTCTGAAGGTCACTGGAATCACCTGACATCTTCACATTCTGGGGCGATTCTTCCAGGCTTCGCCCATCCATCATCTTCATTTTTACATTTGAAGCAGCCGTAACATCCTCTGTCCGGGACATCACTTCTATAACTTCAGCCAGCTCATTGATTCCCGGCAGTTCACCTCTGCCCTGTCCATATTCAAATGTCTTATCTATGATATCTCTAACTTTTCCCATATAAACTCTACACCCTGTTTTTACATTTATAACTCTGTATAATCGAGAGGTTTCCGATATAAAGTAAATGTATCCATACCCGACTATGGTAAGCCAAGTTCCGTCCAAATACTCTCATCCTACTCTGTCATGCACAGCAGCCCCCGTATGTGCGCAAGTCTGGCATCAAACTGCTCATAGAAATCCTTCTCCGCATCATACATTCCCACATACATGATCTGCAGCACCAGCATGGTCTGATTTCTCGCTGTCTCATCCTCACCTGCGCGCATATATTCGATCAGGTTTCTCTGCATGTCTTTCTGGAACTTGTGCCAGTCATTTATATACTTCGTGTACCTTGGCAGATCCTCGGTATCTATCCACTTCGACACCTTGACTTTAGTCCTGCCCGCGCGCTCACACTCATGTATCTGCAGGATATATTTGAATCCGTCATCGGTGTAATATCTTCCAAGTGGAAAGAGTCTGCAAAATCCCGGTCTCGCGCTGTGTATGCTGCATCTGCCCTCCTCGTTTAAGAATGGACACTTATCCGCCGTCATCTTTATATTTGGCAGCACCAGACCGTCCACCACATTGACCTCAAGCTCTTTTTCAAGCAGCTGCGTAAAGTTCTTTCCAGTCTCCTTGCAAAGCCTCATCACATCCATGGGATCAAGAATAATAGAATTTCCCATACCTGTGCAACAGGTGTGACAACCCTTACACTCATTGCAGTATGCCTTCACCATATCATTTGCATCGTACAATCTTCCATCTGAGATATCTTCCAGTTTCTCATTTCTTATCATAGCCGTAATCCTCAATCATTTTATTCTCATCATAATAGGTATGCCCTACAAAGCATGAGCATATCTAACTACTTAATAAACCGCATTCTATTTAAATCTCTATAACACGCCAAACTTAATCCTGACCCTGTCCAACTTCTCCAGAAATGGTCTCGCCACCAGCCATAACGCAATGACAGTTGCGGTCGCCTGCGCAAGATCAAATGGAAATCCTGTCACATAGGACGCCATGATCATGCTTAAATTTATATTTGGCTGCCACATGATGACCGATGCCGGATTCATGATCCCGCCGTACACAACTATACACATAAGTGCGCCAAATATACACAGCCCCAGCTTCGTCATGTTCCTTGTCCTCACACTGCTGCCCGCAAAGAACAGCCCGGCAAGGAAGCCCACAAGTCCCATAGCGAACATCTGCCACGGAGTCCACGGTCCCTGTCCCATGATGAAATTTGACACGAACATAGTCATGGCACCGGTGATAAATCCACCTTCGCATCCAAATGCCACCCCGGCGATGATAACGATTGCCATGACAGGAGTGAAGTTCGGCAGCATGAAGAATGCAGTCCTTCCCGTCACCGCCAGCGCACACATGACCGCCAGCGTCACTATATCTCTAACCTTGGGCTTTCTATCCTCAAATGATACGAAGAACGGAAGCATTGCCTCAAGCAGGACAAGCAATGATATAAAGAGATACTTCTTGTCACCAAGTCTTGCAACTCCAAACCATATGGTCGCAGGTATCAGAACAAGCACAGCCACAATACTTACCACTGTTCTCTTCCCAAATCCACGTCCGGCCGAATCCATCACTATGTCTTCGTTTCTCTTTTTTGTTATGGGACGTATGGCAACAAGTAATCCAAATATCGCAGCGATCATAACACCATACAGCACCAGATACTTTCGTCCCTCGGCCGTCACTGCCATCTGCTGAACAAGTCCTGACAGGTCCGATACCGACATGGTATTCCAAAATCCAAATATTATTATAACCGTTGTGACCGCGATGGTCACTATCTGCCAGGCGTTGAGATTTTCAACTTTCCTGTCTTTATTCAGGATTATGTTGGCTAGCTTGTCATCTGATATACCGGCAGTCTCTGACATTTTTACACTTTCCAAATTATCTGTTTTCTCTGTCTCACCTTCAGCTACCTGCGTATTCTCTTTCTCTGACTCGTTTTCAGCTCCCTGATTATCCTCTTTTCCTGTCTCATTTTCAATTCCCGACACGCTCTCATTCCATGACTGTATCTCGGTTCCCGGCTTTTTCACACCATCCGTGCCACCGCGATCATCACTTTCGCCGCCGAGATCGTCATTTCCACCGCCGAGATCATCATTTCCGCTTCTAGCCGCTCCTGTCACATCCAGATCCGCACCATATGCCGCCAGCACATCCTGGACTGTCACCGCACCGTCCAAGACATTTCTGGATATTCTGGATGCCGCCGTGGTGAAGAAATTGTTGTCTGACATATAGCTTCTCACATCACCGACCGTTGCAACCTCTCCGTCAAACAGCAGTGCAACCCTGTCTCCTGCCACCGCACAGAACTCAATGTCATGGCTGACAACAACTATCGTCTTTCCTCGTTTCTGCAGCTTTCTGAGCATGTCCGCAAGCTGCATCTTGAACCCATTGTCCAGCCCCTTTGTTGGCTCATCCATTAGCAGGATATCCGGATCAGCTATGAGCACCTTCGCCAGGGCAAGTCTCTGTTTCTCTCCGCCGGACAGATCATAAGGATGTCTGTCCAGAAGCTCCTCCAGCCTACAGAACCTGACTATCTCTGCAAGCTGCTGCCTGTCCTTCGCATCTATAAGTTCATCCCTTACCGAGCGTCTTGTAAATAGAAGTTCAGGGTTCTGTGGAAGCATCCCTGTCTTTAGATTCTTGGCTATACGAAGCTTCCCGCTATACGGTCTGTATACATGTGCGATCAGGGACAGCATAGTCGACTTGCCGCAGCCGTTGCTTCCGTTTATCATAAGGATCTCATTCTCATATATGTCAAGGCTTACCTGTCTAAGCACATCCCCTGTGTTCCGCTCATATCTGAAGCTGACATCATCCAGGCTGCATACAACGTGATGTTCCGCTCTGCATCTGGCATATTCCTGACTAATTGCAGTTCCTTGATCCTTATCACATTTGCCAGCCACAGACTTGTCAGCTTGGTTTCCGGAACAGTTCACGCCCTCATCAGTCTCTCTATTCATTTTCCCTGGCACTACAGGAACTCCGCCGTTTTCTCTGAATTTCCTGTCATAATCTGTAAGCCACTCCCGGGCATCCGGCACAGTGAGAGGCAGCTGCTTTACAGAATCTTTCTCAAGCCCCATATATATCTGAACCGAAGCGGGCATAGAAAGATAAAGCCCTCTGTCTATCCTCTGTGTCCTGACACTCTCGGCAAATCCTCTCACATCGCCGTCATAGATGATACTGCCATTCTCCATGACCACCGACCTGTTGCATACCGGAAGCACATCCTCCAGACGATGTTCTGTCATGATGATAGTCGTTCCAAGTTCTCGGTTTATCCTCACAAGGCTGTTTATAAAATCATTTGCCGCTATGGGATCGAGCTGGCTTGTAGGCTCATCCAGGATCAGCACCTTCGGTGACATCGCCATGACCGATGCAAGATTCACAAGCTGTTTCTGTCCACCGGACAGCTCCATCACCTTCCTGTGGAATATGTCCCCAAGTCCGAAGAACGAGCACATCTCCGCGACTCGTCTCCTGACATATCCATTGTCATATCCAAGACTCTCAAGGCCAAATGCCAGTTCATGCCACACCTTGTCCGTCACGAGCTGTGCGTCCACGTCCTGCCACACAAACCCGATCTGCGATGCGGCCGTCATAACACCAAGACCACCTATATCTTCACCATCAAAAAATATCTGCCCCTTCTTCTTTCCAACCGGAGTAACCGATGGCTTGAGCTGTCTGAGAAGAGTAGTCTTGCCGCATCCGGATCTGCCAAGTACGACTACAAACTCTCCCTGCCTGACATGCAGATCCGCATCCCTGAGAGCATCCGGAAGATACGTCTTTCCGCTCTCGTCATTTCCATCCGGATATGCAAAACTAAATTTTTCTATATCAAAAATATTTTCATAAATATCCAACTTTATATCCTCTTTTATCTAATATCAATCTGACTGCATTCATATCTTATCCCATGCTTCATAACTATTGTATTAAGATTCTATCTCAAGCCCTGTCCATCAGCACAAGCTGAAGCAGTATTCACTGCCTTCACACGGCTCTGCCTTATTCCATCCCTCACATGTACAAATATCGGAAGCCCGATAAGGCACACATACATTATATACATGCTCACCGTCAAAGCACCTGTGAGATCACCCCTTATCTCCGGATAATACCAGAACTTGAAACCGCCCTGCATACTTCCCCAGAGAACGTAACCTCCGCATGCCAGCATATACACGAGCGCCCTTGCATCCCTCTTACGGAACCGGAACAGTGAATATGCCGTCCTTCCCGGCAGGCCATAACCGCGGGCCTTCATGCTGTCCGCCGTGATAAGCGCCCTCTCAAGTGACCATGTCACGACCGATGACAGAACGTGGCATCCCATCCGCACTCTCTTAAAATATCTGCCATTTATATTATATCCTGAAGCCTTCTGCGCCCTGTACACCTTTCCAAACTGCACCATGAGTTCAGGTATGAACTTGAGTGTCATCGACAACACCAGAGATAAAACCGGTGCCAATTTTCCAAACAGATAAACCATCTTATCTGAACTTATGACCGCGTTAAAACACGAGAACCAACACAACACACACACCAGCAGAAATGCCGCCATGACACCGTAGGCTATTGATTCAAGTGTGAGTGGATTGCCCGATGGCAGATATGCCAGTATCGTCACACCCTGATGGCTGAATGCCGGGTTAAAAAGCGCCGTCAACACGATAAGTGGAATCATATATTTCAAATTCGTTATAAATCCACGCCGTCCCCGAAGTATGACCGAATACGCAAATGTACCTATAAACGATATGCCCAGGCATACCGGATTGGTAAATGCCAGGGCATATCCTATAGTGCATATAAAGTACATCAGATTTACTATCGGATGATAGCCGGAAAATGAATCATATCTGTTCGTTTTCTGTATATTCTCCATTTAATTCTCCAATATTATATATCCTTTAATTATTATTTTCCATGCTGGCACCCACATCACTGCCAAGACCTTTGCATGTATATAACCACTTTATATAGTCTCCGTCTTTAAGTCTGTACTTCGAACAGCCGTAATTCGGGAACCATCCATTCACAGAATACATCCATCCGGATAAATTGCCGCAGTCAAATTCATATAAATTGTGGATTCCTTCTATATAGTAACTTCCATATGCCGGTGTCCAGCTGTATTCAAGCTGTATTCCGTAATCCCTGCACACAGCCTTCAGCACATCGAAAACCGTATCTCCATCTGTAAATGTCACATCGACCGCGCCGAGTATCAGACCATCCTCTGGAACATAATCCTGTTTTTCCTCATTGAGCCAATCCAGGTTGTCAAGTATAGTATAGCAGCTGATATATATCGTACAATGGTAAGTTTTTCCGTTCGGTGCCTCTGTCGTCGCCGTTGTAAGTTTCTCTGTAGTTTTCTCTGTAGGCTTGATTGTCTCTGTTGTGTGGGTGCTTTCCGTTGTCCTTGTGCTCTCTGTCGTCGGACCGCTTCCCGTCGTTCCGGTACTTTCCGTCGTTCCGGTACTTTCCGTCGTGCGAGTGCTCTCCGTTGTTCTAGTACTCTCTGTTGTCCTTGTCGTCGTGCTGACAGCCTCTGTTGTGCCGGCTGTCCCCGTTGTCACAGCACTCGCCGTTGTCTTATCGCCCTCAGTGGTATCAGTTTCGTCAGTCTTTCCTGAAGAATTTCCACCAGATGGTTTCTTATCACCACTTCTGTCTCCTCCTGAAGTACCATTGCCATCCGTTTCTGTACTACCGTTATTCCCCGTGGAGGAATCATCATTTGGGGGCTGTGATGAAGCTTCGTCCACAGTCGACTGCGTCTCTGTGGCTGCAGAAGCATCTGTCGAACTTTCCTGTGTACTCACAATCGCAGGTTTCTCTCCACTAGAGCCATCGCCAGAAACATCTCCTGTCATGCTCTCAGTTGTCACACCCTCATCTGCCTTGTCAATATGAAAGCCCCTGGCTCCGGGAGTATTTCCCCCGTACCAGAATGCCCATACCAATACGAGCAGCATAACCACAGCTCCAATTATATGATTTCTATATTTTCTTATAAATTGCTTTATTCTATCCATAAAATAATTCTATATATTTAATAAACCTTTCAGGAGATACCCATACTCTACCTTCTTGTCACAACCTTTACACCTTTGCTCCATGCTCCGTAGTATATAGTATTTCCGACCTTCTTGTAACTTCTCACACGTACATAATACTTTACGCCTGCACCGGCAGTCCGAACTGTAAGAGAGGTTTTAGCTGCGCCGGCAAATGCAGCCGTTTTTGTTCCCTTGAACGCACTGCTCTTCGAATACTGCAGCTGGTACCCTGTAACAGTTGAATCTTTCTTTACTTTGGCACTGATCTTGGCCTTTGCCGGTGAGGAAACACCTGATATACTCTGACCGGCTACTCTGTATATAACTTTCGCCGTATATCCCGACACTGTATGATCGTCTGCCGCCCTCACTGTGTATATGTACTTAACGCCTGCCTTAACCTGCCTGTCAACATACGAGATTGCCTTTGTAGCATTTACAGTTGCAATCTTTGTCCACGACTTTGCATTTCCAGCCTTCCTATAAACCCGGTACTGTTTTGCACCTGATATCTTCTTCCAGCTGACTGTCACACCTGCTGCCGTATTGGTCATTGTCACAGTCGGTGTTGCAAGCACATTAACCTTAACAGCCGGTGAACTGCCAAGTGACTTGCCAATCACAGGTCTGACAACATACTTATACGATGTCCCTGCCTTTACAGTTCCATCCTTATATGTATTTCCCGCTGTCGTTCCAATCTTTGTATATCTGACATCTGATGACGCCTTTCTATATACAGCATATGTTTTGGCTGCATCCACAACTTTCCACTTGAGATTTACAACACCATTCGCAAATGAAAACGCAGTTATGTTCGTCCGTCCATCCTTGATCTCAAAATTGTATTCAACAGCACCTGTATAATCTCCCATACCTGTTATCGTAACTTTTGCAGTATTTCCAACATTGATATTGTTGCTGTATTCCTTTGTATAGTCGATACCTTCCTTGAGAAGTATGTCTCCATACTTTACTGTCACAACAGGTCTCTTTTCTGTCCCATCATATAAAAGCCCTAGATCATCAATCGTTACACTAGTCTTCTTTATCGACTTCTTTGTTGTCTCATTCTCTATGTAAAGCTTCTTTCTGTCACTCATATCATAGAGAGTCTTCTTACCGGTTTTGTATCTGTCATATGCCACAAGTGCGTATGCCGCCTGCTCTGTAGCCATCTGATTTACCGAAATCTCTCCATCCTCGGCAGCATGCGCAAATCCGCCGCCCTTTATATAGAATGCCAGCATAGCGTCAAGTACAGATTTCTTGTTCTTAACATACTGCGGATCCATATCGGCATCTCTTCCGAGATCAGCAAGTGCACATACCGTCTGTGCGCAGCTCTCTGAATTCACGGTTCCCCATGAAGCAAGCCCGCCATCCGTTTTCTGTCTGTCAGAGATAGCCTTCATCCCCCGGTCAACAGCTGCCTTTACTTCCGGATTCGTATTGTAATATGGTGCAAGTGCCTGAACTGCCATGGCTGTAATATCCGGATCCGGTTCGGCACCGGAAAGTGTCCATCCACCGGTCACAGCGATTTCATTGTCCAGGATATTCTGGATCAACCCCTCCCTTGTAGTCTGGGTTGCCGTACTATCATCCGGAAGTTTTGGAATTTCATAGTTTCCCGAATCAAAAGCGATAAGTGCATATGCCATTCCATTTACTCCCTGCCACACAACATCCTCGAGATCAGCAAGCGGTTCAAGCAGATTGTAACCTCCTACATTTGTCGGATCAGCACCTATGGCGGTGAGCCCTATTATAACTCGTGAATTTTCTGTGAGTTTACGTGAATGAAGCTTATTGCTTCCCTTTTTTCGAACATATTCCACTACATTGTTATAATATGCTGTATACCATTCCGGATCCTCGTATCCATATCTCGCAAGATCAAGTACAGCCCACTCGCCACCGATGGAGCCAACCTCTGCTTCAGTGACAGTATTTCTGATGTATTTTATCGTAGCATCCAGCATATCCTTATAAGAATCTGATAGATTTTCTACAGAGTCCGTGTTATCATATGCGGAAACTGTTATCGTGTCGGGGTTCCCCGCCGCATACGCTGTTATGTCACCGCTCCAGAGGCCTGTGACAACCATTGTCGCAGCCATACACAATGCCATACATGCCGCAAGAATTCTTCTTCTCATATATATCTCCTCTCAAAATATCCAGAGTCAACGCACTTCTTTTCTTTTTACGCCGGAACTATCTCTGGGACTATATATCTGAAGTGACCTCATGTCACATCAAAGCAATCTTAACAACGCCAACTGTCCATGTCAACCTTGGAGGACGCATATATTTAAAGAAGTAAAAAGCTGCCAGCTTACATATGTAATCCGACAGCTTTATATTTACAACAATTTCTTAAAATCCTCAAGGCAAACCGGTCTGGAGAAATGATATCCCTGGTAATAAGTTGAGCCATACCTGTGAAGGTAATCGAACAATGCCTTGTCCTCGACACCTTCAATACAGCTCTTGTATCCGAGTTCATGTGCACAGGACACAACCGCCTGTACAAGGACCTGATTAGGCTTGCTCTCCTGTATGCCCCTGACAAATGACATATCAACCTTAAGCTCATCTATCGGTAATTCCGTGAGTAGATTTAAGGTAGCATTTCCCGTTCCAAAATCATCGATAGCAATCTTTATTCCAAGTTTCCGGAAATATTCCAGCTCATTTTTCAGAAATGCTATATCCATATTCTTACATCTCTCTGTGAGCTCTATGCACAAATACTCTGGAGGAAACTTCGTCTTTTTTAATATATCCACAACAGCCTGCCTGAATCCATGATTCTCTCACCAGAGCGGCCGCAGCGGCGGCAATT
>OLRH01000702.1_pt1 | contig 17046 bp, 15 predicted proteins | sample 1672321 | NCBI WGS metagenome assembly OLRH01 (sample SAMEA3136671, study PRJEB25190) | human gut metagenome | reverse complement strand
AAAAGCCGGGGCTAATACTTCAATTATTTTAGGACATTTTCAAAAACGCTTGACAATGTTTTTTTGAAAAAAATGAAATAATGTTTTTTTTAATGAAAAAATAAAAAAGCTACAATAATAAATGTGAAAAATTTCTAAAAAGCCTGATGGGATTTGAAATAAGAAAATAGCTGTGCTATGATAAACAAAGAGTAGAGGGGAAAATTGAACAGATCAGGAGATATAAATTTATGAAAAAAAGATTTCTGGTTATGGCAGTATGTGTTTCTGCATGTATGCCTGTTTCTGCGCTTGGAGCGGAAATAGCCGGTCCGGCCATTTCAGGTACAGCACAGGAAAATACTGATAATAAAGAAGAAACAGTTTCAGAAGAAGCTGTCGAAAAAAAGGATTCCGGGAAAATCGAGGATGAGATCACGGAAGTCCAGGATACTGTCACAGTAGCGGCAGATACAGATGTATTAGATTATCCTGGCAGAAAAGAGGGTTCTGTGATCGGTGAAGTGCTGGAAGAAGATGAAATCAGCCGTACAGGTACTATTGATGATATCTGGAGCAGGATTCTGTTTGAGGATGATAATGGAGAAGAACAGGTGGGATATATCCCAACCTCTGTTTTGGAGGGGTATGAAGATAAGAATCAGGTAGCTTCAGATGCAACCTCAGATGGAACTGTAGAAGCAGGAATTATACATAAAAGTACAGGAGAGGGCGTATTTGCAGAAGCAGTAGAAGGTGTTACCCAGACAGGGGGAAATGCAGGTGTTCTTGAAGGACAGCCGATTATGGTTTCCGCAGACAGCAGCCTTCGTCCACTTGGTGTTTTCCATATTACCCATTACTGCCAGTGCAGCATTTGCTGCGGTCCGTGGGCAAACGGAATCACATCCACAGGTGTGACAGCTACCACGAACCGTACTATTGCAGTAGATCCAACTGTAATTCCTTACGGTTCTAAAGTAGTTATCAATGGACAGGTCTATGTGGCAGAAGACTGCGGCGGCGCCATTAAGAACAACCGCATTGATATTTATATGGGAAGCCATGCGGAAGCATTGAACAGCGGTGTATTTGATGTAGAAGTTTATCTTTTGGAAGAGGGATCATCCGTTCAGGGTATAGAAGGGATTCAGGAAGGGAATCAAGAATAATATGGAAATTTTGTGAAAAATTGTGCATATTTAGTTCGAAAATGTACTAGCCAATGCGGTACTTCTAGTGTATAATATTTAGGCAGACACTGCCATGACGTGAATTATGGGAAATCAGAAGGAAAATATGGCAGATTTACAGGATAACAAATAGATAAGGTGAAAACAAAATTATGGTAAAAGTAAAAATTAGCGACTGGAAAGCTGATTCATCCATGGATGAGGCTTATAAGGCACTTCGTACAAACATTCAATTTTGCGGTGCTGACAAAAAGGTGATTGCATTTACAAGCTGTACCCCGAATGAAGGAAAGAGTAATGTAACTTTCCATCTTGCAGCTTCCCTTGCAGAGAGTGGTAAATCTGTACTTTTGATTGATGCAGACCTTCGTAAATCCGTACTTATGGGACGTGTACAGGTTGAGGAAGAAGTGAAGGGACTGACCCACTACCTGTCCAAGCAGGCGAAACTGCAGGACGTTATCTGCGCAACCAATCTTCCCAAGTTTCACATTATTTTTTCCGGTGTTGTACCGCCGAACCCGGCAGAGCTTTTAGGAAGCAGACAGTTTAAAGACATGATCCGTGTTGTAAGAGATGTATATGATTACATTATCATAGATACACCGCCTCTTGGACGAGTAATCGACTGTGCAGTTGTGGCGGATTCCTGCGATGGAACTGTCATTGTAATTGAATCCGGCAGTATCAGCTACCATTTTGTACAGGAGATCAAGGGGCAGCTGGAGAAGACCAACTGTCCGATCATCGGTGCAATTTTGAACAAGGTAGATACTAAGGAATACGGTAAATACGGTAAGTATGGTAAATATGGCAAATATGGCAAGTACGGAGAATACGGAAAATATTGATCCGTCATTATTCGAGATTGTTATATGAAAAGATTGGAAATGGGCGAAGCGAATGAAAGGTATTTATGATATTCACTGTCATATTGTTCCGGGAGTAGATGATGGAGCGAAGGATCTTAAGACATCTGTACGCATGCTCCAGAAGGAATATGATGATGGTGTCCGCAACATTATTGCCACTCCGCATTTTCGATATGATATGTTTGAGCCGTCTCTGGAACAGGTTAAGAAGCAGTTCCTTCGTGTGAGGAAGGCTGCCGCTGAGATTGGAGAAGACGGTATTCAGATGTATCTGGGCTGCGAGCTTCATTCCAGTATGGATATGACAGACTGTCTGAAAAAAGGGGAAAGACTTACCATGTCAGGTTCCCGTTATGTGTTAACGGAGTTTCGGACTTCAGACGAAAAGTCCTATATCAGGGAACGGGTGCAGGCATTGATCCGGAAAGGGTATTATCCTATTATCGCACATGTAGAACGCTATCATTCGGTAGTAAAAAACGGTCTGGATTTTATTGATGAACTCAGGGATATGGGTGCCTATATTCAGATGAATGCGGACAGTATTATTGGTGAGGATGGTTTTATGATCAAGCGTTTCTGCAAGAAAGTAATTAAAGAAGAAATGTTGGATTTTGTGGGGTCTGACGGTCATGATCTGGCCAGACGAACGCCTCACATTGGCAAATGTTACGACAAAATTGAAAAAATGATGGGTACGGATTACGCGGATATGATTTTTATCAGCAATCCGGAGTGCATTATAAATAACGAGAGATTTTGACTTTTATATATGGAATGTCGTTGGAAACGATGTAACTGTTTAGAAAAAGTAAAGAAAATTACAGGGTAACGGAGAAGAAGAATGGAAAATCAGGTTACAAATAATAACGATGAAATTGAAATCGATTTAGGTGAGATTTTTCACCTGATTCTTAGCAGGCTGGGATTGATTATTCTTTCCGGTATCATTCTGGGTGTGATTTCTATTATCGGAACAATGCTTTTTATCACTCCACAGTATGAATCTACTACGAAGATCATGGTGCTGAATAAACAGGACAGCAATACACTGACCAGTGCAGATATGCAGACCAGTACACAGCTGACTAAGGACTATGCGGAACTTATTAAGAGCCGTACAGTTCTTGAAGGTGTAATTGCACAGTTGAATCTTAATATTACCTATCAGCAGCTGCTTGGCAAACTGACGGTAGATACTTCTACAGACAGCCGTATTGTAACGATCATAGTATCTGATGAAGATCCATATACAGCAAGCGAGATGGCCAATGCTATCCGTGATATGGCAGCAGAGCACATTCAGTCAGTTATGGATATTGAGGCGGTTAACGTAGTTGACAGCGCAAACATCCCAAGTGAAAAAGCCAGCCCAAGCCTTGCGAAGAATGGTGTGATCGGTGGACTTTTAGGTGTTATCATTGCAATGGCGATTGTGATCATCATTTATCTTACAAATGATACGATCAAGGTTGAGGAAGATGTAGAGCGTTATCTTGGACTTTCTGTTCTGGGAAGCATTCCATATTCAGAGAAAGAAAGCAGATCCAAGAAACAGAAATCAAGAAAACGTCGCTGATGAAATTGAGTATAAGGAGCTGCAGATATGCGTAAATGGTTGATTGTTTTAATGGCGGCAGTGGCAATAGGAGCGACCGGAATCCTGGGATGGCTGTATATGAGGCTGGATCGCAAGGGACCGGAAATTACCATTGCAGAGAGCAAGAAAAACAGCTACACTTCGGATATGACAACGGAAGATCTTCTGGAAGGAGTAAAAGCTGTTGACAAGAGAGATGGAGATGTTTCAGCCAGCCTGACAGTTGAGAATGTTTATCCAAATGAAAAAGGGGATGAAGTTACAGTTGTTTATGTTGCAAAAGATAACAGTAACAATGTAACAAAGGTAACTTATCATATGACTTCCGAGGGAAATCTTATGGGATTTACTTCAGAAACCAAAACTTCTTCTGACAATACAGATACAGATGCAGAAACGGATGAAGCCCTGCAGGATGAAAATGAGACTGATTCAGAAGATGAAGAAGAACCAGAAATGACAGAAGAAGAAAAAGCGCAGGAAAGGGAAGAAGAAAAGATTGACCAGCTGAACCCTCAGGATCCGCGTTTTTATCTGAATACTTACTACGTTGAAATTGCCAAGGGAACACAGATTGACAGACTGAGTTATGTCAAAGACATTCAAGACGATAAAGATTCAACAAGTGATCTTTATCGTAAGATTCAGATCACTGGAACCGTTGATGTGAATACTCCGGGTACTTATGAACTGACTTATTATGTTGTTGACTCCAATGGCAATGCTTCAAACGGAGCTGTTCTGACAATTGTAGTAAAATAATGATTACTGTGAACGGAGTGAACAGTAATCAATAGCGACTGCTGGTTATGAAAGAACCGGCAGAAAGATTCCTTTTTGACCATGCACATGTACATAGGAGCAAATATATGAGATCTACCATATGGAAGAAGACCCTTATCTGCCTTGGCGCGGTGCTGTTTCTGGAAAGCCCGGCTGTGAGTACGGCGTTTGCATATACAGTAAAGGCAGAGAATACGGATGCTGAAGCGGCCACCAGCAATATCAAGAGTATTTTGCTGATCGGACAGGACAAAAGAGAGGGAGAGTCCCGTCAGCGTTCCGATTCCATGATTCTTGCTACATTGGACAAGGATCAGGGTACTGTAAGCCTGACCTCTTTTATGAGAGATCTTTATGTTGCCATTCCTGGATATTCGACTACTCGTATTAATGCGGCTTACGCATATGGAGGAATGGATCTTTTGGACCAGACTCTGGAAGAAAATTTCGGAGTAAAGATAGATGGAAATGTGGAAGTGGATTTTGAAGTTTTCCAGGTTCTGGTTGACAAGGTTGGAGGAATAGATCTGGAGTTGACTCAGGCGGAAGCAGATTATATCTGCGGACGAGATCAGAGTGTTCTTTACCCTCAGCCTCTTCGAAGCGACTGGAATCTTCAGGAAGGAATGAACCATCTGGATGGAGAACAGGCACTTATCCATGCACGCAACCGTTCTATTGGAAATTCCGATTATCGGAGAACAGAGCGGCAGCAGGAAGTACTTATGGCTGCTTTTGCCAAGATAAAAGATCTGGGAGTTTTTGATATTGCAGGTCTGGTTAAGGATGTTCTTCCAATGGTTACTACGGATCTTTCTTTGTGGGATATAACCGGATATGCCATGGATGTGATGAACATCGGTACAGATGAAATTGCATCATACCGGATTCCGGAGGATGGAGCTTACACACCTCAGACGATTGACGGCATGCAGGTTCTGGTTCCTGATCTTGAGCAGAATCGGCAATATCTTCAGCAGATCCTGTATCACGCAGGTGAATAAGAATTAAAAAGAATTAAGACGGTTCGCACCACACGAACCGTCTTTTACGCTATAATAACGAAATAAAAGTAGCTGTTGAGTTCCTTTGCAGTTACACACTGTCTGCTGAACCATTATAAAAATAAATTATAGAAATATATAGACAGCAATCAGAATTGAAAGCGGGTGGAGGATAAGTGGAATTGCTTGAATGGATACATAATATTGATGCACAGATTCTGCTTTTTATACAGCAGTATTTAAGAAGTGATCTGTTTACCTGGCTGTGGAAGGGAATTACCTTTCTAGGAGACGGAGGCTGGTTCTGGATTGTTTTGGGGCTGCTCTTTCTTTTTCCAAAGAAGACAAGAAAGGCAGGTGTAACCGCACTTCTGGCACTAGCTATAGGGGCAGTGGTTACGAATTTATGCCTTAAGGATCTGGTAGCGCGTATAAGACCTTATGATTCTGTGGAGGGACTTGTGCCTCTGGTTGCCAGGCTGAAGGACTATTCTTTTCCATCAGGTCATACCTGCGCATCTTTTGCCTGTGCAGGCGTATATTATAAAGCCTTTCCTGGAAAATGGGGAAAAGCAGCCATGGTCCTGGCAGTACTGATCGCTTTGTCTCGATTGTACGTGGGAGTACACTATCCTACAGATGTGCTGGCTGGAGCCCTTGTAGGCACTTTTAGTGCGTTGGCGGCGCTGAAGCTTGTCAGATATTATGAAGAACGAAAAGCAAAATAAAGATAAGGGAGAATTTATGGAAGAGAAAAAAACACAGACAGTCTGTCCATACGCAAAAAAGTGCGGTGGGTGCCAGTATCAGGGTGTGCCTTATTCCGCACAGCTTAAAAAGAAACAAAATCAGGTACAGGGGCTTTTGAAGAAGTTTGGGAATGTGAAGCCGGTAATTGGAATGAAAGATCCTTATTTTTACCGGAATAAAGTTCATGCTGTATTTGACCGTGACCGGAAGGGAAATATTATTTCTGGAATTTATGAGGCTGGTACCCACAGAGTGGTTTCTATTGAACAGTGTCTGATTGAGGATAAGAAGAGTCAGGAAATCATCCGTACCATTCGGGGAATGCTGAAGTCTTTTAAGATCAAAACATATGATGAGGATACCGGATATGGACTTCTGCGCCATGTACTGGTGCGTCGTGGCTTTTCTACAGGTGAGGTAATGGTAGTACTGGTGGTCGCCTCTCCTATTTTTCCATCCAAAAATAACTTTGTGAAGGCATTAAGAAAAGTTCATCCAGAGATCAGTACTGTGGTATTAAATATTAATGACAAAAATACAAGCATGGTTCTTGGCGAGCGGGAAATCGTGCTTTATGGCAAGGGATTTATCCGTGATACCCTTTGTGGAAAATCCTTCCGTATTTCACCGAAATCCTTCTATCAGGTAAATTCAGTGCAGACCGAAATTCTTTATGGAAAAGCTGTGGAATTTGCAGGGCTGACAGGGAAAGAAAAAGTCATTGATGCATATTGTGGAATTGGCACTATCGGTCTGGTAGCTTCTGGTAAGGCAAGAGAAGTGGTCGGAGTGGAACTGAATAAAGATGCAGTCAGGGATGCAAGGATCAATGCAAGAGAGAATAAGGTGGTAAACATATCTTTCCGCCAGGGTGATGCCGGTGAATTTATGGAGGCAATGGCAGAAGCTGGTGAAAAGGCAGATGTGGTATTTATGGATCCTCCCCGCTCAGGCAGCAGCGAGAAATTCCTGAATTCCGTAATAAAACTCTCTCCGAAGAAAATTGTTTACATTTCCTGTAACCCGGAAACACTTGCAAGAGACCTTAATTTCCTTACGAGAAAAAACTATATAGTTAAAGAAATCCAGCCTGTGGAAATGTTCTGTTTTACAGACCACACAGAAGTGGTGACCTGGCTGGAGCAAAAATAAGAAACTGTTGCTGTTTGCAGGCTGTGCAGCAATGAAAATACATTCTGTAAGAAAAGGTATCCTGTCAGCAGGAAAAAGGAGGTACCTATGATGACGACCATAACTGGAATTATGGAGTGGGTTCTGGAGAATATTGCTGGTTTCGCCATTGTAATTTTTGAGTTTATTGGAGTTGCCATTATTATCTGGAGTGGAATTACCGGATTTATCAAATGGCTGAAACATGCCGGAGATACTGGTGTCTATCTGGCGAGGGGACTTGCCATGGGACTGGAATTTAAAATGGGAAGTGAGATTCTTCGTACTGTAGTGGTACGTGAGTGGAAAGAAATCGGAATTGTAGCCGGAATTATTGCTCTTCGAGCAGCCCTTACGTTCCTGCTTCACTGGGAAATCAAGGAGGAAGAAAAAAGCGGCGGACATAAGGAATAAAGATTCGCTGTTTATAGATGATATCTGTGGGTTTAGAAGAGCACATATAAAGGTTGATAAAGGTATAACAAACAATGGAAATGAAAGTAATTGCTCATATCAGAAGTGATTTTCCAACGAAATTTGGAATTCCCCATCAGAGCGGCAGAATACAGGAACTAAAGGCGGATATTATTTTTGAACCGGAATATCGGAACCATGAGGCATTTCGAGGGCTGGAAGAGTATACCCATATCTGGCTGATCTGGGAATTTTCACAGGCTGTCCGCAAGGAGTGGTCTCCTACAGTGCGTCCTCCAAGACTTGGGGGAAACGTCAGAATGGGCGTTTTTGCTACAAGGTCACCTTTTCGTCCAAATCCCATAGGACTTTCCAGTGTAAGGCTGGAGAACGTAGAGTTTTCTGAAAAGTATGGACCGGTGCTTCATGTATCAGGAGCGGATCTTATGGACGGAACACCTATTTATGATATAAAGCCCTATCTGGCTTACGTGGACAGCCATCCGGAAGCAGCAGGCGGATTTACCGACCAGATTCAGGATCATAAGCTGAAAGTAGAGTTTCCGGAAAAGCTTTTGAAGAAGATTCCAGAGGAAAAAAGAGAAGCACTTCTGGCTGTCCTTGCAAACGATCCAAGACCTGGGTATCAGAAAGACCCTGAAAGAAAATACGGAATGTCTTTTGGATCCTGGGATATTCATTTTAAAGTAGATGGAGAACAGCTGCAGGTATTGGAGGTATTTAACACTTTCACGAATTAAATCGAAAAAACCCTTGCAAAAAGTCGAATTTTTTCATAAAATGGAGAAAAAGTTTTTGAGGAGCATAAGGATTATGAGAAAAGTTGTAAAGTTTGGCGGAAGCTCCCTTGCAAATGCGGAGCAGTTTGAAAAAGTCGGAGATATTATCAGAAGTGAAGAGAGCAGACGTTTTGTTGTTCCTTCTGCACCAGGTAAGAGATTTGACGGGGACACGAAGGTAACAGATCTTCTTTACAGCTGTTATGACGCAGCTGCAAATGGCGGTGATTTTGAAAAGGTTTTAGAAGAAATCAAATCTCGTTATTATGAGATTATTAAAGGGCTTGGCCTTGCTCTTTCCATGGAAGAGGATTTCCAGTTGATCAAAGAGAATTTTAAAGCACAGATTGGCAGGGATTACGCCGCTTCCCGTGGAGAATATCTGAACGGCAAAGTGATGGCTGCTTATCTTGGTTATGAATTTGTGGATGCAGCAGAAGTAATCCGTTTTGATAAAAACGGAAATCTGGATTCAGAGAAGACAGACAAACTTCTGAACAAGCGTCTTTCCAAATGTGAGAATGCAGTTGTGCCGGGTTTTTATGGTGCAAAGGACGATGGAACTGTGACTACTTTTTCCAGAGGTGGTTCTGATGTGACTGGTTCTCTGGTTGCCAGGGCAATTAAGGCTGATATGTATGAAAACTGGACTGATGTATCCGGTTTCCTTGTAACAGACCCGAGAATTGTAAAGAATCCGGCTGTGATTGAGACCATCACATACCGTGAACTTCGTGAGCTTTCCTATATGGGAGCTACTGTTCTTCATGAAGATGCTATTTTCCCTGTAAGAAAAGAGGGAATTCCGATTAATATCCGCAACACCAACCGTCCGGAGGATAAGGGAACTTTTATTGTGGAGAGTACCTGCCGCAAGCCGAAATATACTATAACCGGTATTGCAGGAAAGAAGGGATTCTGTTCTATCAACATTGAGAAGTCCATGATGAACAGTGAAATCGGATTTGGCAGAAGAGTGCTTCAGGTATTTGAAGACCAGGGAATCAGTTTTGAGCATGTTCCATCTGGTATCGATACCATGACAGTATATGTTCATCAGGATGAGTTTGAAGAAAAGGAGCAGCAGGTAATTGCGGGAATCCATCGCCTGGTTCAGCCGGATTTTGTGGAAATGGAATCTGACCTTGCCCTGATCGCAGTTGTAGGACGTGGAATGAAATCCACCCGCGGTACAGCCGGAAGAATTTTCTCTGCCCTCGCACATGCAAATGTAAACGTCAAGATGATTGACCAGGGTTCCAGTGAGCTGAATATTATTATCGGTGTGGAAAACCGTGATTTTGAAAATGCAGTGAAAGCAATTTATGATATTTTTGTGCTGACACAGATTTGAAATTGAGTGGATAGGTCACCTGTCGGCAGCATTCACATATATGAAAATCTGCTCATACGTTCAGAACGTCTGGTATTCATGAATTCGCTGATGTAAGCATGTACCATTTCTGGCTGTCGTCCGGGAGCTTTAATAGTAAAAGAATGAGATAAGAGCCGTAAATCAAAGGTAGTGTTAGAATTAATCTTTGATTTATGGCTCTTTTTGTATAGAAAAAATTTCGTGCCGTTTTATGATATTGACAAAATAGAACGTATGTTCTAAAATGAAACAAGAACAAACGTTCTGAAATTGAGGATAATAAAGAATGCGAAACACAGATTACATAAAAGGAGCTTTGTTACGGGATGATTATTCAGGAATCAATGACATTGAAGCGGAAGCTGGAGATTTTATCGGATGCCGCGAAATATGATGTGGCTTGCACATCCAGTGGTGTGGATCGAAAGGGAGATGGAAAGGGCATGGGAAACAGCATTGCTGCTGGAATCTGTCATAGTTTTGCTCAGGATGGCAGATGTATCAGTCTTTTGAAGATCCTTTATACAAATGAATGTGTATTTGACTGTAAATACTGTATAAACAGAGCCTCCAATGATGTGGTGCGTACCAGTTTTACCCCAGAAGAAGTGTGTCGTCTGACTATGGAATTTTATAGGAGGAACTATATTGAAGGACTGTTTTTAAGTTCCGGAGTAAAGGAAAGTCCAGACAGGACTATGGAAGAACTGCTTTGTACAGTAAATCTTCTTCGTAATAAATATCATTTTCAGGGATATATTCATTTGAAAGCCATTCCAGGTGCTGCTCCTGAACTGATCGCCAGGGCGGGGTATCTGGCAGATCGCATGAGCGTGAACCTGGAACTTCCTACTGCAGACGGGCTTAGGAAACTGGCACCGCATAAGAGCAGGCAAACCATTCTTCGCCCCATGAAGCAGATTCAGCAGCAGCGAGATCAGAATAAGGAGGAATTGGTTCTGTACCGTCATGCCCCTAAGTTTGTACCAGCCGGTCAAAGTACCCAGATGATTATTGGAGCTATGGGGGAGAGCGATTATCAGATCGTGTCAGTAGCAGAATCTTTGTATAAGAACTTTGCATTAAAAAGAGTTTTTTATTCGGCTTTTGTCGCCGTAAATGAAGATAAGGATCTGCTCATGTCCTTATCAGGTCCGCCTCTTCTTCGAGAACACCGACTTTATCAAGCAGACTGGCTTATGCGGTTTTATGGTTTTCGGGCTTCAGAACTGCTTTCAGAGAAGCATCCGGATTTTAACCTTCTTCTGGATCCCAAGGCAGACTGGGCAGTGTCACATCTGGAGTTTTTTCCGGTAGAGATCAACCAGGCAGATTATTATGAACTTCTTCGTGTACCGGGAATCGGTTATACCTCTGCCAGAAGAATCATTGGGGCCAGGAGAACCCATTCCCTGGAATTTGCAGATTTGAAGAGGATTGGTGTGGTTCTGAAGCGTGCCTTATATTTTATTACCTGTAATGGCCGCATGATGTACAATACCAGGTTGGAGGAATCTTATATTACCCGTAATCTTCTGGATGAAGAGAACTGCCGGAAGCATGGGAATGAAGCTGCATTTCAGCAATTATCCCTCTTTGGAGATGAGATGGGGAGCAGAAGACTGTATACAGAAAATACAAAGAATCATGTGGACAGAAAGGTGGGAGCTATATGAATCAAGAGAAAAGAATCCTGGTATGTGAGGACTCTATGGAGGGAATTTTTTCTGCTGTCTATGATGGATGGAAAGAGTGTGCAGGCGGCTGTAAAGTGAGCATTCAGACCAGTTTTCCTGTAAGCATGGAATTGTTCACTTCTTATCGGGAGATTGCTACAGATCAGAGTAAGGCTGGTAAGGTTATGAGGACGATTCTTATGAGACTGGGAAGCGAGGTTTACGAACAGATTTGTCTGGCGGCAGCTTCAGCAGATGAAGACAGGGGAACTGCCATTTATTATGTGCTGCACCGGGCTTTTGGGGGAGGCAGATGCGAAAAACGTGTAATGGAGGCACTGGCAGATCCATATGTATCCAGGGTTGCGAAACTGGCACTCTGCGTGAAGCGGGAATATCACCATTATTTTGGGTTTGTCCGTTTCAGGGAGATTGGCGGAAGGTTTCTGTTGGCAAAGATCCAGCCGGGGAATGATATCCTGTCTCTTATGGCTCTTCATTTTTCCAATCGCTTTCCCAATGAGAACTGGGTAATCTATGATGAGAAGAGGCAGAAGGCGTTGTGCCATGAGAAAGGGAAGGAGTGCGTCATGAGAAAAGAAGTGCGTATACAGGTGCCAGGGAGCGCCGTAGGGGATATGGGAGAGTACGAGGAACTGTGGCAGACATTTTGTGATAGCATATCCATTGAAGCAAGGAGGAATGAGAAACTTCAGAAGCAGATGCTTGCTTTGCATTTTCGGAGTAATATGCCGGAGTTTTCTGTGAAAGGATAGGCCGATAAGTAAAATTCGTGTTATAATGCTTACAGATAAGGTATCTTTGTTTGGAAGGCAGCAGACCAGTAAAAGGCGGTAAATTGGAAATGGACAATCCGGTAACACGAATATCAGTAAGAAATCTTGTGGAGTTTATATTGCAAAGCGGTGATCTTGATAACCGAAGAGGTACTATAGACAAAGATGCTATGTTAAAGGGCAGCAGACTGCATCGGAAGCTTCAGAAACAAATGGGCGGAGACTACAGAGCAGAGGTTGCTTTGCGGATGAATTGCAGCTATGAGGATCTGGACATTCGGTTAGAAGGTCGTGCAGATGGAATTTTTACAGAAGATGAAGTTGTCTGGATCGATGAGATTAAAGGAATATATGGAAATGTGGAACAGATGGAAGAGCCTGTGAAGGTTCATAAGGCTCAGGCTATGTGTTATGGCTATATTTACGGTGTTCAGGAAGGCTTGTCGAAGATTGGAATCCAGATGACATATGCCAATCTGGAGACAGAAGTGGTGAAAAGGTTCCGGGAGGTGATCTCCATAGAGGAACTGAAAGAATGGTACCAGAAACTTCTGGATGAATATCATAAATGGCTCAGTTATCAGAAAAAATGGAAGGAAGAGAGAAATCATTCTCTTCAGAGCCTGGAATTTCCATTTTCCTACAGAGAAGGTCAGAGAAAGATGGTGAGCAGTGTTTACCATGCAATTGGAGCCAGTCGTCAGATTTTTATTCAGGCACCTACCGGTGTAGGAAAAACTATGTCTACCATATTTCCGGCAGTTCGTGCTGTTGGCGAAGGGAAAGGGGAGACGATCTTTTATCTTACAGCCAAGACTATTACAAGAACAGTGGCTCAGGAAGGTTTTGAGGTGCTGCGGGAAAAGGGAATGAAATACAAAGTGGTGACCATTACAGCCAAGGAGAAGCTGTGTTTTATGGACGAAACCAAATGTGATCCGGTACATTGTCCTTACGCCAGGGGACATTTCGACAGGGTCAATGACGCTGTCTATGAGCTGTGGACGACGAAGAGCAGATATGACAGGGAGACTATCCGGGAGCAGGCAGAGAAATGGCAGGTATGTCCTTTTGAAATGTGTCTGGATCTGTCTGTGTGGGTGGATGCTGTAATTTGTGATTATAATTATGTGTTTGACCCTACGGTTCATTTGAAACGTTTTTTCGGGGAAGGTGCAGGTGGAGATTATATCTTTCTCATTGATGAAGCTCATAATCTGGCAGAACGGGGAAGAGAGATGTACAGCGCTTCTATTTGCAGGGAAGATGCTGTTCGGGTTCGAAAAGTTATGAAAGAAAGAGCACCCCGGCTTTACCGCTCCCTTGGAAAGCTGGATAAACAGCTGAAAGAACTACAGGTGGACTGTGGAAATTACCTCGTTCTCCCAGGCACGGGTTCCATAATTATGACGATTTTAAAGGTTCAGGGAGAATTTGATGCTTTTCTGGAAGCACATAAGGATGTGGAACTGGAAGATGAAGCAATAAAGTTTTATTTTGATATTCGCAATTTTCTGAATATTGCAGAACTGATAGATGAGAACTATGTAGTTTATGCTGAGAATGGAGAAGATGGTCTGTTTCGCCTGAAACTGTTCTGTGTAAATCCGGCAGTGAACCTGGGGGAATATCTGAAGAAAGGCCGCAGTGCCGTATTCTTTTCTGCCACATTGCTGCCCATGAACTACTACAGGAAATTGCTCAGCAACAGGCAGGACGATTATGGAATCTACGTGGAATCACCGTTTTCACAGAAGAACCGCTGTATTTTAAATGCCGGCGATGTAAGTTCCTTATATAGCCGCAGGGGATATGAGGAATATCACAAAATTGCGGAATATATAGCGAGGACGGTATGGCAGCACAAGGGAAATTATATGGTATTTTTTCCTTCTTACAAAATGTTGGAAGAGGTTTATGCAGTCTACGAAGAAGAATTTTCTGTAAACTGGGTGAAGTGTATCTGTCAGAACAGCTCTATGAAGGAACAGGAAAGAGAAGAGTTTCTTCAGGAATTTGAACAGAATCAGGAATCACTGGTAGCTTTTTGCATTATGGGTGGTATTTTTTCAGAGGGAATTGATCTGCTGGGAGAAAAACTGATTGGAGCCATTTTAGTGGGAACCGGATTGCCCCAGTTGGGAAATGAGAGGGAAATTCTTCGTTCTTTTTACACAGAAAATGGGGAAAATGGATTTGATTACGCCTATAGGTATCCTGGCATGAATAAGGTTCTGCAGGCTGCTGGAAGAGTAATCCGCACAAGGGAGGATCATGGTGTTATTCTCCTTTTGGATGAACGGTTCCGGCAGAGAGAATACAGCAATCTTTTTCCGGTGGAGTGGAATGACAGGAAAACGTGTACATTGTCAAATGTGGAAGCACAGCTGCAAAAATTTTGGGAGAGTATTCCGGACAAAATCTCTCACAAATTGTGACGTACATCCTGCAGAAAGTCTTTTCAAACACATTCCAGAGCCTGTAAAAATGTTATGGAAAACAAAGAGGTTGCATACAAAGCAGAAACAGGTTATACTGCCCTTATTAAAAGGAGAATAACATGAAAAAAGGCAAAAAAACCAGATGGCTGTATAAAGCAGCTGGAATGGCAGTCCTTTTGGGGGCAGCATTTTGGTGCAGCAACAGCGGGCTCCTGTTATGGAAGCCTGAAGTTCTGACTGTATTGGCGGAATCAGAAAGTGGCGGCAGCCTGTCATCTGTTACAGAGGAAGCTAAGATACTTCCTATTCCCAACAGTGATGGCAAATATATGTTGAAAAGTGACGGTTTTTACTGTCTGAATGAAGACGGTTCAGGAGACTGCGCTCAGGCAATACATTATTTCGACCATTTTGTTGTAGATGGAACAGTGTTTAATGGATATTATTATCACGACGAGACAGGAAAATTTAAAGCTTCTGAAGCACATCTTACAGCCATTTCACAGGAAGCACTCCCGAAAGCAGAAGATGGAACTGTGGAAGCAGGATGGACTTCGGGGATTTATGTGGTAAATAACCTTGGAAGGCTTTCCGGTACCGGAAGAGTTTGTATTCTAAAAGAAGAGATTGGACAGATAAAACTAGATGGCGGGTATTACGTTGACAGAAATGGAAGAGTGTGTCAGGAAGGTGGCATTTATTATATCCAGGAAATGAATGTGGGAGAAAAGAGATTTTCCGGGTATTATTATTTTGATGAATCAAGCGGCGTATTAGTGGAAGAAGCTGGTACTACACCAGAGGGCTTGACAATCCAAAAAGATGGCAGTATCAAGGAATTGACGGATCCGGGGATCAAGAATCTGAAGAAAGCTGTGAAGGAATTTACGGAAAATTTGGAAGGGGACTGGAGCGTCTATGTGAAAGATCTGAAGAGCGGAGAGAAGTTCTCCATCAATGATAAAGCCATATCTTCTGCAAGTCTGATAAAAGCATTTACAATGGCTGCAAGTTATGAAAATATGGAAAAAATCAGGATAGCTGAGGGGATACTTCTGAAAGCAGATTCAGCTAGTCAGACTGTGACAGACAAGCTGTTTCGGCTTATGGAGAATATGGTAACCTACAGTGACAATGAGTCTTTTAATGAAATGGTAAGGCTTCAGACTGCTTCCAATCAATTCAATGCAGGTGCACGTGTAATTAACAGGTATCTTAGGGAACAGGGTTATAAAGAGACAGCTGTGCTTCATACGCTTGCGCCTTCGAATACAGATCCGGAAGGGCTTGGCAGCAGTAATATGACCTCTGTGGAGGATTGTGGCACTTTGCTAGAGAAGATTTACCGAAGAGAATGTGTAAGTCCGGAGGATTCTGACCATTTTTTGACATTGTTTCATAAAACAGCACTAATATTTATTCCAGTATATTTTATTGTAACAGGAGAGGCATGGAATAAAAGGACTTTATTGTTTATAGGATTTGTATTAATGGCTATAATTTTTGCCGGTAAATTTACTAATATATTTAATGATGTAGTTGAAACAACTTATTATGGAAAGTCAATGGAATTATTTAAATACACTGATGATGGCACAAATATAATTAGAGTTTTGGTAGAATCTGTTCCAACTATAATAGCATTTGTTTATAGAGAAAAAATAAAAAAAATATCAACTCCAATAATAGATTTGTGTATAAATATGTCTATAATGGGAACAGGAATATATATAATTTCTGTAATTCTTTCAAGTGGAATTATGATAGGAAGATTATCTATATATTTTACTATGTATAATTTGATTTTATTACCATGGTTAATTAGTAATTTATTTGAAAAGAATGAAAAGAGATTAATCTATTATATAGCTATAATGTGTTATTTTGTATATTTTTATTATCAATTTTTTGTAACATGGAAGGTATCAAAATATATAAGTGACATATTTACTTTTTTTAATTAGGAATTAATAACAATATATTTTAAAAATATTAATCAAATTTATGGGATTGTAAAGAAAGGAAAAAATGTGTATATCTATTTTGAAATTTTTATAAATTATTTTAGATTTTTATTAAAAAGAAAAAGAAATAAAAATAAGTTTTTTGTAAGTAAATTACAGAGAATAAGCTTAAAAACGAAATTTTTCACATCATATAAATCAAGTATAGAATTAGGTTATAACATATGT
>OLRH01000699.1_pt1 | contig 17062 bp, 10 predicted proteins | sample 1672321 | NCBI WGS metagenome assembly OLRH01 (sample SAMEA3136671, study PRJEB25190) | human gut metagenome | reverse complement strand
CCTTCGACGTGCCGCCCGCAGCGTAACCGGCGAGCTGCTGCGCGAGCGCCTCGCTCGAGAGGAGCCTGCCCTCGACGCACATGGCCACCACGGCCGCCCCCTTCGGGATGCGCGCGCGGATGGCCTGCGCCTCTTTTTCCAGCGCGGCGTGGATCTCCTTTTGCGACGGGCGCTCCGGCAAACGCTGCTCCGGCAGCTCCACCAGTTCAAACCGGCAATAGGCGCCCAGACGCTTGGCATATTCCGCGAACGCGGAGATATAATAGGTCTCGCGCATCTTTCCGACGCAGACGAGGGTTATCGACAGCATACGCACGCCTTTCCCGCCGTGAGCGCGAGCGTCGTCTCCGCCGGGGCAGCATACAGCTCCGGCTGCGTGCCGGGCTGAAAGCCGGCCGCCGCGAGCGCGAGCGAAACGGCCTCGAGCGCGGCTCGGGGCGTGTTGTTCTCCCGGCTGAGATGGCCGAGGATGAGCTGCTGCGCCCCGTTTTCCGCGAGGTATACCGCCAGCGCCCCGGCACTTTCATTGGACAGATGGCCGTGATCGGACGCGATCCGGCGCTTGAGATAGATCGGGTAAGGCCCGGTGCGCAGCAGCTCCGGGTCGTGGTTTGCCTCGATGACGGCGCAGTCCACGCCGCACAGCGCCGCGCGCACGGCATCCGTCACGGTGCCGAGGTCGGTGCAGAAACCGAAGCGCGCCGACCCGTCGAGCCGGTAGCCGCAGCTACCGGCCGCGTCATGCGGCGTGGGAAACGCCGTCACGCGCACATTGCCGAGGCAAAAGGGTTCCCCCGGCGCGATCTCGTGCAGGTAGTCCGTCCGCTCGGGCAGCAGTTTGCGCAGCGCGGCGCACACCGCCGGCAGCGCATACACCGCCACGGGGTCCCGGCGCAGCAGGACGGTCAGGCCCTTGACATGATCGGAGTGTTCGTGCGTCACGAGCACACCCGTGAGGTCGGCCATCGCAACATCCTGCGCAGTGAGCCCCGCGCGGATGCGCCGCGCGGAGATGCCGGCGTCGATCAGAATATGTGTCTCGCCGTCGGACACGAGGGCGCAGTTGCCGCTCGACCCGCTGGCAAACAGTGCAATGTTCATTCGGCCGCGGCTGCCGCGCACTGCTCGGCCCCGTCGCGCTCGAGCACGATGTCGGCCCCGATGCTGCGCAGCTTGCCGACGAAGTTTTCATAGCCGCGCTCGATAAAGCGGATATCCGTGACCACGGTCTCCCCCGCGGCGCACAGACCCGCAATGACCACGGCAGCACCGGCGCGCAGGTCGCACGCCCGGACTTCCGCGCCGTGCAGACCCTCCACGCCGTTGATGATGGCAGTGCAGCCGTCCACATGCGCGTCCGCGCCCATGCGGCTGAGCTCCTGAATGTACTTGTAGCGATTATCATACACGCCCTCGGTCACGACGCTCGTGCCGTCGGCCAGACACAGCGCCACGCTGATCTGCGGCTGCATATCCGTCGGGAAGCCGGGGTATGGCTGGGTCTTGACGTTGGTATGGCGCAGGCGGCCGTTGCTGCGCACGAGCACGCTGTCCCCGCCCTCGACGACGGTGACACCCATCTCGCGCAGCTTGGCGCTGATGCACTCCAGATGGCGCGGGATCACATTCGCGAGACGCACTTCCCCGCCGGCAGCGGCGCAGGCCGTCATATACGTGCCCGCCTCGATCTGGTCGGGGATGACGCTGTACGTGCCGCCGTGCAGGCGCTCGACGCCCTGAATGCGGATGGAATCCGTGCCGGCGCCGCGAATGTCGGCACCCATGGAGTTGAGGAAGTTGGCAAGGTCAACGATGTGCGGCTCGCGCGCCGCGTTCTCGATCACGGTGCGGCCGCGCGCAAGCGTCGCCGCAATGATGATATTCATCGTCGCGCCGACCGAGACCTTATCCAGATATACCTTTGCCCCGTGCAGGCGGCCGTCCGGCGTGTCGGCATAGACAAAGCCGTTTTTCACCTCGACGTTCGCGCCCATCGCGGTCATGCCCTTGATGTGCTGGTCGATCGGCCGGACGCCGAAATTGCAGCCGCCGGGCATGGTCGTCTTGGCCGAGCCGAAGCGGCCGAGCATCGAGCCGATGAAGTAGTACGACGCACGGATCTTGCGCATCAGGTCATACGGCGGCTCGGTGAAGCGCACCTGCGTACAATCGATCTCGACGGCGGAGGGGCCGAGGTATTCCACCCGCGCGCCCAGCCCCTGCAGGATCTTCAGGAGCATATCCACGTCGCTGATCTGAGGCATATTCTCGATCCGGCAGACACCGTCGACCATCAGCGCTGCCGGAATGATCGCCACGGCCGCGTTTTTCGCGCCGCTGATCTCGATCTCCCCATGCAGGGGTCTGCCGCCATGTATTACATATCTATCCAAACTATTTGACACCTCTCATGCTGCGAAAGCAGAGTGCAGCTCCGCATCTGTGGCCGGGCGAATACGCTCCGTGCGTAGCTTGCCCGATTTTAGCGGAACCTAACGATGAATTATAGCACGCTTTTCGCGGAAAAGCAATCACAACCCGCCACTTGCCGCCTCGCCGCGCTCGCGCGCGAGCAAAAGCTGCGTTTTCAGCAGGGCAACCGTCGTTTTTCCGTCGCAGAGTTCACCATCCAGCGCCATTTGCACCAATTCCTCCAGCGGGTGCCGCTCCACGTTCAGGAATTCGCCGGGGTCAAGGTGCGCCGCGCCGCGGTGCAGGTCGCGCGCCAGATAAATGTGCAGCACCTCCTCCGAGTAGCCGGGCGATGTAAAGTTCGCGCCCAGATACTGCAGTCTGCCCGCAGTCAGCCCCGTCTCCTCCGAGAGCTCGCGCGCCGCAGCCAGCTCCGGCGCCTCGCCCGGCTCGAGCTTGCCGGCCGGCACCTCGAGCAGCGTGCGCGAAAACGGATAGCGGTACTGCCGCACGCACCAGACCGTGCCGTCGGGCTCCAGCGGCAGGACCGTCACGCCGCCCGGATGCTCCACGACCTCGCGCTTGGCCGTGCTGCCGTCGGGCAGGCGCGCCTCGTCGAGCCGGACGTTGACGATCACGCCGTGGTAGCTCGTGACGGTCCTGAGCTTTTCTTCGATCAGTTCCATGAAACATCCACTCCTTTTTTCAATTGGCATGATACCATATTCCTGCGCCGATTGCCATATATTTTGAGTAGCAAAACGCGAGTGCGGGCGCTATACTGAATCTAACCGGACGCCTGTCCGGAAACCGACACCAAGGGAGGCCATTCCCATGCTTGTGGAAACCGCTGATGCCGGCGCCGTGGCCATGCGCATATCGCGCGCCGAGTGGGCCGCGCTGCGCGAGGCCGACATCCGCACCGCCGTCGACAGTGCGCTCGAGACGCACGGGCTCGCGCCCTGGACAAGTATGAAAATCGAACTGTTCGTCGCCGAAAAGGAGGTGCTGCTCATCGCCAGACCCATTTCTGACCCGCCGCGCCGGTTCCGGTTCCGCTCGTTTGCCGACCTGACCGCGGCGCTGGGCTGTTTTCCGGCCGGGCTCGACTCGGACGTGGTGTACATAGACGGCGGCTGGGAGCTGTTCGTGCGTGCCGAGGACGAGACGCTGCCGAACGCGCTCTTCGAGTTCGGCGAGCCGCTGCCGTGCACCGAGGAACTGTACGCACACATCGGCGAACACGGCGACGTGGTCGCCCGCCGCGATGCCGTTGCGACCCTTCAGCGTTATTTCTGCTGATTTCGCTCTTTTCATTTGCCGCCGGATGTGCTAAACTATATTCACGATTTCGCACGAAGGAGGTCCCCGCCATGCCGAGAGCCAAGGGCGTCAAGCAGGTCGCGGCCAACCGCAAAGCCCTGCATGACTATTTCGTGCTCGAGCGGTTCGAGGCCGGTGTGGAGCTCTTCGGCACCGAGGTCAAGTCCATCCGCGCGGGCACGGTCAATCTGAAAGATTCGTTCTGCACCGTGAAAAACGGGGAGCTGTTTGCCTACGGCATCCACATCAGCCCCTACGAGCACGGCAGCATCTACAACCGCGACCCCGACCGGCCGAAGCGCCTGCTCATGCACCGGCGGGAGATCACGAAGCTCTACGCCCGCACGAAGCAGGACGGGCTGACGCTCGTGCCGCTGTCGCTGTATTTCAAGGACAGCCGCGTGAAGGTGGAGCTCGGCCTGTGCAAGGGCAAAAAGCTCTACGACAAGCGCGACGCCGACGCGCAGCGCAGCGCCAAACGCGAGATCGACAGAACGATAAAGGAGAAAAATTACTGATGAGCAATCCGATTGTCACCATTGAAATGGAAGACGGCGGCATCATCCGCGCCGAGCTCTATCCGGAGATCGCGCCGAACACCGTCCGCAACTTTATCAGTCTCGTCAAGAAGGGTTTTTATGACGGTGTGATCTTCCACCGCGTCATTCCTGGCTTCATGATCCAGGGCGGCGACCCGACCGGCACTGGCATGGGCGGCCCTGGCTACAGCATCGAGGGCGAGTTCACGAGTAACGGCTTCAAAAACGACCTCAAGCACACCCGCGGCGTGCTGTCCATGGCCCGCGCCATGGATCCGAACTCCGCCGGCAGCCAGTTTTTCATCATGCACATGGACGCCCCGCATCTTGACAAGCAGTACGCTGCGTTCGGCAAGGTGACCGAGGGCATGGACGTCGTGGATGCCATCGCGCGCACCCCGCGCAGCATGTTCAACGACAAGCCCACCAACGAGCAGAAGATGAAAACCGTCACGGTCGAGACCTTCGGCGTCGAGTATCCGGAGCCGGAGACCTGCTGAGGAAACAAAACATCGACAGTTTCGTCTGATCTTTCAGAATGCGTTCCTGCCTGCGCCGCGAGAGCGGCGCGGGCGGCCGACGCACCCGACATCATGGGGATGTACCGGTTTCGACGGGGGTGTGGAGGCAGGAATAGCGGGCGGCGGCGCCTGACCGCCATAAAACGGGCATCTTATAAATTAAAGAACAACAACGAAACTGTTCTTCTCGCTGCTTAATTAGCGAGCGTTCCCGCCGGGAGGACCACGGCCCGGCAGCGGAGCGTCGATGAGTGGTGAACGTGCGCACGCTAAGCTTTGCGCGTGCCATGCATGATGAAGCTACCGGACGGACAGGCTTGCCGGTTTGCCTGTCCTGAAGGGAACGGGGACGCATAGCGTCCCGCAAAAACCCGCTGCGCCCGGAGAAGTTCCTGTCAAAGCGCTTTCGGACGGGGGTTCAACTCCCCCCATCTCCACCAGAACAGAGAAAACCAGCAATCCATTGCGATTGCTGGTTTTTCTTTATTTATCAATGCTTTGCGGTGCTTTCGGAAAACTTTGCGGTGCGAAAAACGTCGCGGATTTACGATCGTTTTCGGCATAATGCAAACGCCTTTTGCTAACAAAATGCTAACTAAAATGCTAACCGCGTGCGGCGATCAAGGCGCGCCTCCCTTCGGCGGCTTGCGCACGGGGTAGATGACGGTCTCGCCGCCCTGATCCGCGAGCATGGAAATCCGGTGCACATCGCGGAGCTGTAAACACAACTGCATACACGCAAAAAGCAAGGCTTCCCGAATTCGGGAAGCCTTGCTTTATCTATTTCTCTTTTTTGCAGTCACAGTTCCTGCCGCACTGCGCGCAGTTGCCGGTGCAGCCGCTTCCGCAGCAGCCGCCCTTTTTCATGGCGCGGCGCCAGACGCGCCACGCGATGACGGCGCACACGGCCACGATGGCCAGCAGGATATAATCGAGCGGACCCATCACACCAGCCCCGCGATCGCATACGCAACGAGCGCCACGACCCACGCGACCGAGCACTGCAGGACCACAACGCCGACCGTCTTGAGCCGGGAATCGAGCTCGCGGCGGATGGTGGCGATGGCGGCCACGCACGGCGTATACAGCAGCGTGAACACGAGGAAGCTGATGGCCGAGCGCGTGGTGAGCAGCGACGAAATGGCCGCGCCGCCGAGCAGCACCTGCAGCGTGCTGACGACGGACTCCTTGGCGATGAAGCCGGAGATGAGCGCCGTGGCGCACCGCCAGTCGCCGAAGCCGAGCGGCCGGAAGATGGGCGCGATGAACTGCCCGATGAGCGCGAGCAGGCTGTTGGCGCTGTCGGCCACAACGTTCAGGCGCGTGTCAAAGCTCTGGAGGAACCAGATGATGATCGTCGCAAGGAAAATGACCGTGAACGCGCGCTGGAGGAAGTCCTTTGCCTTCTCCCAGAGCAGCAGCGCCACGCTCTTGAGCCCGGGCATGCGGTAGTTCGGCAGCTCCATGACAAACGGCACGGGCTTACCGCGAAAGGCCGTCTTGTTCATGATGAGCGCCGCGATGATGCCGATGAGGATGCCGAGGACATACAGTCCCAGCATGACGAGCGCGCGGTAGCGCGGGAAAAACGCCGCCGTGAAGAACGCGTAGATCGAGATCTTCGCCGAGCAGCTCATATACGGCGTGAGCAGGATGGTCATCTTCCGGTCACGGTCGGACGAGACGGTGCGCGTGGCCATGATGGCCGGCACCGAGCAGCCGAAGCCGATGAGCATCGGCACGACGCTGCGGCCGGACAGGCCGATCTTGCGCAAGGGCTTGTCCATGACAAAGGCGACACGGGCCATATAGCCGGTGTCCTCCAAAATGGACAGGAAGAAAAACAGCGTCACGATGATCGGCAGGAACACGAGCACGCTGCCGACGCCGGCGAACACGCCGTCGATGATGAGACTATGTACCACAGGGTTGATGCCGTAGGCCGTGAGCGCAGCGTCCACGACGCCGGTCAGCGCATCGATGCCGAGCTGCAGCAGGTCGGACAGCCACTGGCCGATGACGTTGAACGTGAGATAAAACGTGAGGAACATCACGACGAGGAACGTCGGCAGGGCGGTATACTTGCCCGTGAGGATGCGGTCGAGCTTCATGGAGCGCGCGTGCTCTTTGCTCTCATGGCACTTGACCACGGACGACGCCACGACGCCCTCAATGAACGTGTAGCGCATGTCCGCAAGGGCCGCGTTGCGGTCGAGCCCGGTCTCGTTTTCCATCTGCACGATGCAGTGCTCGAGCAGCTCCCGCTCGTTTTCATCGAGCTCGAGCGATGCCGCAAGGTCGTCGCCGCCTTCGATGAGCTTGGCCGCGCAAAAGCGCGCCGGCACGCCGATGCGGTCGGCGTGGTCGGCGATCAGGTGCACGACCGCGTGGATGCAGCGGTGCACGGCCGAATCGTCCGAGCAGAAATCCGTCACTTTCGGCAGCGTCCGACTGCGCGCAACGGTCAGCGCCTGGTCCACGAGTTCGGACACGCCCTCCCCTTTCGCCGCCGAGATCGGCACGACGGGGATGCCCAGTGCCTGGCTCATCTTCTGCACATCGATAGCGCCGCCGTTGGCGCGCACCTCGTCCATCATGTTCAGCGCCAGCACCATCGGCACGCGCAGTTCGAGCAGCTGCAGCGTCAGGTACAGGTTGCGCTCGATATTCGTGGCGTCCACGATGTTGATGATGCCGTCCGGCTTCTGATTGATGATAAAATCGCGCGAGACGATCTCCTCCTGCGTATACGGGCGCAGGGAGTAAATGCCCGGCAGATCGACGACGGAGCAGCCCTTCTCGTCACGCATCTCGCCCATCTTCTGGTCGACGGTCACGCCCGGGAAGTTGCCCACGTGCTGGTTGGAGCCAGTGAGGGCGTTGAAGAGCGTCGTCTTGCCGCAGTTCTGGTTACCGACAAGTGCAAAGATCATGTCGACACCCCCTCGACCTCGATCTTTTTCGCTTCCTCCACGCGCAGCGTCAGTTCATAGCTGCGCACGCGGATCTCGATGGGGTCGCCCATCGGCGCCACCTTCTGCAAGGTGACGCGGGTACGGGGCGTGAGCCCCATGTCCAACAGCCGGCATCGCAGCGCGCCGTCCCCACCGACCGCTGTGATGACAGCTGAGGAACCGATCTTCAATTCATCTAGTGTCATTGCCATTGCCTTTCTGTAAAGATTCATTTCCCTGATGAAAAAGCTAGCACAGCGGGTACGATTTTGTCAAGAGCGTGACAGGAATTTCCGAACTTTTTGCCGAAAGGCGGCGAAAAGACACCCCGGAGCGGTAAAGCCGCTCCGGGGTGCCCCGTTCGATTTTGGAATGCTTACAGGTTGGAATGATTCTTACGGATTCTCGACATCCGTCTGGTCCTGGGGAGCACTCGGCTCTGCCGGAACACTCGGCTCCGCCGGAACACTCGGCTCCGTCGGAACGCTCGGCTCCGTCGGAACGCTCGGCTCCGTCGGCTCCTCGGGCGTAAGCGGGAGGACGTTCATCACATACATCGCCATGATCATCGCGAACTGCTCACGCGTCGTCACACCCTGCGGATCAAGGACCGTCTGGCCATTGACGACCGCACCGGAGACCAGGCTCTCGGCAACCGCCCAGACCATGGGCTCCTGCGCGAAATCGGAAACCTTGTCCATGTCCGTAAACGCGGACAGATCACCGTACACGTCCACATCGCAGCCCTTGAACATCGCATATTCATGCAGGATCGTCGCAGTCTGTTCACGCGTTGCATCGCCGTTCGGGTCAAACTTGCCGTCGCCGATGCCGGCCACGATCTCGTTCTGTGCCGCCCAGATCACCGCGTTGGTGTACCATTCGTTATCCGCAACGTCGCTGAAGGGGTTCTTGCCGGTAACGGCAGGCTCACCCTCGAGCGCGTAAAGGATCTCAACGATCATTGCGCGCGAGAGCTTGGTCTCAGGCTCGAAGGTCGTGGCGCTCGTGCCGTAGAAGAGCTTGTGCGCAACGACGAAGTCGATCGCATCGTGCGACCAGAAGTCGACCGCCGGCATATCGCTGAAGGGGGCACCCGGGCAATGCTCGTCGCCGGGGCACGGGATGCTCATCGGATCCTGCTTCTCGCAGACCGTGCAGTAACCGTCAACATAGTGGTGCTTGGCCGGGATACGCTTCTCGCCTGCCAGTATCGTGCCGCAGACCGTGCAGGCAACGCTGCCCACTTTGCCGTCCTTCGTGCAGGTCGCCGGAGTGATCTGCAGCGCCTGCGGCGTGTGCGGGAGCTTGGCGATCTCCGTCTGTGCGACAAGGATCTCGCCGCAGGCCGAGCACTTGCTGCCCTCGGTCAAACCGGTCTCCGTGCAGGTCGCCGCGACGCCCGGAATCACTTCCGGCGTGTGCGGCTTGCGCGGGATGCTCTCGAGCATGATGTTGCCATTGTCGCAGGTGTAGGTACGCACACCGTTCTCGGAGCAAGTCGACTCCTTCGTCACGACGCCGGCATCCCAGGTGTGATCATACACGGCGCTCATGTTCGCGATGCGCGCAGTCAGCCAGGTGTTGAGGTCCTTGACGGCATCGGCATAGGTCGTGCCAACGGGCCAGAAGTGGTTTTCGTTGTTCGGATGGCCAACACGGATCAGCGGCCACTGCCGATAGTTCATCGCAGCGCTGGACGAGACGCGATCGTAGTAGTCCTGAACCTTGCCGTTGTCGCCGACAAGCGCCTGCGCCTGCGCCAGGAACGTGTTGTGATAGTAGTTGCTCACCGCAGCGCGGAAGCCGGGGATCTTGGTGAGCGCCTCGGCGAGGTAACGGCTGTTAATGAAATCATTGTCCGCCGTGATAATGCCGGTCCAGCCGCCGCCGCAGGTAGACTCCATATCCCAGACGGGGCCGGCGTACATGATGCCGTCCACGTCTTTATAGAAGAAGAACGAGGAATAGAACGCGTCGGAGTTGCCGGAGAGGCTCTGCATCAGGTAAGCCTGGACCAGAGAGGTCAGATCGCAGTACTCATAGTAGTACTTGCCGGTCTGCGCATTGTAACCGGTGTAGTTGCCATCGGCATCCTGCGCATAGACGGCGTCCTCAAACTCCTGATAGTACTCGCTGATGTAGGCCATGGCGTCCTTGCCGCACCACTCGGGGCTCTTGACGTTCATCGCCGAGCCCTTGCCGGTGATGAAGCCGCTGGCTTCGTCATACTTTGTGCCGTTGAGCTCGAGCAGGTAGCCGCCGGTGATGTTCTCCGGCTCGGTCAGACCGGTAGTATACTGATAGGTCTGGCCGTACTTGTTCTCGGCGGTCGCCGTGGAAGCGTTCTCTCCGTAACCGGAGTTGAGGTCTTCGTAGGCCTTCTCCATGTCGGTGATGTTGACGCCCGTCTTGTTGACGGCGTTCTTCTCACTGACGAGGTAAGTGCCGCGATACACGCCGTCGTAGTACAGATCCACCCAGTCGGAGCTGGCCGCGTACGGCATGCCGAGCGACTTGGCAAGATCCTTGAACATCTTGTCGCGCATGAGCGTTGCATCGTTGTAGTCAGCGAGCAGCGTCCAGGTCTTGACCTTCTCGCCGCAGGCGATGAGGTCGGCCTTACCGTCCAGTTTGATCTGGTACGACTTCTTCTCGGCGTTCGTGAAGGTGGTGTTGCCGCGCGCCTTGAGCTGCGTGAGCGCACCGTCATACACTTTATTGCCGTCCTTGTCCACGGCAAGCAGATTGCCGGTCGCGATGTTGGACTTGCTGGCATCGACAAAGTCTCTGCCCTGCGCGGCCGGATCGGTGCTCGTGATGTAGAGTGCGCCGATGTTGGCCGACTGCGCGATGTGCACGACCACTGCCTTCTGTCCGTTAACGAGGACCGTAAGGTCATACAGGCCGTCCTGTGCGTCTGCCAGCTTGGTCACATTCACAGCAGAGCCGTCCATCGGCTGCGTGCCCTTGGCGCCCTGCAGCTCCACGGTCGGGTTCGTGCAGTTTTGCGTGTTCACGGACAGGGCAAGCTTGCTCAGGTCAGCGCTGGCCGGCAGGAACAGATACTGATCCGCACCGGACTGCATACCGGAGATCGCCTGTCCATCGACAGTCGCGCTGATGTCCTGGAACTGCTCGGACGGTGCGTACTGATCGGCGTTGAGCGTCGTGGCCTTGACGATGCTGGAATAATGCGGGGAATTGTACCACTTGCCGTCAACCTTCGTGCAGCCGTACAGACGGAAGCTGTACTCCGTCGAGGGGTTCAGGTCCGTGGCCACGCAGCTGGTCTGCGAGGTCACCTCTACGACCTTCCAGCTGTTGCCGCCGTCGCTGCTGATCTCCACGCGGTAGTTCTCCGCGCCGGCAGCCGGGCTCCAGCTGAGGGTCAGGCGTTTCTGACCGATATCCGTCACCGCTGCGTCCGTGACGCCCGCGGGCAGGATCTTGTACTGAGCGGACACGGTGCCGTAGTAATCGCGCATACCGCGGATCGTCACGGTGCCGAGACCGACCTTGGTGTTGTTGGAATAAGTAACGTAGCCGTCGACGTTCGCATCGCTGGTCTTGACCGTCAGCTTCTCACCCTCATAGGTGGCGGAGACGGCGCACAGCGCGTTCTTGCCATTGTAGACGGCGTAGCTCGTTTTGACCACGGCCTTGGAGATATCCTTGCCCACGAAGCCGCACTTCGTGCAGACATGGTTTTCATCCCAGTCATGGCCTTCGTACCAGAGGGCCGCACCGCGATAGGTTGCGTGGCAGGTCTTGCAGGTCGTCAGGTAGTAGCCGGCGGTCGTGCAGGTACGGGTATCGACCGTCTCCGTCACGTGGGCAATGCCGTCATCACCGAAGTGATGCATCTCCTCACCGATCTGTTGCCAGCCGGTGACATAGTCGCCAGCCAGGAAGTACATCTGCTTTTCGGTGCCCTCGACGGTCATCCAGCCGGTGTACTGCGCATCCTTGACGTCGATCAGCTTGCCGCAGACCGCACAGGCAGACTTGCCATTCTGGTAGGTCGTCAGCTGGTGGCCCTTCGAGCAGCGGGACTGCAGCGTCGCCGAATCCACAAGGCGGCCGTCTTTGCTGTCATAGGCCGAGACGGTCATGGTCTGATCGTTGGCCGTAACGTAAAGGATCAGGCCTTCATACTTCTGCTCTGCATAGGCATATTCGAAGTCGGAGTTGATGGCGTAGTTGATATCTCTGGACTTCTCGCCCAGATCGCCGCAGATGAAATAGGTCACGCCGTTCTCGGTGACGGCCGCGCCGTCCTTGGCCATGATGCGTGCATAGGAGTGGTTATGACCGGAGAAGACCACGTCGATGCCGGCAGCCTCTGCCGCGGCCGGGATCAGCTCATGGAACTTCTCGCTGCCTCCATTGACGTTCGTGTAATACGGCGGCTGGTGGATGGACAGAACCTTCCACATGCAGGTGCTCTGCGCAGCGTCCTGCTGGAGCCATGCGCAGGCTTCGCTCAGGTCGGCGCCGTCGTTGATGACGGCGACATAGACATCGCCGTACTCCACGGAGTAATAATCCTTACCCGGGAGCTGGAGGATGTTACCGGCAACCGTGCCGCTGAAGTCGCCATAGTATTCGTGGTTGCCAAGCGTATGGATGAAGTCCACGCTCGGGAACGTGTGGTTGAACGTTTCCTGCATCTCGGCCCACATGGCGTAGTTGGTGGCGTTGTCGACATAGTCGCCCGTCTGGAGGCCGAAATCGACCTGCTTGTCCTTGACGAGAGCGCCGAGCTTTTCGAGGACTGCGATGCTCTCGGCATCCGCCTCACGGTTACCGGACATCTGCGTGTCGCCCATGACGACAAAGGCCGTGGTATCCTGCGCAGCGGCGCTCGTGCGGAAGAAGTGGGTCTCCGACCAGGTGCTGCCGTCGCCGACCTGGAACTCATAATCCGTGCCGGCCGTCAGACCCGTAAGCTGAATCGTATTGACATAAGCTGCGTCCTTGGAGGTGGAGAAGCCGGTGAGTGTGCAGGTGCCGTCCGCCGTCTGCCAGGCGTCCGTGCCCTTGACGCGGTACTGAACGACCGCCTTGCCGGCCGTGCCGAGGCCGGACAGCCAGCTGATATTCTGACTCGTGCTGCTGCTCTCGGACGCGTTGAGATTGACACCGGTATACTCCGCACCGGCAGCTTCCGCCAGAACGGTGACCTTCGTCGCCTCGGCAACGCCCTTCGGTCCGGTTGCTGTGAGCTTGCAGACCGTTCCGGCTGCCAGTTCCTTCATAGCGAAGGTCTCGAGCAGGCCGTTGGCATCGGTCTTGCCGATCTCCGCGCCGTCGAGCGACACGGTCACGCCGGCAGCGGGACTGCCGTCCTTTTCATAGACCGCGATCACGCTGGACATGCCGACCGCCTGCGGGCCGGGCTGAATGCTGTAGTACGCCGACAGCGGCAGACGCACCGCCGCCTGGGCCGCCGTGTAGGTCTTGCTGTTCGCTGCGGTGAGCGCAATGTTGGACACCGTGTACGTAAGCTGGTTGACCGTTGTGTCCAGACCGGCGTCAATCTGGAAGGTCAGCGCGGCCAGCTCACCCTCGACCGGGGTCGCCGCCTCGAGGTGCAGCTTCAGCATGGCTTTCTTAAAGCCGGTCTTGGTGTACGTCAGTTTGCCGGTCACACCGTTGGCATAGGTCACCGTCGGCTCACCGATGTCATCGTTGAGGTTGAGCATCGTGATGTCCGCAGACTGGATCTTGCCGTCCGCCGTGACCGTCAGCGTATAGTCGCTGCCGAGCGGGACAAAGTTCGAGCCGCTGACGCTGACCGTGGCCGTGTCCTGCATATCGCCGGCAACGACAAAGGCCGTGGTCTTTTCGATCGTGTTGCCGAACTTGTCAGACACGGAGACCGTCATGGTGTGCTTGCCGTTCTGGAGATTCAGACGGACGGTCGCATTTGCGTCGGAACAGTCCGCTGACGTGATCGGCTCGCCGTCAATCTTGACCGCCGTCGCCTGTGCATTGATGCCGGAGCGGTTCTGACCGTCCACATCATGGTACTTTGCGACTGCTTCGATCGCGTTGGCGTTGATGACGGTGGCGCCGTCGCTCGTGAGCGTCTGGCCGTTGATCGTCATCTCGTCGATGATCGGATTATCCAGGTCGTCGAGGTTCGTGCCGTAGACCACGCGGTAATTATCGAAGTACAAAGAGCCGTTTTTGCGGCCCTTGAACTCGGCGTCGCCGCCGGGCTGATAGGATAGCCAAAACAGGCCCTGACCGGGGATGATGCTGATGGGATGCTCCGGATTCTGATAGGTGGCAAAGAATTCACTGACATCCGCATAGCAATACTGCCAGCCGGACCAGTTTGTCATGTTGGTGAGATTCCCTTCGCTGGTGTCGCTGGTGTCACCGTTTTTGGCGTGCAGCAGCTTGAAATTCTTGGTTTCGTAATCAGAACCGTTCCAATACATCAGGTCTGCATACAGGGCGTATTCCCAGGAACCCTCGGGGACATAGACCCAGACGCCGATTTCCGTGGGATACCCTTCAATCTTGGTTTGCTCACCGCAGTAGCGCACATAGAAGTTACTGTTGCTAGAACCGTCGTAGGAGGAATAGTCATAGTTCAGCTCCAGAGAGTAGTCGCCGAAGCGGACACAGCCGCCGTCCTCCTTCGTGGTGGTTTTCACAGCGCCGACACCGTAGGTGGTGATGGAGCCGTTGGGCCAGAGATAGAAGGTGTAGCCATTGGCACGGAAAATATCGGAAGCCGGCACAGCTTCATCCCAGTTGCCGGTAAAGCGATAGGGGGCCTCCAGCGTGGCGTAGGTGGGATTTTCCGTGTATGTACCACCGGTGATGACGGTGATGGGAGAGACATTGCCAACGTAACCCTTCGTAGTGCCGTTATCCACGAAAGTACTCTTGCCCCAATGGTAGTGGGCACCCGTCAGCGGGCCGTTCTCATCCGGCTCAAAGTCCATGAGCGTGACCGGCAGCTTGCCGATCTCCACGCTGATCTCCGCCGTCTTGGACTTGTCATAGGCATACGTGGCCTTGACCGTCGCGTTCATCGTGCTGGTACCCTTTCCGGCCACGAACGTGTTGCCGTCCATGTGGCCAACGTCCGCATCCGAGACACCATCCGTTTTGGACTGGATTGTCCAGTCAAAGTCGCCGGCCTTATAGACAATGTCCATACCGTCGCACTTGGCAACCAGGCCAAGATCCGACGTAGCGCCAAAGTCCAGCGACACCGCTGCGCCGCTGAACGACAAGTCGGTGATGTCCGCGATCTTCGCGGTCGTCGTGCCCTTGACAGTGCCGTCCACAAGCAGGCGCACCGTCACATCGCCCTTATAGTTCTTTGCGGGCGTGAACAGGCCGTTGGCGTCGATCGTGCCGCTCTTGGCGTCCGCGACCGCCCAGGTCACATTCTCCGGGAGCTCAGCATGGCCGCCGTTGGCGTCCACACCGATGGCCGAGAACTGGATCTGGCTGTTGGGCGTATAGATCGTATTGTTCGGAGAGAGGGAGGCATGATCGAACACACCGTCGCTCTCCGCCGTGGAGACCAGCAGCAGCGCGCTCGAGACCGTGCGCTCCACGCCGTCGGACGGGCGGTTGCGGATCTGGAGGTCCGTGGTACCCTCGCGCTTGGTGGCGCAGGTAGCGGAACCGCCGCCGTCGAGGTAGATCGCATTCACCACGCCCTGCGCGTACAGGAACGAAACCACCTCATCGATCGTCATGCCGACAGAGTACGGGCTCTGGCGGCCGTCGGCTATAAAGGTCACGACCGTGCCGTCCGCCTTGATGCCGATGCAGTTGCGCGGCATGAGGTCCGGATTCCCGTCGTAGCAGGGCTGTCCATTCTTGATCAGATAAAACGGGCCGGAAATCGCTTCCAGAACGTCGGAGCAGTCCGCCCCGGCGTCACGGATGGCATAGGTACCGTCCTTCAAAACCGCAAAATACGGTTCCCACGTGCCGCCGTTGCCCGTCTGGATGACATTGCCCTCCATGATCAGGTAACCGGTCGGCTGCGCCGTCTGCATGTTGTAGTAGTCGCCATTCATGGCCATGATGACGTTGCCGCCGGTGGCCTTAGTATAGTTAGCCGCCTGCAGCGTCGTCTTTTCCAGGCTCCAGGTCATGTTGGCTGCCTTGTCCTTACGGGACGTAGGTGTGCTGTTTTCTGTATAATAACCGTTATACGAAGCCTTGAAAGTTGCCTTCGCACCCGGTGCGATCGTCGTCATAAAGCCGGCGATCTGCGCATTGCCTTCCTTGGTATTCAGAAAGACATCAGATTCCGTCACGCCGTCAACCAGCGCGTAATCCGTCTGACCAACGACGATCTTGTCACCGGCGGGCTTGACGGGGTCTACGGTGTTCACAGCCAGCGCCTGCGGGGCAATGAGTGTCAGCGTCATCAGGACAGCCAGCACAAAAGCCCAAGCTCTGTTTGCGAATCGGGTCGCTTTCACGACTCACATCAACTCCTTTTCTGTGTTTTTCTCTCTAAATTTGTCAGTTCAATATGTAAAAAAAGAAGAGATGAGGTTTTCCCATCTCTTCTTTGTGCTTTAGGGACCTATGATTTGTCTATTAGCAACCGAAGTCCTGATAGAAAAACATTTAATTGGCAGTGAGCTGCTTACTCCGCAAACGCGTTGTACAGGAACTCAACAGCCTCAGCACGAGTGCAGGTCTTGTCCGGGCTGAACGTGGTACCATCGTTGGTGCCGACAGTCAGGCCGTTGGCCCATGCCCACAGCACTTCGTTGTAGTACCAAGCGCTGGCCGGAACGTCAACGAACGGCATATCGTCAGTCGCGCCGTTCGCCAGCAGGCGGGCGATGAAGCTGATCATCTCGGCACGAGAGCAGTCCTGGTTCGGGCTGAACGTGGTGGCAGTGGTGCCAGCAACAATACCGCTATCAACAGCCCACAGCAGGGACTCTTCGTACCAGAAATCATCGGAACCGGAAGCCGGAACATCGGTGAAATTCACAGTCTTGATCGTAGCCTTCGGCTGGCCGGCAGCGTTCCACAGGAACTCGACCATCTCGGCACGGGTGCAGGTCTTGGTGGGCTCAAACGTGGTGGCAGTGGTGCCAACAGTGACGCCGTTTTCAACGGCCCACATCACGGAATTATAGAACCAGTCGCCTTCCGCAACATCAACGAACTTCGGGCCAGCGGGCACGGTCGGCTGCGTCGGAGTGGTCGGAGTGGTCGGAGTGGTCGGAGTGGTCGGGGTGGTCGGGGTGGTCGGGGTGGTCGGGGTAGTCGGGGTAGTCGGGGTAGTCGGGGTAGTCGGGGTAGT
>OLRH01000695.1_pt1 | contig 17091 bp, 15 predicted proteins | sample 1672321 | NCBI WGS metagenome assembly OLRH01 (sample SAMEA3136671, study PRJEB25190) | human gut metagenome | reverse complement strand
AATGATCGCAGACAAGGGAAGCTTTAAAGAGTAGTTCACAGGAATCGAAAACAGCAATCCTCTGGACTATCCGGATTACCCACAGAAAATCGAAGACTTGAAAGAGAAAACAAAGATGGATGAAGCCATCTTTATCGGAGAAGCCACAATCGGCGGCATCCGCACCGTACTCGGAGCTATGGACGCCAGATTCCTGATGGCATCGATGGGCTATGTAGTAGGAGAAAAAATCACCCGCTCATTCGAAGAATCGTGGTGGGCGATCCGGCCTTTGTAGGCTAAGGTTACGGTTTCGAATCCCCTATGAGGGTGAACTCCTACACCTTTGGGTTTCGAACTTGCTTCGACATGCTGTTTGGCATTGTAGTCGAGCATCAGGAATGGGTCCATACGCTTCATGTCCAGCCCCTTTACACTAGGAATGAATTGGTGTACTTTGAATCCGTCGCCGACCATGTGAGATGCCGGTGGGGTAAATATTGCTTCTATACGTTTTAATTTCATGATTACTGTTTTGAATAATAACAAATATGTAGTGATGAAAGTTCTTTGTGGGTGAAAAGTATAAAGGGGAAATTATATGTTTACATTACTGTTTCTCTACCTTTCGGGAATGTGAGTATATTAATAGGTAAAAAATATTTTTATAGTTCATTTTTTCATTACATTTGCATACGAAACGAAACAAAAACAATATAGAACGAAACACGCGATTAAATCTAATTCAAAAATAAAGAAAGATGCTAAAAAAAATTATTGACTTTTATCGGGCTTTACCTCCGGCAGAAAGGCCCGTGTCATTAACTGATGAAGAGGCTGTGAAGCTGACAAAGAAATTGAGACTACAAAGTTTTTTTGCCGGGACATTGGGGTATAGTCTTTATTATGTTTGCCGTACGGGATTAAACGTGGTAAAGACACCTATCGTCGAAAGTGGAATGTTGAATGATCAACAATTGGGTATTGTCGGTTCGGCTCTCCTTTTTGCGTATGCTATTGGAAAATTTGTCAATAGTTTTATGGCCGACCACTCTAATATTAAGCGATTTATGGCAACCGGACTAATTGTCTCGTCGGTCGCTAACCTTATTGTAGGGTTATTAGGTATGACGAGTGGGTTAGCCGGGCTATCGTCTATGGCGTTTTTTGTCTGCTTTTTTATTATGTGGGCGATAAACGGTTGGTCTCAATCGATGGGGGCTGGTCCTGCCATTATTGCATTATCTCGCTGGTTTCCGCCGAAAGAGCGAGGAACTTATTATGGATTTTTCAGTGCCAGTCATAATTTAGGAGAGTTTTTATCTTTTATATTCGTTGGGTCTGTCGTAGGTTGGCTCGGGTGGCAAGCCGGTTTTGTCGGTTCTTTTATAGCAGGTGCAATAGGAGTCGTTATTATTATTTTCTTTTTACATGATAGTCCGGAAAGTAGAGGGCTTCCTCATGTAGGAAATCCGCCGAAAGAATCGACCAATAAGGCTCAGAAAGGAGTATTGAAGAATCCGTACGTTTGGATTTTGGCATTGGCTAGTGCGTTTATGTATGTTAGCCGATATGCGGTGAACAGTTGGGGAGTACGTTTCTTGGAGATGGAAAAAGGGTATTCGTTGGAATTAGCAACTACGGTGATTGGTATAAATGCTCTGTTAGGAATATTCGGAACTGTGCTTTCTGGCTGGTTTTCCGATAAATTTTTCAAGGGGAAAAGAAATATGCCGGCTTTTATTTTCGGTGTGCTCAATACGATTGCATTGACCTTATTCCTGTTGGGAGGAGATAGCCTTGTACTCAATGTGATAAGTATGATTCTTTTCGGTATCGCTATCGGGGTGCTGATTTGTTTCTTGGGAGGGTTGATGGCTGTCGATATTGTTCCTCGTAATGCGACCGGTGCGGCATTGGGTGTCGTTGGTATGGCGAGTTATATTGCAGCCGGTTTACAAGATGTGATATCGGGTACACTAATAGAGAATTTTAAGGTTGTATCCGATGGTGTTGTGACGTATGATTTTTTACCGGTTTCTATTTTCTGGATAGGGGCTTCGATTTTATCATTCGTTTTAGCTTTGTTCGTATGGAATGTTAAGCCGGCGGAGTAATTATATTTTACTATCGACAAAAAAAGCTGACACGTAAAATCGTGTCAGCTTTTTTGTTTGTATTTGTATGAGATTATTTACCGGGAGAGGTTTCATTCGATTCATTTGCCGGGCTTGAAGTTGGTGTGTTCGGTGTGGTTTCTTCCCAATGGAATGGTTCGAATTGGCTATCGCTGTTTGTCCAACTGGGTTTGCGAGATGAATAAATAATAAATGGCGCGATAACGACTATCAGGGCTCCTATAATGAGAACCGAAAACCATACGGCATTACTGCCGACCGATATTTGACTGGGGGGAATAAAACTTAGAACGAAGGCAAGAAGCGAACCGCAGAATCCCAATCCTCCTATGAACCACATTAATCCGTTGCCTTTGTTTCCTATTCGGAATGGGCGATTGGTTTTTTTCATATTGTATCGTAGATAAATTGCGGCAGAGAACTGCGGGCGTCAACTTGCTAATCAGATAAAGAACTACCGTTAACTGAGACATGATTTGATAAAAACTTTGTACCGAAGGCATAATAACGAATAATAGACTTAATAATGTAACTGCACCTCCTTGTAAATAAAGAATATTTTTCTGTACTCCTATTTTATTGGTTTTTTGGAAAAAAGGAGGTAGGTATCCGGCTCGGCCTACTGCGAAGATACCTTTTGACGGACCGGCTACCCAAGTCAGTACTCCGGCTAAAACACCGAATGCAAGAGCTATGGCTATTATGGGGGATAGCCAAGACGCTTTAATAAAATTGAAATAGTTGTCGAATCCGACTAAAAGACTTTGTGTTAGGTTGATATCTTTTTGAGGGATAATGATCCCGAGGGCGAATGTACCTAAAACAAAGATTAGGACTGTAATGGCGGAGCCTATGAAAACGGCTTTGGGATAATTTTTAGACGGATTATTTATATCTTTTACGTGTATACCGCCCATCTCCATTCCGGCATAGAATAAGAAGATACTGGCGGCTAAAACGAGATTGTCGAAATTGGTGAAATCGGGGAGGAAGTTGCCTGAAAAATCCATTTGGGATTTACCTCCCATTAGTAGATATACAATTGCCAAAATGACTAAAAGTCCGGCGGGAATGATTGTACCGACCAAACCGCCTATTTTGGCGACTTTTCCTACCCAGCCTAAACCTTTCAATGAGATGAATGTCGCTAGCCAATAAATGAATAGTACGACCGCTAATGTGTAGAAACGGTTGGAAGCCAATAACATGTCCCCTGTATGATCCATGCCTATAAATGCAATAGCGACAGCTCCGAAGGTTAGTACGGTAGGATACCAAATGGTACTTTCTATCCATTGTAACCAAATGGCAAGGAATCCGGCTTTTTTACCGAATGCTTCTCCTACCCAACGAAAGACTCCGCCTTGCTTGTCTTGAAACATGGCAGCCAGTTCGGCTGCGACTAGCGCCGTAGGAATGAGGAATACTAAGGCTGCGAATAGATAATAGAACGCTGAACTGACTCCATATTCAGCTTCGGCAGGCAGTCCCCGGAGGGATACGACAGCCGTTACATTCATAATTGCAAGCGTAAATACGCCTAATTTTACTGATTTTCCGATGTTTGTCATATTTGTTGATATTAAGTTTACTAATAGGAGCATCTACATTCGTGTAGATAAACAAACGTCGGTCGCTTGTTGTTTTATCGTCGCATAATTTATGAGGAAAGAAAAATGGGAAAAAAGATAATCGGGGGGTGGAGAAATTATGAGTCGAGAATTTATGGCATATTGCACATATTGATTTTATTGTTATCGGTTTTTCTGATTATAACCATATCGATAGATACATTTCATAACATATCTTTCTTGAATCAAGGGAATTATATGGAAATACAATTATGGATATGCAGTTTCTTTATGTTCGATTTTTTGTTGGAATTTGTTTTATCCGATCATAAATGGAAATATCTTAGAAACCGATTTATCTTTTTTCTCGTATCGATACCTTATTTGAATATATTTTCCTATTTGAATTTAAATTTTTCTTCCGAGACTTATTATTTTCTTCGGTTTATTCCGTTAGTGAGAAGCGGATATGCTTTGGCTATCGTGGTAGGGTGGTTATCCTATAATAAAATATCGAGCTTGTTTATTTCGTATGTTACCATGCTTATGGCGACAGTTTACTTTTCGAGTCTTATATTTTTTGTTTTAGAACATGCGGTTAATCCAATGGTTACTCGGTATACCGATGCTTTGTGGTGGGCTTTTATGGACGTGACGACAGTAGGTTCGAACATCTATGCCGTTACTGCTACCGGAAAGATTCTTTCGGTCGTTTTGGCTGCATTGGGTATGATGATGTTCCCTATTTTTACGGTCTATGTGACAAGCCTATTGCAAAAATTCAATGCACAAGATAAGGAGACACAAAAACCGTAGGCCGGTAGGTGTCGGTTTTAGCATCGTCCTTTTCGTTGATTTTGTGCTATTTTAGTACGAGCTCTACGATGTAGTCGATTTCGTCCGGTATTTGGGGAAATTTCAATAATGTACCGTCTTTATCTTGTTTGAATTCGATGGGAGCTTGATTTGAAAATTTCATTGCCTTTTTTATTGGGGCTTTCAGTGGTATATAGAGTCCATTTTCTTTCAAGTCCAAAATATGGATAAAGAGGCGATTCCCTTTTCGGGTGGATACTCCCCAGCTATGTGGGGGAATATCGCCACCTCTGCTGCCGTAAATGGTTTCGCCATATTCCGATAGCCACTTACCCATACCATTTAAACGGTCTATCGCCAAAGCCGGGAGCTCTCCATTGGGCTGCGGACCTATATTTAATAACAAGTTAGCGTTTCGTCCGGCCGTGCGAACGAGATAATGGATCAGAGCCTTAGTAGATTTGTAATTTTGGTCGGTGATTTTATACCCCCACATACCATTCATAGTTTGACAGGTCTCTAATGGGAGGGCGCTTATTGCCTGAGTAGAATAGCCTGCTGTGTTTTCACCGGGGACGTCTCTTTCGAAGATTTGTATATCTTCTCCTGCATATACGTCTCGGTGGTGATTATTCCCAATGAGGCATGCCGGTTGTAGCTTGTGTATCAAATCATATTGCTCTTTTAGTTGCCAATCGAAATTGGAGGGACGGTCCCATACTCCGTCGAACCATATAGCTCCGATCGGCCCGTAATTGGTTAGTAGTTCTGTAAGCTGGTTATTCATGAACCGATAATAACTGGGCCAATCTCCGTGTCCATTGGGACGACCGGTTCCTTTTCCGGTATTGCCTCCGGCCGGGTAATCTTCTCTACGCCAGTCTATATGAGAATAATACAAATGGAGCTTAATGTCTTGTTTATGGCATTCGTCGGCCAATTCTTTTAAAATATCGCGTTTAAAAGGTGTCGCATCTACGATATTAAAGTCGGACTGTTGGGTGTGAAACATAGAAAATCCATCATGGTGTCGGCTGGTAATACAAATGTATTTTGCCCCTGATGCCTTGATTGCCGATACCCATTCGGCTGCGTTAAACCGTGACGGATAAAATCCTGATGCTAATTTTTCATATTCTCGCCAGTCGATGTTGTGATTGGTCATGTACCATTCTCCTTGTGCCAACATGCTGTAAATGCCCCAGTGTATGAAGATTCCGAATTTGTTGTCTTGAAATTTTTTTCGAGCTTCGATATTCTTTTGCGATGGTATATAACTGTCGATTGTCTGTGCGAATGAAATATTCCAAGATAAAAGAGAGGTAGTAATGGCTAAACCTATTTTTTGGATCATTTTGTTTTTCATGTTATGTGAATTTTCGGTAAAGATATGGATAATATGGAAAAAATATTGAACAAAGATAGCAAAAAGAAACCCAGATAGTTTACTCTATCTGGGTTTCTTTTTGCTATGAAAGATGTTTTTACTGGACATTAACCTGATCGCCACTGAATACCGACAGGTCGAGTTTATTCATAATATGTTTGATTGCCAGTTGAGCCTTAACCGAGTTGCCTGCTGCATCGATAGGGGGTGCAAAGGCTGCAATACCCATGATTCCGGGAAGAACTCCCATGATACCTCCGCCTACTCCGGTTTTTGCAGGGATTCCCGAAGTGAAGAGCCAGTCTCCGGTGTGTTCGTAAAATCCTACTGTCGCTATCAGCGATGTAATTTGAGGAGACAGCGAGGCAGCGAATACTCTTGCTCCGTTTTTTGGATTGACTCCTTTATTGGCTATGGTCGCACCGCATACAGAAAGCTGTTCTGCCGTGATTCCCAAAGAGCATTGACGAGTATAGAGGTCGAGCGACAGATCGGGATCGTCATAAATACGGTTGTAGTTTTTCAATAACCATGTAATTGAGCGGTTGTTGAAATTTGTAGCCGATTCGGAGCGATACAATTCATCTATCAATTCGGGAGCACTTCCCGAGAGTTCAGTGATATTTTTCACTATCGCAGCCCATTTTTCTTTTGGATTACCAACTGGTTGAACCATACTGCATGCGGTGATAGCTCCGGCATTAACCAATGGGGTCGAGGGGTGATCGTTTTCCAACAAAATAGCGATTATCGAATTGAACGGTAATCCTGTCGCATCGGCTCCAATCATGGAAAGGAGCTTTTCTGCGCCATATTGGCGTAATACCAATATGGCGGTGTGCACCTTAGAAACCGACTCTATACCGAATTTATATTGAGTATCTCCGACTTCGATAATTTGTCCGTCCAGTAGACATACGCTGATACCGAACAAGTTTTTGTCGATGTTGGCAAGATAGGGAATATAGTCGGCATTCTTACCGTCTTGGTTATTTTTATAGAGATCGTACGCTTCGTTGACCGCTTGTTTGATTTGGGAAACCGAAATAGTTTTTTTCATATTCCTATTTTTTTGTTTTATGGCGGTTCCCCGTATGGGTAAATACCGAACCTTTCACTTCAATATTTTTGTCTTGTGCGATACGAGTATTGGTCGGGTATTCCAATTTTTCGAGAGACGCGACGGCATCGCGAATATCGTTTAGCAACATGTCGGCCATATCCCTGCTGAACCCTTGACGTACGACGATACGCATGACTACATAGTTTTGAATATTTTCGGGTAGAGTATATGCCGGAACCATCCAGCCGCCTTGTTTCAATTTGTCTTGCAAGTCATATAGAGTCCATTTTGCCGTTTTTGCGTAATCGGGCTTCATATACCAGATGAACAATGGGTTTTCAACATGATCGCTGTAATTGACAAATGGAGCCATTTTACCGATTTCGTCGTGGAGGTATTGGGTTATTTGCATACTATTGTATTGGACGGCTTTGTATCCTTGAAATCCCAATCGGATAAATTGGTAATATTGTCCCAATATTTGGGCTGCCGGGCGTGAGAAATTGAGCCCTACTTGTGTGATATTCGCTCCTAAATAGTTTACACTGAATGACATTTCGTCTGGGAGGTATTTTTTGTCTTTCCAAACGACCCAGCCTAGACCGGGGTATACCAATCCGAATTTGTGCCCCGATGTACTGATTGATAGAACCCATTTTAATCTGAAATCCCATTTTTTGTGTGGATCGAGGAAAGGTAATATAAATCCACCGGAAGCTGCATCTACGTGGATAGGAATGTCATATCCTGTTTTTTTGTTGAATTCGTCGAGGGCTTTGTCGAGAGCTTCGACGTCATCGTTCAATCCGGTCCAAGTTACGCCCTCGATAGGAACGATGCAAATTGTATTCTCATCGCACATCTTTAAAGCTTCTACCGGGTCGAGAGTCGTTTTTTCGAGAGTCAGGGGAACTTCTCGCATCTCGATTTGCCAAAGTTGTGCAAACTTTTCCCAAACGACTTGAAATCCCGAAGAGATAACAAAATTGGGTTTATCGGTAGGCTTCCCTTCTGCCTGACGTTTTTTACGCCAACGTAGCCATGCTGCGACACCGCCGAGCATACAGGCTTCGGAAGAACCTATGGCCAAAGCTCCGCTTTTCCATTTTTCCTCTTCGGGAGAGTTCCAAAGGTTAGCCATGATATTTATACATTTGGCATTCATGACAGCGATACGCGGATATTCTGTTTCATCGATATAGTTGATGTTGATCGCTTCATTCATCAATTTGGTTGCGTAGTCGTCCATGTAGGTGGTTACGAACGTAGCTAAATTTAATCGAGGTTGTGTTTGAGCGAACGTTTCATCTTTAACCATTTGGTATGCAATCTCTGGTGTTGTAGGTGCATCGGGAATACGATCTACCGGTGATGGTTTCAACATTTCGTTGGACCCGAAGATACTTGTCTTGGCATCTCCTTCTCTGAAATTCAAATCTTTCATTGTATAAAATTTTATGAGTTAGAACTATAAAGCCGGATTATTTTGTACGGCTCTTCGATGAAACAACAGCCTTGTAAGGTGAAAGTTTGACCGATTTGTCTATTCATACACAATTTGGCACTTATTAAAATATTAGAATAGTACCGGTAAACATTCGAAGGTGATTATTGTTTTTGAAAATGCAAGCATAAAAAAGATGTGATTATGAAAATAGAAACTGGACAAGGGACTATACCTTTGATTACGCTTTTGGGAATATGGTCTATTTCAGCTTTAAATGCACTACCGGGTCTAGCTGTTTCCCCTATTTTGGGACAGATGTCTACAATATTTCCGCATTCTTCGGAGTTCGACATACAACTGTTATCTTCACTACCTTCGTTATTGACTATACCTTTCATCTTGTTATCCGGGAAGTTGACCGAACGTATTAATAACATCGTCTTGTTACAAGTTGGATTAATTATTTTTGCATTAAGTGGTTTGCTATATATGCTTTCTTCCCGAATGTGGCAGTTAATAGCGGTGAGTGCGTTGTTGGGTATTGGCTCGGGTATGATAGTTCCGTTGTCAACGGGTTTGATTTCTCGCCATTTTATAGGTCGATATCGTACTCGACAGTTTGGTTTGAGTTCTGCGATTACAAATATAACGTTAGTGACGGCGACTGTATTGACTGGATATTTGGCAGAGATTAATTGGCACTTGCCTTTTATTGTTTATTTTTTCCCTGTGGTATCGTTCTTTTTGTCTTTTTATTTGAAACGAGATACTATATCGGTAGCCCCAGTAAAGGTGACTGTATCGGGTAAAATAGAAGTGAAGAGGTTGGTTTCTCTCATGTCGTTTTATGGCCTGGTAACTTACTTAGCTGTTATCGTTAGTTTCAATTTACCATTTTTGATGAAGGAATATCATTTCGACACGGGAGCCTCGGGAATTATTATTTCTTTGTTTTATTTAGCTATTATGGCTCCCGGTTTCATATTGAATCGAGTGTTATCGATTTTTGGGTCGTTTACAAAATGTGTGAGTCTATTGTGTATGGCAGGAGGTATGGTTCTGATATTGTTGTCGGGCAATGAATGGATATTGGGACTTGGAGCCATATTTATCGGGTTCGGGTATGGGGTGATACAACCTGTTGTTTATGATCAGACAACGAGAGTAGCTACACCCGATAAAGTGACTTTGGCCCTCGCATTTGTCATGTCTATGAATTATTTGGCTATCTTACTTTGTCCTACGATTATCGATACATTACAATCTCTATTCCATATTCATACTCAGCAGTTTGCATTTATATTTAATTTGGTTATAACACTGCTTGTCGTTTTGGGGGCATATTATCGTCGCCATACGTTTTTGTTTAATGATAGTTGTGATAATGATAAATCTCTGAAAAAGTTATGACAAATAAAATTCAGGAAGCCAATTTGGCTATGGTCGTTTCAAAAACGTTTAGCGGATTAAACGTAAATGCGTTACGATATTTGTTGCCTTTGTGGATCGCCCCGCTAACCGGTGTGACTTTTCGTTGTGTTTTTGCAGCCGTGGCTTTTTGGATCATAGGGTATTGGGCAAAACCGGAGACGGCTTCGGTAAAAGATAAAATTTATCTGTTTTTGTTGGGGGCTGTCGGCATTTATGGTTATATGTTTTCCTATTTAATGGGACTTAGTAAAACGACTCCGGTATCGGCGGCTATTTTTACTTCTATGCAGCCCATTTGGGTTTTTATTTTGTCGGTTTTCTTTTTTAATGAGAAAGCGACTGTGATGAAAATTGTCGGTATTTTAGTAGGATTAGGTGGGGCTCTACTCTGTATTTCAACACAAAAGAGCGATGATTTGGCTTCGGATGCTTTTTCCGGTAATCTTTTTTGTTTGGTGAGTTCTGTGATTTATGCCGTATATCTGATATTGAGTAATCGGTTTTTGAAACGAACAGGCCCTTATACACTTATGCGTTATACGTTTTCAGGAGCGGCTGTATCGAGTCTTATCGTTATGGCTTTTGTTGGATATGAAGCGTCTTTAACTACACCTCCGCTACATTTTTGGCCTATTGCCTTATTGCTGTTTGTGTTGATATTTCCAACTGTTATCAGTTATTTACTAATACCGACAGGTCTCAAATATCTGAGTACGACAGTCGTGGCTATATATGGGTATTTAATTTTGGTCGTCGCTTCGATTGTTTCATTTCTGGTAGGACAGGATAGATTCTCTTGGGAACAGTTGGGTGCTATGCTTCTTATTTGTGTGGGTGTTTATTGGGTAGAGATAGCTGAAAACAACGGTCATGAGAGAAAACGGCCCCATTCGCCATCTATCACTTGACTCTTGATTTATGCAGTAGTTTGGGGATAAGTTGCAGTCCCTTTTTTATTTCGTGGGGATTACGAGCTATGATAACAGTGGTTACAGCGATGAGTATGATACAAATACCGATACTTTGTATGAAGTTACAACTTTCACCCAGAAATAATACACCCATAATGACAGCTGTTAAAGGTTCCATGCAACCCAATACTGCCGTTGTCGTCGAACCGACATGCTGGACGGCAAGAATAAGGGTTAGATCAGATATAAGTGTAGGCACTAAGGCTAGAAGAATAAGATCAACGCCGATTTCCCAAGAGGGTATGGGTGTAAGCATTTCCCGATTTACGATTAAGTTCAACAAGAAAATGAATGCACCCGATAACAAAACGTAAAACGTGAGTTTTAAACCGTCCATATCGCTTACGCTCGATTTGTTTATTCCGACGATATAAGAGGCATAGGTCAATACGGTTGTGAGAGCTAATGCCAATCCTGTGGAATTAAGTGTACCACCTTCGCTTCCGCTTAATAAGTAGACACCGCCGATAGCCATTATTGTTGCAATGATGATGGAGACGGAAACTTTGTCTTTGAAAAAAGTAACCATCAGTAAGGTTACGAGTACAGGATAAAGGAAGTGTAGGGTAGTAGCCAATCCGCTAGGTATGTACAGATACGATTTTGTCAAAAGAAGGGAAGTGGCCGCATATAAAAATGCCAACCCGAAAATGATGAGGGCTTGTTTCCCTGAGATTTTGAAGTTCGTTTTTCGTATACAGAGTATAATGCCGAGCAAGATTGAGGAAAATAGGAATCGATAAAATACTACTGAGTTGAGGGGGATACCGGCTTGTAAAGCAGGTATGGCAAATAGGGGTACAAGCCCGAATGTCGATGAAGAAATGATAGCGTAGAAGAGTCCTTTGGGGGAGTTCATGATTCTTGGTTTCGAATTTGAGTGTGCAAAGGTAACCAAAACCAAGAGGAGAAAGAGTGGGTTTTGAATTTTTTTAAGGAGTTTTCAATGAAAGAAAAAGAGCTCCCGAATTATTCGGGAGCTCTTTTTCTTTCATTGGGCAGTATGAATTTATTTACTCAAACATTCTTTGATGTAAGCCTTCATTTTGGGGATAGCGGCTTCGGCACTTTGTAGAAGTTTGAATTGAGCCTTTGTACGAACTAAATTGTGTTCGGGGTATTTTATCTTGTAATAGGTGTCGCCGTTGATATAGTCTGTCAGGAAACGTACGGTTTGCATATAAGGAAACAAGGTAACAGCATAGGGCAGATTGTCGATTTCGATGTCGGTGAGAAACGATTTAGCAGTTTCTAAGTATCCTTTGGTAAATGCTTTAAATATTTCCATATTGAAATTGACGTTGTCCAAATTCTTGTCGTCCTCTTCTCCGGTATTGGCTGCCGTTCGCATGAAATCGCCGAAGTCGGAAAATATGTAGCTGGGCATGACTGTATCGAGATCGATCACGCATAATACATGACCGTTTTCATCGAACATCATGTTATTCACTTTGGTGTCGCAGTGGCAAATGCGTTTGGGCAATTTCCCTTCTCGATGCAATCTTTCGGCCAAACACATGGCGTCGGCTCGTTTGTCTAGCTCGTCGATGATGGGTTTGACGGAGGCCACACGACCGACAGGATCGGCTGTTATGGCTTCTTGCAGTTGTTTTAATCGGAATTCCATATTGTGAAAATCTGGAATCGTTTCACCCAGTTCCACCGGAATATCCGACAGCATAGCTTGGAAATTACCGAATGCTTGTCCGGCATAATATGAGAATTCCGGGGTTACGGCTTCGTAGCTTTTTGCGTTTGGAATGAAGATGAGTATTCTCCAATAACTTTCTCCATCGAAATAGTATAATTTACCATCGGTTGTCGGTATTAAGGTTAAAACCTTGCGGTCTATATCGGTTTCTCCTTTGGTTTCTAATTTGTGGCGGATATGAGTCGTGACTTGGTAAAAATTATTTTGCAGCATATCCACATCTTTGAAGATCGAGTGATTGATTCTCTGTAAAACATAGTCGGGGGTATCGGGGGCGGCGGTGGTTACTTTATAAGAATCGTTGATGAGTCCTGCTCCTAATGGCTTAATTTCGAGAATTTTTCCGGCAAGAGAAAAATGCGATAATATGTCTTTCAAATCTTTCATAATATTATATGTGTTTTTATTTGTTTGAGTCGATAAAATTTTGATAGAGGTTTTGATAACAGTTATAGAGGTCTTTGAACTCTTTGTATTCCGATGTTTTTACTTCATACATAAAAGGCCCTGTATATCCGGCTTTGTAGAGCTCTTTCAGTATTTTTATCCAATCGTTGTCTCCTTTTCCGCTACAAGGGTTAGGCATGTAATGACACTCGTGTTGTCCGTCACCGTCGGCGATGTGAACAGATTTTAATCGTTTGCCCATAGCCTGTATGAGCAGTTCTGGGTTATCGATGTGATTCATGTCGATGGCAGAATATACATTTTTAGGAAGTTGTTTCATGATGAGTTTGACTTCTTCTACTGTACGACCTAAGGGACGTTCATGTTGTTCGTTTCTCACGAGTTCGTATCCTAACATATTTTCTATAACCATTTTGGCTCCCAGTTCTTTAACTTTGGGATTGAGCTCATTTACCGAGCGTACTAACTGAGCAATACGTTCATTCCGCTCGTTGTGGCCCAGATACCAGCTTGGGTGGAAAAGAATGATTTTAGGTTGTATGATTTTACAAAATTCGAGTACTTTCATGTGTAGAGCGACGCTGTTTTTCCGTATTTTTTCGTCGGTTTGCGAAATATCGATGTCTTTTCCGAAAGGCATGTGTATAGACCAAATTTCAATACCGGCAGAGTCGGCTGCTAATTTGGTACGAGTCAACAACTCCGTAATTTCGGCATCTGTTTTGGGTTTCTTCGTGGATATGAATCCACCTGTTGTAATTTCTATGCAGTCGATACCGGCATCTTTCATCGCTTTGAGACGTTCGTAGTTCATGTCTTTGATACCGATGGAGTTCCCAATTCGGAGTGGAGGATACTTTGTTTTACATGCCGAAGGGAACGCATTGGTAATAACCATTAGAAGCACTAAAAAATTTTTGATTTGTGTGAACATGATGAATTTGTTTTGATGTAATTATTATATTGTTTTTGTGTATCCTAACGGACGAATTTGCTGAAAAATAGCCAAATATGCTCGCTTGTATTCAAGTCTTTTTCTCCCCATGAATGTTTACCCCCTTTTATTTCGTATAACCAAACTTCGTTTCTGTTTATACCATTGACGTATTTATGGCTGATAATAGTATGATTGGATAAAGAATCAATAGAGGCAATCGTATCGGTAATTTCATGAGTGCATCTGTTTTGAATAGCCCAATAGTTTACAGCGATAGGTACTGCTATATATTTCCCCCAGCCTCCTTCATTATTCGGGTCTCCGTTCCACATAGAGGTTTTGTCTTCGGTTCCGTGTATTTCGAATAGAGGGATAGGGTGGTCTGTTTCTAATTCCCGATACATCCATTCTAGCGTAAGCCCGGCAACAGGAGCTACTGCTGTAAATATATCGGGACGTTTGTACGCTAAAAGATAGCACATTTCTCCCCCATTGGAGTAACCCGTGCAAAATGTATTGTGCTGGCTTAGTCGGTAATTCTTTTGAAGGTATAAGGCAAGATCGCATAAAAAGTTTATATCGTCGATAGTCATATCGGCCTGAAATGGATAGCCGACATTCCAGCAGTTTTTCCCTTTTTTATCTTGTTCGCCTTGCGGATAACACACGGCGAATCCGTATTTATCGGCGATAGGATTCATACCGAATCTTTTTGGATCGGCTGTGCCGCCATAGCCATGAAGTACAAAGACAAGAGGAGCCCCTGATGAGAGATTGGCCGGCTGATAGTATTTATAACTACGCTCGATTCCTCCTGATTGAAATTTATGAGAGGTTAGTGTCCCGGTGGTTTGTCCCACAGCCAATATGCTGCCATATATAGAGATAGTTAGACAAAATAAAAACTGTTTCATTTTTCAGGTATTATTATTCAAAGGTAGAGAAAAAGTAGATATTGGAAAGAATTATTTACTGAAAATTTAAGAAAAATATTTTGGAGGAGAGCCGAAATACCGGAGGTTGTGCTATATTTGTAAAACGAACGGAAATAGATTGTAGCTCATTAGAATCGATAGGGATATTGTATTTGCTTTCGGGTTACTCTATTTTTGTAGAATATTATTCACCAAAATAATTACGTGATGATTGAAAAGATTAAAGAAACAGCCGCCTATATTGCAGCAAAAGTTCAGGTGATGCCTAAGACCGCCATTATATTGGGAACTGGGTTGGGCGAGTTGGTAGACCACATTACAGACAAGACTGAAATTTCTTATACCGAGATTCCCAATTTCCCGGTGTCGACAGTAGAAGGGCATCAGGGGAAGTTGATATTCGGAAAATTGGGAAAGAAAGATGTCATGGCTATGCAGGGGCGTTTTCACTATTACGAGGGATACGATATGAAACAAGTTACCTTCCCGGTGCGTGTCATGAAAGAACTAGGAATAGAGCATCTCTTCGTTTCGAATGCAGCCGGAGGTATGAATCCCGATTTTGCCATCGGCGATATTATGATTATCCGTGACCACATCAATCTCTTTCCCGAACATCCGTTGCATGGACGCAATTATAAGGAATTGGGTGTACGATTCCCCGATATGAGCGAGGCGTATTCTCGCCGTTTGATTGCAAAGGCTCTTGAAATAGCTGAAAAAAATCATATAAAAGTACAGCAAGGTGTGTATGTGGGTACACAGGGACCTACTTTCGAAACCCCGGCCGAGTATCGTTACTTTCATATCATAGGCGGTGATGCCGTGGGCATGAGTACGGTTCCCGAAGTCATTGTCGCGCGTCATGCCGGTATCGAAGTCTTTGCCGTTTCGGTGATTACCGATTTGGGGGTAGAAGGTATTGTGGAGAAATGTTCTCACGAAGAGGTGCAAAAGGCAGCGGCAGAAGCTCAACCCAGAATGAGCTTTATTATGAAAGAACTGGTAGAACAATTTTAATATGAAATAGAAGAAGTCCATGAGCCATGAGCTTGTGGACTTTGTTATAATTTATGGAAGAAATAAAACGTACAGAAATTGCCTCGTTAGGCGAATTTGGTTTGTGACAGGAAGTCTTCGTTCCAAATGTTACTTCCAGTTCAGAATTCGACGAACGCGGTGAATTACAGTTGAAGAACACTTCTACTCTAAAAGGGGTGGGAGATGATTCGGCCGTGCTCGACTATCAAGGAAAACAGACGTTGATTACAACCGATTTATTGCTCGAAGGTGTTCATTTCGACCTTACCTATGTCCCGTTGAAACATTTGGGGTATAAATCGGCGGTGGTTAATTTTTCCGACATATATGCCATGAATGGGACACCGCGTCAGATAACTGTTTCGTTGGGTGTCTCCAAACGTTTTTCGGTAGAAAATCTCGAAGAACTTTATGCCGGCATACAGCTCGCTTGCGATATCTACGGGGTGGATTTGGTCGGGGGAGATACATCGGCTTCGATGACGGGGCTGACTATCAGCATTACCTGTATCGGAGAAGGAGAACCCGGGAAGGTCGTCTATCGTAACGGAGCGAAAGAAAACGATTTGATTTGTGTCAGCGGCGATTTAGGAGCAGCCTATATGGGATTGCAACTATTGGAACGGGAGAAGCGGGTGTTTGCCGGAGAAACCGAATTCAAACCTGCGTTCGAAGGACATGAATACCTGCTCGAACGCCAATTGAAACCAGAAGCCCGTAAGGATATTGTTGCCGAGTTGGATAAAGCCGGGATCGTTCCGACAGCCATGATGGATATTGCTGATGGGCTTTCCTCCGAATTATTGCACATTTGTTCGCAGAGTCATGTGGGCTGCCGTATATATGAAGACCGGATACCGATCGATTACCAGACGGCAGCTATGGCGGAGGAATTTAATATGAATCTGGTGACTGCTGCATTGAATGGAGGCGAGGATTATGAATTGCTTTTTACCGTACCTCTCGAAAAGCACGACATTGTCGCTGCTATCCCCGGAGTGCGAGTGATAGGACATATTACAAAACCAGAATTGGGTTGTTGCATGATAACCCGTGACGATACCGAGATAACCCTTCGGGCACAGGGGTGGAATTCTCTTGCCGAAGAATAAGAATTTATTCGTCCCTTGCGTCGTTTGCATATTTATATTTTTGAACGGAAAAATTCGACAATATATTTGGTAAATTGGAATAAACCTATTATCTTTGCACACGCAAAAATGATGGTGCCATAGCTCAGTTGGTAGAGCAAAGGA
>OLRH01000692.1_pt1 | contig 17121 bp, 16 predicted proteins | sample 1672321 | NCBI WGS metagenome assembly OLRH01 (sample SAMEA3136671, study PRJEB25190) | human gut metagenome | reverse complement strand
ACAGGCAGATAGCCGAGTCACAGCTTTCTCCGTCGGAGATAGCGGCCAGTCTTGGAACAACACCAGAGGAAAAAGCACTTGGAGAGGCTGATCTGACCGGTACAGACCTGATAAAAGACGAGTCCGTTGACACTGACTCAGAAAGGCAGGTGTAGGACATGGCAGAACAGAATCAGACAAATAATCAAAGAAGTTTCAGAGGTCCTAGAAGAGGTCATGGTCCTATGATGGGCGGCGAGAAAGCCAAGGACTTCAAGGGAACGATAGGAAAATTATTCAGATACATAGGCAAATATAAGGCAGCGGTTGTTGTCGTTGCCATATTTGCAATTGGAAGTACGATATTCAACGTAGTATGTCCGAAAGTACTCGGCAAGGCGACAACAGCCCTGTCAGAGGGGATTATGAACAAGATAACAGGCAACGGTGGAATAGATTTCACGTATATCGGTAAGATATTGCTGTTCTGTCTAGGTTTGTATGTGCTAAGTGTGACATTTAGTTTTGTTCAGGGATTCATCATGACCGGTATCACCCAGAAAGTGTGCTACAGGATGAGACGTGAGGTGTCCGAGAAGATCAACAGGATGCCGATGAGCTACTTTGAGAGCAGAACCTATGGCGAGGTACTTTCAAGAATCACAAATGATATAGACACCATGGGAAACGGTCTGAACCAGAGTATCACACAGCTCATTACATCGGTTAGTACGGTCATCGGTGTGATCGTGATGATGCTCACGATCAGCCCGCTTATGACACTTATATCAGTGCTGATACTTCCGATAAGTATCATGCTCATGATGTTTGTCATCAAGAAATCCCAGAGATTCTTCAAGCAGCAGCAGGAATACGTGGGACACATAAACGGTCAGGTTGAAGAGGTGTATGGCGGACACAATGTCATAAAAGCGTTCAATAAAGAGAACGACGTTAGAAGAGAGTTCCATGAGACAAATGAGACTCTGTACAAGTCAGCATGGAAGTCACAGTTCTTCTCAGGACTGATGCAGCCTATTATGATGTTTGTCGGCAATCTGGGTTATGTGGCAGTTGCCATATCAGGCGCAGCTCTGGCAATCAGAGGAACTATCCAGATCGGTGATATCCAGGCATTTATACAGTATGTAAAGAACCTCACACAGCCTGTTCAGCAGGTTGCTCAGGTTACAAATATGATGCAGCAGATGGCAGCCGCCGCTGAGCGAGTATTTGAACTTCTTGAAGAGAAAGAAGAGGAGCAGATAGTAGAGAATCCTGTATCCACAGAGGGAATCAAGGGTGAAGTTACATTTGAACATGTAAAGTTTGGCTATAATCCGGATCAGATCATCATCAAGGATTTCTCAGCCCATGTAAAACCGGGACAGCAGGTAGCCATAGTCGGACCTACCGGAGCGGGCAAGACCACCATGGTCAAGCTGCTTATGAGATTCTATGACGTGAATGGCGGTGCTATACTTCTGGACGGACACAATATTAAGGACTTCAACAGGCGTGAACTCAGGGATGTATTTGGCATGGTGCTTCAGGACACATGGCTGTTCAAGGGCACTATCATGGAGAATATCAGATACGGAAGACTGGATGCCACGGATGAGGAAGTCATCGCAGCGGCAAAGGCAGCCCATGCACACAGATTTATCTCGGCACTTCCGGGTGGATACAACATGGAGCTCAATGAGGAGATAACAAATATCTCCCAGGGACAAAAGCAGCTCTTAACTATCGCAAGAGCCATTCTTGCTGACAATCCGGTTCTGATCCTCGATGAGGCTACATCGTCAGTCGATACGAGAACGGAACACAGGATTCAGAGAGCTATGGACAATCTGATGAAGGGCAGGACAAGCTTTGTCATAGCCCACAGACTGTCAACCATCAAGAATGCAGACATCATCCTTGTTATGAAGGACGGTGACATCATAGAGCAGGGTAACCATGATGAGCTCATGGCTCAGAACGGCTTCTATGCGGATCTGTATAACTCTCAGTGGAGTTAGGGAAAAATAAAACATCTGAATAATAGGAAGTGAAAGCCTGTATAAGCCTATATGAAATCATATTTGACGATTGTCATTGTGGATGATTTCATATAGGGATTATGCAGGCTTTTTGTTATAGATTTGGCGGTTTATAGAATTTTAAGCATTGATAGTGTAGTACTCTTATCATATTCCATAGTTTAAAGCTATGACGAGCCTCAAAATAATAGTATTTTTCATGGACAGCCTATCCTGCTAGAATATCCTCAAGTTAAGAAAACGAGAAAACACTACGGAGGATAAAGACACATGAGCAAATTACAGACACCTTTCAGATACGATTTTGTAGGAAGCTTCCTGAGACCACAGGTACTCAAGGATGCGAAGGCAGCATATAGGGACGGAAAGATCTCCAAGGAGGAGTTCGATAAAGTTGTTGATGAGGAGATCATCAAGGTCGTTGCAAAGCAGAAGGAACTTGGATTCCATGCGATCACAGATGGCGAGTTCAGAAGAACATTCTGGCATCTTGACTTTATGTGGGGACTTGATGGCGTTGCCCATGAGAACACTGGAAATGGTGTGAAATTCGATGCAGAGCTTGCGGTCCTTGATGATACGTATCTTGTAGGTAAGATAAAGGCAAAGGCTCACCCATTTGTTGAATATTTCAAGTTCTTAAAGCAGTTCGAGGATGAGAATACTGTTGCAAAGTATACGATACCGGCTCCTGCACAGACATTTCAGCAGATGATAGTACCTGACAATATTGCAAACACAAGGAAGTTCTATCCTGCAAATGAGGAGCTTATCCAGGACATTGGAAAGGCTTATCAGGATGTAATTAAGCAGTTTTATGATGCAGGCTGCCGAAATCTTCAGCTTGACGATTGTACATGGGGCGCCATAGTGGGGGATGCCGCAAAGCAGAGATATAAGGCACTTGGAATATCACTTGAGGATGTCAAGAAAGAGCTGCTTGCAGTGAACAACCTTGCATTGGAGGGAAAGCCGGAGGATATGGTTATTACATCACATATCTGCAGAGGAAATTATCACTCAACATTCTTCACCAGCGGTCCTTATGACACAGTTGCAGATTACGTATTTGCAAATGAGAATGTGGATGCGCTGTTCCTTGAGTATGATGATGAGAGATCAGGCGGATTTGCACCTCTTGCAAAGGTTTCAGAGAACAAGAAGGTCGTGCTCGGACTCATCACAACAAAGTCTCCGGTTCTTGAGGATAAGGAGAAGGTCATTGCAAGGATCCACGAGGCAGCAAAGTATGTACCGCTTGACAGACTGTGTCTGAGCCCTCAGTGCGGTTTTGCATCATGTGAGATCGGAAACAAGCTGACAGAGGATGAGCAGTGGGCAAAGCTCAAGCTCGTTAAGGAGATAGCAGAGGAAGTCTGGTCATAAAACAGAATATTATAGAAGTGAAGTGGCGGCGAACAGAAGCAAGAATCTGTTCGCCGCTTTTTTGTGTTATGAAATCTGTTATATACAAGCCTGATCGATATATGATACTATTAAGAAACGCGGAATCCTTGCGGGAGTGATATTTCCGGTGTTTTTGCTCGTGGGGATACTTCTTCTGAGAAAGAAGAATACTAAAGAAAATGTATGTTAAAAAGCAGAAGTATAGATATAGTTAGGAGTTAGATTCATGAAAAAGATTGTAGAGATGTGGAATAGGGTGTCGCTGATCGCGAAGATATTGGTTGGAATAGTGATCGGTGCGGTGCTGGGACTTCTGGTGCCGGGGGCAACGGGAATAGGCCTGATCGGAACCATGTTCGTCAGGGCGCTCAAGGCAATTGCGCCGATACTGGTGTTTGCCCTTGTCATCAGCTCAATTGCAAATGCAGGAAAGGGAAATGGCCAGCAGTTCCGTATGGTGACGATCATGTATATGCTCAGCACGCTATGCGCAGCGGTAGTGGCGGTGAGCGCAAGTTTTATTTTCCCTGTAACCATGACACTGGACCTTGAATCATATCAGGCGGATGTCGTCCCATCGGGAATCATGGAGGTCCTCCAGAATCTTTTGCTCAACATCACCGATAATCCCGTAAATGCGATACTCAACGCAAATTATCTCTGCATACTTGCATGGGCACTTTTGTTTGGACTTGCCATGCGACGGACAAGCAAGTCTGTAAAATCTGCACTTGTATTCATATCGGATGCGGTATCAACCGTCGTGAGGTGGATCATCGGATGCGCACCATTTGGAATCATGGGACTTGTGTTCACGACAGTATCGGAGAGTGGATTGTCGATATTCAAGGAATATGGCAGATTGCTACTTGTGCTTGTGGGTGCCATGCTCACGGTTGCATTGATCGTAGATCCGCTCCTTGCGACTATCGTCTTAAGGAGAAATGCATATCCACTTGCGTGGAGATGCCTCAGAGAGTCAGGTGTGACGGCGTTCTTCACCAGAAGTTCTGCGGCAAATATCCCTGTGAACATGTCACTTTGCAAAAGACTTGGACTTGACCCGGATGTGTATTCGGTATCCATACCGCTTGGCGCGACCATCAATATGGATGGTGCCGCCATCACTATAACTATAATGGCGCTTTCCGTTGCAAATACCATGGGAGTGTCGGTTGACGTTCCGACAGCACTCATGCTCAGTCTTATGGCAACCCTTGGCGCGTGCGGTGCCTCAGGTGTTGCGGGAGGTTCGTTGTTGCTCATTCCTATGGCATGCTCACTGTTTGGAATCCCACAGGATATATCCATGCAGGCTGTTGCTGTCGGAATGATCATCGGAGTGGTCCAGGATTCACTTGAGACGGCAATCAACTCATCGGGAGATGTACTCTTTGCCGCTACAGCGGAGTACAGACAGTGGCAAAAGGACGGCAGAGAGTTTAAGATAGGCGCCATCGTGAATCAAGATGAGTAGGATATTCCTATATAAAAAATAACCGGGCATGTTCAGGAAGAAACATACCCGGTTATTTTATGTACTATTCTATATCGAGAAAACTTATGATTCTCTCTTATTCTCATAATAAGTTTCAATCTTTTTATCAATAACCAAATCTACAGGCACAAAAATCGCCAAAAAGATCAGTGTCATTATCAAAGCCCATACAAATGACTTATCAAAAATTATCTCGTAATAAATTGTGCGATGGTAATAGCAATGACAGAAGTAATAATATTAACAATATTCTTCATCAATTTGCAGTTCTTGGTGTTCTTATCTACCTTATATCCCATTTCGTCTCCTAAAACAGAAATATGTTGATTTTCTGCAATAGGAAAATAATAATTTAGAGAAATTCTTATATTCCTCGTATCCCTGATTTCACAATTCCATTTGAATCTTTAGAGATTCCCTCAAGAACATGCGGAATTACCAACATATCCGTTCCGCATTTAGGACATATTGCAATTTCCAGCAGTTCGTTGGTGCTTTCCAAACGATATTCAGACTGATATTCGATACCGTTTTTCTGCCACATAAAAATATGTCCGCATTTGAAACACTTAACTTCCCTGAATGTATTCCCCATAATAAATAACAACCTCCGTTGTAGTTTAGTCGTATTTTTAGTTTAACTCATCGTTATTAACAATGGAAGAAACTACAGGTTTTATCTTGCATTAAATGCAAATAGATCATCCAGTGGATTTTCGATTGTCACTATCATGTCTGCATATTTGCCCTTTTCGATGGAGCCGGTGAGTTGTCCGATCCCAGCAAGCTCCGCACTCCGCTTTGTCGCTGTGTACAGTGCAAATGAGTTGGATACTCCGACATATTTGTGGAAGTAGTACAGCTCACGCTAGAAGTCGTACTGTGTGATCCATGGACAGCCGACGTCATTTCCCAGCACAATAGGGATGTCATTTGCCAGGGCTGCCTTTGAGCAGTCAATGATTCACTTAAATATACAATATCCTAAACATGGTTTGCAACAGATGAAGAACTTTTATATAATTATAGACAGTATGCGGAAACTGGAAACGAAGATAACATGTGGGAATTGAAAGAAAAACGGAAAAACGAACACTATGAAGAATGAGCCATTGTCTGGCAGATCAAAGCCAGATACAGAGAATAACAAAACAGAATACAAGGCACATTACCATCTGCCCGGACTTTTTGAATTCTACGAGCTGTACAAGGTATTCCTGCCGTTATACCGTGGGCACAGGGAATATTTTTATGACTGGTGTGATATCGGTTCAGTGTATGGCGCACCGGGTGACTGCCTCTGGGGCGGCGGCAGAGTGGGATATGGCGACAGCGATGTCGGAGATGTGCTGGAACTTATGAGCGAGTATGGAATATCGGCGAGGCTGACCTTCAGTAACTCACTACTAGGGCCGGAACATCTTGCTGATAAGCAGTGTAATGACTTGTGCAGGGCGTTTGAGGATGGCAGGGCTGTTGCAGATGACACCCGAAGCAGGAGTATCATGCTAAGATCTAACCAGGCAGAAGGCAAGGCATATGTTCAAAATGGCGTCATAGTCCATTCGGAGTTGCTGCTTGACTATCTGCAGGAGAATTATCCGGGACTATATCTGGTTTCATCGACAACAAAGGTCATCACGGACTTTGATCTGTTTTCAGCAGAGCTTGACCGGGATGAATTCAGGTATGTTGTGCCGGATTTCCGGCTGAACAAAGCATTTGACAGGCTGGGGGCGCTTTCGCAAAAGCAGAAAGACAAGGTGGAATTCCTGTGCAACGAATGTTGTTCGTTCTCCTGCCAGGACAGGAAAGCCTGCTATGAGGATGTGAGCCGTATGGCTCTCGGTGAGAGATCAATTCACCGCTGTACATCGCCAAACGCGGCAGACGGCTATCGTTTCTCAAAAGCGATGGAGAATCCCGGATTTATAGGTATGTCTTTATCAAATGATGGCTCATTATAAGACTGTTCCGATGATATACACTCTACCGTTTTTATCTATGATGGGATTTTCCAATTTCAAGATAGAGGGGAGAAGTCTTGGGAGTGCCATAGTGCTGGAATTTCTGCTATACTATATGACAAAGCCAGAGTATCATCTCAAGGTTAGAGAAGAAATATATCTTGACAATACGCTGGATCTGTTCTAGCCGGGTGGATGTGACAGCAGATGATACTGGCGGTAACTAGGTACTATTCGAAAGTTGCGGAGTATGATCCTGGTAATTCATGAAGATAACGTATAAAAATTGATGAGCGAAAGGAAAAAGGGGTATGGAAAGAATTAAAAATTTATCAAAGACACAGAAGGTTTTAATGGTCATTATTGCAGTAATGATCGTGGCATTTTCTATAATCTATCCTGTTATAATGTCCATAAAGGGAATTGAATTCAGGAGAGACTTCCTGACGAAAAAAGAAGGTCAGGGAGATGTGACATATACAGATGGATATACAAGTATCACAGTATATGATGACCAGAGGATAGAATTTAAATGTTATCACCGATTTACAGGAGATGGGTATAAAGACATAATATACGGACCATATAGCTGGACGGAGGATCCTTCTGCCATACCGGTAGGGACAGAGAATGGCATGTTATCATCTGATGATTATATCGGAGTAAAGATCATGGAGGGTGATAAGGTGTTTTTTAGAGGCGCTGTCTCAAAAGCTGGCTACATGGTATACAATGCGGACGGCACGATGGCAAATGATTTTGATGTGGTTTTAGGAGATTATTATGCAAATCCGCCGGATATTTATGAAATAGTTAAGTTTATTAATGGTCCGCAGACAACAAACAGAGGAAATATAATATTATATATATTCGGAATCATTATATGCATCATTGCGGTCGTAAGTATGCTGTTCCCGGATGAACTTTTCAGATTGGCTATGTGGCCCAGAGTGAGAAATCTGTACGATGTTGAACCATCGGACTGGGAGCTTACAGCCCGTGTTATTGGGTGGTATGTGTTTACGATCGGTGCGTTTGTGGTATTCGTGGTGGGACTTACGATGGTGGCGTAACGTGATGGAATCGGACGTGTGAATTACAAAATAATTTAGCACATAGATCATAGACAAATAGACGAAAGGACAACTAGAACAACATGGCATACACACCGAATGATATATATGATTATATAATTGAGAACGACAGGGAGGCAGAATTCCTACAGGCGATAACACTGCATAAACAGAACTTTTCCATAGGGGAGATAACAGACAGACGTTTTCTCATAAGGGAAGACAAGACTGTAAAATTCATATCCAAGATGTATAAGATAAATATACAGATCACGGATGACGACATCATAACAGCGGTCATGAACGGTCTCTATGTGAGTGCATTTATCTCAAGACAGGGCGATGCCTACAATGTGCATTTCCTAGTACATGCCTATCCGGAAAATATGAAGTCGCAGTTTGAGAATGAGATACTAAAGGAAGTGCTTAGATACATGATCATGATGACTATTGTGCGTCTGAGACTGGATACGCCTGATAAGGTGGAGAAATATCTGGGAAGCGGTGACGTCGACTCATGTAAATAAGGCATATAGCCGTAAAACTTATGTATACAGAAAGCCAGTGTATGATCTAGGTAGATTTGTACACTGGCTCATTTATTTCTGAAAAAATATTCAACTGACGGAAAGTGATTTTGATAAAATAAAAACCAGAAAGTGATTTTCATAAAATAAAAAAGCTGCCTGAAACAATTCAGACAGCTTTTATCACGTGCGCAAGAGGATTCGAACCCCCGACACCTTGGTCCGTAGCCAAGTGCTCTATCCAGCTGAGCTATGCACACATGTTGATTAACAACATCAGTTATACTACAACAGATTTGAGCAAATGTCAAATAAAAAGTTACAAATAATTCAACTTTTTCGTTCTACCTGTGGCCAATATAAAAATATTGGCAATGGATAAACAGCAATAATCACTCATCCGGTGATTCCCTTTTTAATTCAGGAATATACCGCTGACCGTATATGCTGTTCTTGATGGACTGCATCTCAAGGTCTGTTGCGGATATTACGTCTGCACATTTCTTAAGTCTCGCGGATATCATGTCCACGTTCGGTATATCCTTCTTGTATCTGAGCTGGTGATCCAGGCTCGCCCAGAAGTCCATCGCGATTGTCCTGATCTGGACTTCCACACGCATATTCCTTGTGTGGTCCGCGAAGAACACAGGAATCTCGACTATGACGTGTAGACTGCGGTAGCCGTTTGGCTTTGGATGCGATATGTAGTCCTTTGCCTCGATCAGTGTGATGTCGTCCTGACTTATGAGCTTTTCTGCTACCATGTATATATCATCAATGAACGGGCAGATGACTCTTATTCCAGCAACGTCATCCAGATTGTTCAGTATGCTTGCGCATGTCACCGGACAGCCTTTGTTTGCAAGCTTTTTTGCTATACTGACGGGCTTTTTGATCCTTGACTGTATGAATTCTATAGGATTTCTTTTATATCTTACACTGAAATCATCATTCAGCACTTCGAATTTTGTCTTTACCTCTCTGATGGCACATGAATACATCATCATGATCTCCTCAAAGCTTTGCATCTCCTGCATGAATGGATTTTCCTCCGGGCGCAGAAGGGAATTGATGTATTTGCTGTTCAGAGCATTTGTCTGTATTGATTCCATAATTCCTCCAAATGTAAAACTGGAACGTAAAAACTTATATGAAAAATTTTTGCTCCAATATAACTATTGTGTACACTGTTGCACAACTATGTGTATTATACTACATTCTACTTGTGCTTAAAAATAAAATTTTATAAAATACATGTTAAAGATCAATGAATGCAGACAGACATGAAATGTTTTAGGTATCTGTCGGATTGCAGAGACAGGAGAAACCAATGAGTTATTTTGATGATATGATTGCTAGGGAGCATATACCTGATTCCTGTGAACATTGGGCCGCGTACAGGCAGATGGTTACGGATTATATAGAGAGGAACTGTCCGGATAAAAGAAACGGAGATGGAAGAAAACCTGTCCTTGCGCTTTGGGGTATAGGGCAGGCAGGAGATATAGATATAGGCAGGCTTGCAGCGGGTTATAAGCTTGTACTTATAGACAGGGATGAGCAGGCTGTGCGTGAGGCAGCGCAAGTATATGGACTCACGGAGTCTGAGTATGTGATCGCGGATATTCCGTTCTGGAGAGTGGATGATGATCAGTACAGGCTGTTTGATGCCCTGCTGGAAGATGGCGCAGATCTGGATCACATATTAGAGTTTCTAGAAGGTATCGCCAGACAGAATTCTGGCAAATATATAGGAAAGACCCAACTTGAAACGTGTGATTTTGATGCTGACAGATACCTTGATATATTTGACTATAGCGTGGCTGTTGGACTTCACAGCCAGCTCAATTCAAGATTTGCGGCGCTCCTTTATCATTATAGGGAAAATTATCATGATGAGGATCTGAGACTTATAAGCAGTGCCATATCGGGGCTTAATGAGTCTGCGGTGGAGAAACTCAATGATTATATGTACCATACAACATCAGAAAGACAGATATACGGATATGAAGTATATGCGGTCACGGATTATACAGAGGCAGGCAGAATTGCTGAAAGGCTTAATGCAGGAGATATGGAGACTATGAAATCTGCATCTCATATAGAAGGGGTTGGCCAGCTTATGAAGGATATCTCACTGCACAGAGGATGTGATGTGGATATAGTAGATAATAAGTATATGGTATGGCCATTTGATACGGTTTCCGGGAAAAAGAACTATGTTATGGGATTTGTGACTATGGAAAAGATTAGATAAGTTAAGCCATAAATATGTTGATCTGATACGTATAATTGAGAAGAAGGGAGAAATATATGACAGACAGTGATTTTACAAGGTGTATGTCTGCAATGGCTAAAGGCGACAGGGAAAGTCTGCGTTTCATATATGAAGAATATCTGAGGCTGATATATACGGTTGTGTATGACGTTATAGGACAGCGGGAGGAAGCGGAGGATATAACGTCAGAATTCTTTATAAAGATGTACAGTATTTCTGCAAGCTATAGACCGGGAAATGGACATAAGAGATGGATGGTCACGATAGCAAAGAATATGGCTGTGGACAGAGTCCGGAAGCTTGGCAGAGAGGCTCTGGTGGACGAAATCCCTGAATCTCCGGATAACAACAGGGAAAGTCATGAAGATGAGATTGTGAACAGAATGACATTGCAGCAGGCTGTGAAAATACTAAAGCCCGATGAACGGGAGGTGCTTGATCTGAAGACGGTTGGAGGGTTTACGTTCAAAGAAATTTCAGAGATGACCGGACGCCCTATGGGAACCGTGACGTGGCTATACAGTGAAGCGATTAAAAAAATGAGGAGGTGCAGACTGTGAGAGCGGAAGATATGAAGCAGGACAATGTATACGACGAAGAAAATGAAAACATATCAGAGATACCGGATGATGCAGCAAATGAAAACGATGACGATATAGTTGATGCATACCTTAAAAATCTAGATGCAGATGTACCGGATTTGTGGTCACGCATAGAAGCTGGAGCAGATCAGGTGGATAAGCACAGATCGGGAAATGCGGATGCAGAGATCCTCATGATGATGATGGAGGACTCGAAAAGAAGAAAAAAGAACAACAAGCGTGTCAGAATGGTCAGGATCATATCCGGCTCTCTGGTGGCGGCGGCCATTGCGGCGGTTTTGATCGCGATGCCGATCATGAACAGACTCACGACAAACAGGTCTGTGAACTCAAGAACAACGTCGGATTCGGCTGTATACAGACAAGATATCCAAAGTACGGAAAGTGGCAATGAGGCATATCCTGCGGAGATGGCTGATGACATGGCCTCAAGTTATCAGGAGGAGCAGGCTGAATGCGCTGAAACATCTCAGAATGATGCTTCAGCGGCTGCTGAGCCTGAAAATGATATGTCGTCTGATTCTGTGTCGGTGGATACAGTGAACAATTCTGCGGATTCTGATGCGAAGATCGACATAGTGATCGAAGCAGAGGTTGTAGATACTGTATATAGCACCAGAGTATCAGCTACATTCTACACAGTAGAAATAAAGAGCATATCAGGTGAAGATGGCACAGACACACTGCATACAGGCAGCAGGATATCGATCTGTCCGGAAGCTGGAGATTGGGGTGCGTCCATAGGAGATTCGATAACCGTAAGATTGATCGGCTATGATGAATCTGCGGATATGTGGGTCTTTGAAAATAATTAAAAAATACCATAAAATGTAAATGCCCATCCGTATATTGGATATCAGAAGTGAAGCACGCAGATGCCGCACACAGCGCATAGAAACGCGATTGCGAGCTTAGTACATTCCAAAAGGAGGGCATTTTTTATGGTTAAAGGGAAAAAGATAGTCTGCTTATGTACGGCTTTTGCACTTGCAGCCGGTGGAATAGTCGGCTGTACACATAAGGGGACAGATGACAGAGATCAAAGTGGGAAGACGCAGACTACACAGAAACAAGATGACGATGATAGAACGGATGACACGGAAAGTATAGCTGAAAAGTACAGGGAAAAAGAGAGCCAGCAGATAAAGAAGTCGCGGCGGGATAATGGCGTGAATAGTCTATTTGGCTGTGAGTCAGATTCTGTTATGTATGCGGAAGAATATTGTGATGAGGTGAACATCGTTGGGGAGACGGCGTCGGTGGGAGATACTTCAAATGATATGTACTCAGAAATCGCCTACGATACGAGAGAATATGACAGCATGACAGAGAATGGATTTGTGCCCACAGCAGACAGACCACTCTCCACATTTGCTGCAGACAGGGATACGGCATCCTACAGCAACATAAGGTCTTATATAGAGTCGGGATGTCTGCCGCCTGAAGGAGCGGTGAGAATAGAGGAGATGCTGAACTATTTCACCTATGATTATAGAAAAAAGCCGGATTACGGAGAGAAGTTCGCTATATACACAGAGTATTCTGATTGCCCATGGAATAAGGATACAAAGCTTATGATGGTAGGTATCAACACAGATGAGATAGATTTCAATGACAAAAAGCCTTCAAATCTGGTGTTTCTGATCGACACCTCGGGATCCATGTATGACGACAATAAGCTCCCGCTTGTGCAGCAGTCATTTGCTATGCTCGCGGAGAATCTGGATGAAAATGACAGGGTTAGCATAGTCACTTATGCGGGAGAGGATACTGTGGTGCTCTCGGGTACATCAGGTTCAGAGCAGTATACTATAAGTGAAGCTCTTTCAAATATGACCGCTGAGGGCTGCACCAACGGCGGCGATGCCATCATCACAGCTTATGAGCTGGCGGAGAAGAACTTCATAGATGGTGGAAACAACCGAGTCATACTTGCAACCGATGGGGATCTGAATGTGGGCCTTACAAGTGAGAGTGACCTTGTGGATCTGATAACGGATGAGAAGAAGAAAAATAATATCTTCCTCAGTGTTCTCGGTTTTGGAACGGACAATCTGAAGGATAATAAACTTGAGGCACTGGCGGATAACGGCGATGGAAGCTATGCATTTATAGATTCCGCGTATGAGGCGAAGAAGGTGCTGGTGGACGAGATGGGCGGCACACTGAACTCCGTTGCCAAGGACGTGAAGTTTCAGATAGAGTTCAACCCGACAAATGTAAAGGGATACAGACAGATAGGCTATGAGAACCGCGCTCTTGCGGATGCGGATTTTGCAAATGATGCGGTGGACGGCGGTGAGATAGGTGCGGGACATATGGTGACGGCACTCTATGAGATAGTGCCTGCGGATTCTGACTTTGAAGTGCCTTCGGCTGAACGCAAATACGGAGAAAAATCCGGACAGGTAGATATGTTGGGGGCTGTATCACATACCAGTACGGATAATGGAGATGGCGCAGAGAACTATTCCGATGAACTTGCGACGATTAACATAAGATATAAAGAGCCAGATGGGGATAAGAGCAGTCTGGTGAGTTGTGTGGTAAATACTGACAGTTATGGCGGTGAGATGTCCGCGGATATGAGTGCTGCGAGCGCTGTAGCAGCTTATGGTATGATATTGAAGAACAGTGAATACAAGGGCGATGCAGATTTGAATATGGTAACGACTCAGTTAGAAAGTAAACTTAAAGAAATAAAGACAATGCCATATGGAAGTGGAAAGGCTGAGAATAAAGGCATAGGAGTAGATATAACAGCAAAGCAATGGCAGGATTTTGAGAACTTAGTTGAGAGAACCAGAAAGCTTTTTTCATAAAAATATTATATCCTATACGGGAAAATGTGGTAATATCAAAGGATGATGTCAAGTTATCATGTTTACTGATAATACTAATGATGCAGAGGAGAGTACAGGTATGGGAAAAGACAATGGAGGACAGCAATCCGGCTACGGCACCCCGGATGCATTCGATTGATTTGTAGAGTCAGGGAATGATGGAAAGTATGTGTTGGTTACGGAGGATTCAATTGACAGCATACCTTATTTGGGTGAAGAATTAACATCTATTCTGGGTGACATTGAGGAGTGTAAACCCAAATATAGGAGTTCAGGCTATGAGGATTATGATAAATTTGCTTTTCGCGTTGATCTCAACGAAGCAGAGGTAATCGTGTATGTAACTGATGGTGAAGATTATGTAGAATTGTCCCCTGACAGTGACGGTGCATACAGATAAAATTATTTATAAGTAGTTAGAGAAAAGCTCCACACGTTGATCATTAGGTGATAACGTGCGGGGCTTTAGTATTGTTATATTCAAATTTATAAATAATAGAAGATAGAGCACAGAAGTAAGAGCGCAGACAATTACCTCTTTTTTTTTATTGATAATTCTTGTATAATAACAAATTAGAGTGTCGAATAAGACAAAACTGTTTTGAACAGTTACGAATATCAATAAGCAGGAAGGATAAGATTCATGGGCGAGAAAAAGATTATGCTTGGTAATGCAGCCATTGCAAGAGGCTGTTATGAGGCAGGTGTCAAGGTGTCAGCGGCATATCCTGGAACACCAAGTACAGAGATCAGTGAGAATATGGTGCAGTACAAGGGGGACATATATTCAGAGTGGTCACCAAATGAGAAGGTTGCCACAGAGGTAGCTATAGGAGCATCGTTTTCAGGTGTAAGATCTATAGTTTCAATGAAACATGTAGGTGTTAATGTGGCATCAGATCCACTGTTCACCGCTGCATATACAGGCGTGAACGGAGGTATGGTACTGGTGGCAGCAGATGATCCTGGAATGTACTCATCACAGAATGAGCAGGATTCAAGACTTGTTGCAAGAACAGCTATGATACCAGTAGTTGAGCCTTCAGACAGCCAGGAGGCAAAGGATTTCACAAAGTATGCATTTGAGCTGAGCGAGAAGTATGATACTCCGGTAATGCTCCGTACGACCACAAGACTTTCACACTCACAGGGTGTTGTAGAGCTTTGTGACAGACAGGAGATTCCTGACAAGCCATATGAGAGAAATATAAAGAAATATGTCATGATGCCTGGCAACGCTATACCACGTCATGTATTTGTAGAGCAAAGACTTAAGGATATGGCAGCAGACGGTGCTGACATGCCGATCAACAGAGTTGAGATGAGGGACAAGAGCGTGGGTGTCATCACCAGCGGTATTCCTTATCAGTATGTCAGAGAGGCTATGCCAAATGCATCAGTCTTAAAGCTTGGTATGGTAAATCCACTTCCAAGAAAGATGATCGAGGACTTCTGCGCTCAGGTTGACAAGGTATATGTCATCGAGGAGCTGGAGCCACACATCGAGACACAGGTTAGAGCATGGGGTATAGATGCAGTCGGCAAGGAGCTGCTCACAGTTCAGGGCGAGTACAGTGCAAATATGCTCAGAGAGAAACTTCTCGGCGAGAAAGTTGAGACAGCTGATGCTGCTCAGGTTCCGGCAAGACCACCTATCCTTTGTCCGGGCTGCCCACATAGAAGTGTATTCTCTGTTCTCTCGGAGCTGAAGATTCACGCAGCAGGAGATATCGGATGTTATACACTTGGAGCTGTTGCACCGCTCAGCGTTATAGATACAACGGTCTGTATGGGTTCATCTATCTCAACCCTTCACGGAATGGAGAAAGCAAAGGGTAAGGATTACATAAAGAATTGGGTGGCAGTCATCGGTGATTCAACATTCCTTCACACAGGAGTGAACTCACTCATGAACATGGTATACAACCAGAGCACAGGAACAGTCATCATACTTGACAATTCAACAACAGGTATGACAGGACATCAGGATCACGCAGCGACAGGTAAGACCTTGATGGGCGATCCTACATATGCCATTGATATCTACAATCTCTGCAAAGCACTTGGTGTTCAGAATGTCAATGAGATAAATGCATTTGACATAGATGGACTTAAGAAACTGATCAAGGAAGAGACTGCAAAGGATGAGTTATCAGTCATCATCACAAAGTCTCCTTGTGTACTTCTTAAGACAACCAAGATCACAGGAAGATGTAAAGCTATACCAGAGAAGTGCAAGAAGTGTGGTATGTGCTTAAAACCAGGATGTCCTGCGGTTATCAGGCAGGAGGATGGAACCATCCGTATAGATGACACACTCTGTACAGGCTGCGGGCTGTGTATGAAACGTTGTAAGTTTGATGCTATAGAAAGGGAGGAGTTCTAATCATGAGTACTGGAATGGAGACAAAGAATATAATGATCGTCGGCGTAGGCGGACAGGGAACCCTTCTCACAAGCCGTATACTTGGTGGAATCACAACAGCAGCAGGCTATGATGTAAAGTTGTCAGAGGTTCACGGAATGAGCCAGAGAGGCGGAAGCGTTGTAACATATGTAAGATATGGCGAGAAAGTAAATGAGCCGATCGTGGAGGAAGGCTGTGCAGATGTTCTTATAGCATTTGAGAGACTTGAGGCACTCAGATACGCACATTTTCTGAAGAAAGACGGTGTCATCATAGTCAATGATCAGAGAATAGATCCGATCACTGTGGTAACAGGTGCAGCTCAGTATCCTGACGGAATCATAGAAAAACTCAGCAAGGAGCATAAGGTGATATCGGTGGATGCCATGGATGAGGCAAAGAAACTTGGAAATAACAAGGTATTCAACACGGTTATCATTGGTATCGCAGCTCAGCATATGGACTTCTCGCATGATGCATGGGTTGAAGTTATAA
>OLRH01000690.1_pt1 | contig 17128 bp, 10 predicted proteins | sample 1672321 | NCBI WGS metagenome assembly OLRH01 (sample SAMEA3136671, study PRJEB25190) | human gut metagenome | reverse complement strand
AAGAGAGTGCCTGTCATAGCAGGTGCAGGCAGTAACGATACCGCTTATGCCATTCAGCTTTCAAAAGAGGCCGAGGCGCTCGGTGCAGACGCACTGCTCCTTGTGACACCTTATTATAACAAGACTTCGCAGAGAGGACTTGTTGCACACTTCAGTGCAATTGCGGACAGCGTAAGCCTGCCGATAATCCTCTACAACGTTCCCAGCCGTACAGGTGTGAACATTTCTGTTGAAACGTACAAGGAGCTTGCAAAGAAGGACAACATAGTTGCCGCAAAGGAAGCAAGCGGAAATATAAGCGCAGTAGCCAAGATAGCGGCTGAAACTGACCTTGACATTTATTCGGGTAACGACGACCAGATAGTACCTATAATGTCGCTCGGCGGTAAGGGTGTTATCTCGGTACTTGCAAACTGTCTTCCTGCCGAAACGCACGAGATAGCAAGCTACTGTCTTGAAGGCGATTATAAGAAAGCGGCTGAGTTACAGCTAAGGCTCCTTGAATTTACAAACGATCTGTTCATAGATGTCAACCCCATTCCCGTTAAGGAAGCGCTTAACATAATGGGCAAGAATGTTGGCGAGTGCAGACTTCCGCTTATAAGAATGGAAGACGCAAAGATAGCTAAGCTGTTTTCATCTATGGAAAAGCTCGGTCTTACAAAGTAAATTCAGAAAAAGGACGTTAATATGACGAGAATTGTAATTACAGGTGCCTGCGGCAAAATGGGCAGAGTAATAAATGACATTGTCAATACGAGAGATGACTGCGAAATAACAGCCGGCATTGATATAGCAGGTGAACAGTACGCAGACTTCCCCGTTTACAAGAAGTTATTCGATCTGCCGGAAAAGCCCGATGTTATAATCGACTTTTCGCACCCCTCACTGCTTGACGAGCTGCTCGACTACTGCAAGATAAACAATGTTCCCGTAGTTATTGCAACGACAGGCTACACAGATGAACAGATAAAGCAGATAAAGACAGCGGCGGGTCAGATTCCCGTGTTCTTCACATTCAATATGTCGCTCGGAATAAATCTTCTTGTTGATCTTGCAAAGCGTGCAACAAAGGTACTCGGCGATCAGTTTGATATTGAGATAGTTGAAAAGCACCACAATCTCAAGAAGGACGCTCCTTCGGGAACGGCAATAATGATAGCGGAAGCGATAAACGAGGAGCTCGGCAACAAGATGCACTATGTATATGACCGCCACAGCGTGAGAAAGCCCCGTGAGAAAACCGAAATCGGTATGCACTCGATAAGAGGCGGTACGATAGTAGGCGAGCATGATGTTATATTTGCGGGACGTGACGAAGTGATAACTCTTTCTCACAGCGCAGGCTCAAAACAGGTATTCGCAGTCGGCTCTGTCAATGCGGCAGTATTCTTAAGCGGCTGTGAAAAAGGTCTTTATCAGATGTCGGATCTTCTTTCCGAAGCATAACGGAGGTCAATATGACAGATATTAAAGTATACGAAAACATATCAATCGTAACATTTTCAGATGTTCCGTCAAGAAAGCGTTTTGTTTCAACTACGCTTTCAGCGGTAGCCGAAAGCGGTATCAATGTAGATATGATCTCGCAGACACCTCCTAAGTCGGATATGTTCTCATTCGGCTTTACGTTCAGCGACGATGATATACCCACGCTGCTTACCGTTTTACCCAGAATAACTGCGGTACACGGAATAACACCCTGTGTAAACAGTGGTAATGTAAAGATAGTTATCAAGAGCGAGGAAATGATTGATCAGGCAGGTTTTGCGGCTAAGGTATTCCAGGCTTGCGAAAACATATGTGCCGATGTAATGCTCATAACAACAAGCGTTGACGAGATCAGCCTGTTGGTAGGCGACAGCTTCGCTGCCTCACTTCCCGAAGAAATCAAGAAAGTTCTTGGCTGATAATAATTAAATATTCGTAATGGCATCGGATTTTGCTCCGATGTCATTATTATTGGACGGTGAAATATGCTAAAACTGGTTAAGTATCTTAAAAAATACAGAAAAAACGTAATACTCGGACCTATTTTCAAGCTGACCGAGGCGGTATTCGAGCTTATCGTTCCTCTGGTTATGGCGAAGATAATAGACGTCGGTATTGCAAACAAAGACAGCGGTTATATCTGGAAGATGGGCGGAGTGCTTGTTCTGCTCGGTGTGTGCGGTCTTGGATTTGCGCTTATATGTCAGTATGTGGCATCGGTTGCGTCGCAGGGCTTCGGCACAGAGCTAAGACGTGAGCTTTATCATCATATCAACACTCTTTCGCACAAGGAGGTTGACGAATTCGGCACGCCATCACTTATAACGAGGCTTACCTCCGATATAAATCAGCTGCAGGTCGCTGTTGCGATGCTGATAAGACTTGTTGTAAGAGCGCCGTTCCTCGTTATCGGCTCAACGATAATGGCTTTTATGATAGATGTGAAATTAGCACTGATTTTCGTTCTCGTAATTCCGCTTGTTGCAATTGTTATGTGGCTTGTCACAACAAGGACTATCCCCTTCTTCAAGTCGATACAGAAAAAGCTGGACAAAACCTCGCTCATCACCCGTGAAAATCTTGTCGGTGCAAGAGCCGTAAGAGCTTTTTCAAAGCAGCAGCACGAAATAGAACGTTTCAGGGATAACGCTGAGGACATTGAAAAAGCGGCAGTGAGAGCCGGCAAGATTTCAGCACTGCTCAGCCCTGTCAACGCTATCATACTGAACCTTGCAATCGTTGCAATAATATGGTTCGGCGGATTCTCGGTAAATGTCGGCGACCTTACACAAGGTCAGGTTATCGCACTTGTAAACTATATGAATCAGATCCTGCTTGCCCTTGTGGTTGTTGCAAACCTTGTTGTTATCTTCACAAAGTCGGCGGCTTGTGCGGCAAGAGTAAACGAGGTACTTGACACAAAGCCGTCAGTTACAGAAACAGACAGCACCGAAGAAAACGGCGACAGCTCTGCTCCTGCCGTAAAATTCGACAAAGTATATTTCAGCTATCACGATAACAGTGAATATGCACTTGAAGATATATCGTTCGCCGCCGAAAAAGGTCAGACGATAGGCATAATAGGCGGTACTGGCAGCGGTAAATCAACGCTTATAAATCTTATCCCACGATTCTATGACGCATCAGACGGTTTGGTCGAAATTTACGGAACAGATGTCAGAAAATACAGCCTTAACCGTCTTCGCAAAAAGATAGCGGTCGTTCCTCAGAAAGCCGTACTTTTCAGCGGTACAATCCGTGAAAATATGAAGTGGGGCGGAGATAATATAACAGACGAGCAGATATGGCGTGCGCTGAAGATTTCACAGGCTTATGAGTTTGTCGAAAAGCTCGAAAACGGACTTGATTATAAGATACTTCAGGGCGGTAAGAACCTTTCGGGCGGTCAGAAGCAAAGACTTACTATTGCAAGGGCAATAGCCGCAGACCCGGAGATACTGATACTTGACGTGCATTTTTGTGAAAACCAGGCGGCTGACAGCGTGATCAGCCATTATGCCGCTCTGGCAAAACGGGAGAACATTCCTTTCCAGGCAAATGCAGCTCTGCCAGCCCACATTTCCATAGACCAGATCGATATGTGCCTGGTTCTCTCCAACCTTCTGGAAAATGCTCTGGAAGCCAGCCTGAAAGCAAAGCCTTTCAACAGGAGAATCCATGCAGAGGTTTACCTTCATCATAAGCACCTTCTCCTGATCCAGGTGGAAAATACCTTTGAAGGGAAAATACAGGAGAAAAATCATATTTTCCAGTCGTCCAAGCGTCCCGGAAACGGAGTGGGAATCCAGTCTGTCCGCCACATTGCAGAAAAAAACGGAGGAGACAGCAGCTTCACTTATGAAAATGGTGTTTTTACTGCAAAAATTATGTTGCGCATACAGAAAACAGCCGTTTCTCATCCATAAGCAAAGCAGAGAGGTTTCATGCAGACACACTCTGGAGCGTATTTGAAAAATCATTCCCGCAATCTGCACGCCCCACTTTGCAGTATATTTTCCCTGAATCCAACAAAAAAAGAAAGCTGCAGAACAATATCAAAAATGATACTGTCTGAAGCTTTCTTTTTCTGCATCAATAAACTACAAATGCCATGACCACATACACCAGTATGGATACCAGGCAATACAGAGAATTGGTGGTGGAAACATAAGCGCTTCCATCCTCACTCTTCAGGAAGGTCTGCATACTGAATGTGGCTGGAGCGGACATGTAGCTGATCACTGCAAGGTTCAAAAGCAGATGATCTCCCACTATGTAATGTATTGCCAGCAGCACTCCCCCGATCATGACTGCCTGAAGAAGAATACGAAGTACAATGGTCCTGATACATGGGGAAAGAAGTTTCTTATCAAATTCAATGCTGAATCCTACCACCAGCAGAATAACTGAGGTTATGGAAGTGGTGAGAATGTTCTCCACACTTGTATAGGTACCTGCAAACGGTCCGGCAAGAAGCTTCTGCACCACACCGGTAAGTCCGGCAATGATTCCCAGCACACTTGCAATAAACGCCGGTGTACGTATTGCACTGGAAAACAGTTTTCCCGGATCAATCTTTTCCCCGTTTTCCACCTGTCCGAGCATTCCCATATAGACGCTGAAGCCAAACAGAAGACCTGCAATATCCAGCACAGCGATCTGGGAAAGGTTCTCCGCTCCGCAAAGGCTGGTATATAAAGGATAGGCCATGGAACCGCCTTCGTATACACTGACCATAAAGGGCAGATATTTCCGGTAACGCTCTGCCGGCATAAGCGGGCGGAGTAAAAAACCGATGCTAAAGGAAACAACCAGCATTACAAACATGATTCCAACCAGAATTCCGGTTTCTTTATTATATTCTGACGTAGCAAGGGCATGGAAAATTGCTACAGGAAGCATGATCTGGGTCACCAGAAGCTTCATATTGTTAATTCCATTCTGATCCAGCAGTTTCAGCCGCTTGCAGGCCATGCCCAGAAGGATCATCACCAGTACGGGCAAAATAATTTCCAATACTTTCATTCTATGCACACTTTCTATGTATTTCTTAATATTGTATTTTGGTATTTCTTAATCCAGACTCTTCCTGATTTCTTACCTTACAGGATATTTCGTATGGCAAACTCTTCTGCCAGAGCGTGTCTGAATAGTTCTTTTATTCATCAAAATCGGTCTCAAATACTCCCTCAGGCGTACGCATGGTAAGAACCCCGAGATTAAAATCATCATCCATTACCGTGATATGATACTCAAAGATTACATCATCCTCAAACTTGGACAGAAGAATATAGCTTCCGTTCTCTTTTCCCTCGATCTGGTCGCAGATATCATCATACACATCTGCACCGGAAATCTCACGCGGATAACCGGAAGCTTTGATTTTTTTCTCAATTGCAGCGTATAATTCTTCCATTTTATGTTCTGCAGCAGTGCATGCCATCAGGGCTTACCCTCTCAGTTCTTTTTGACTGCCGCATACTCCTTTCCTGAATTTTTTTCGATTAAATATGATTGTATAATATCCGCCCCTGAAATGTCAAACCACATTTTAACCAAATCCTGGTTATCGTAATTTCTTCGTGAGCAAAGAAATCCTGATTTGTATGATTTCGTACCATACTTCTCGTTTTTTGTATAATTTTTTATAACTCATCTGTTATTTTATTCTACTCTCTACATTTTTTCCATGGCTTTTGTGGTTTTTTGTTTTTTCTTTTGTGTATTTCGTTGTGTTTTTCTTTGTTTTTGATATTTTTCATTGTTTTTTTCACCAATTTCTGTTGACATCTGGCTGTTTTTGTTGTATGCTATTTTCTACAGAGAGGCACTCCATTTGGTACAAGGATGTATCTATGGAATGCCTCAACTCGTATCTAAAGGGAGGTAATACTTATGAAAATGAAACAGGTTTTAGCAACAGGCGCAGCTTTATCAATGGCCCTCTCCATGACTCCGGTCACCGCATCCGCCGCAGACAAAGTGGACATAAACGTCATTGCTGCACAGTATGGCCAGCAGACTGCTGACTGGTGGGCGAACTTCGTGACAGAATTTAATGAGGCAAACCCGGACATTAACCTGAACGTAGAAGTTGTTTCCTGGAACGACATCTACACCGTAGTAAATACTCGTATCGCCAATGGCGAAGCTCCTGATGTCCTGAATATCGACGTATTCGCAGATTATCAGGCAGATGATCTCCTTCTTCCTATCCAGGACGTTGTTTCTGAAGAGACCTACAGCAAGATGTACGATGCATTCCTTGCACAGTCTGAAGTAGACGGAACTGTATGGGCTATCCCTGATCTTGCATCTGCACGTGCTATGTACTATAACAAAGACATCCTCGATGCAGCAGGCGTAGAAGTTCCTACTACATGGGATGAACTGAAAGCTGCATGTGAAGCTCTTAAGGCTTATGACGACAGCATTTATCCATGGGGTATCGATATGACTACTGACGAAGGTCAGGCAGCATTCGCATACTACACCTGGAACAACGGCGGCGGATTTGTTGACGATGAAGGCAACTGGACACTGAACAGTGAGCAGAACGTTGAAGCAATCCAGTACGCAATCGATCTTGTAAATTCCGGTTACACAAACACCGATCCTGCTAACGATACCCGTTATGATCTGCAGGATATGTTCGGCGCTGGCAAAGTAGCTATGCTCATCGCACCGAACAGCTTACCTACCTACATTGCTACAGGCGGAAATGAAGTAAACTACGGCGTTGCTTCCATTCCTTCCAATACAGGCGAGTCTGTATCTGCAGGTGTTATGGACCGCTTCATGTGCTTCGATAACGACTACTCAGATGATGAGAAAGCTGCTATCTCCACATTCTTTGATTATTTCTATGATGATGCCCGTTATACAGAGTGGGTTGACATGGAGGGATTCCTTCCGGCAACCAAGTCCGGCGGCGAGGCTCTCGCAGCAGCTAACGAAGATATGGCAAGCTGGATTGATATCTTAGACAGCTGTAAATTCTATCCAACAGCGAAAGCAGAATGGGCAGATGTAAAACAGGGCGTTATCAACGTAGAGCAGAATGCTCTTCTTGGCGGCGACGTTCAGGAATTACTGGATGACCTTCAGGCAGAAATCGCTGGCTGATTTTAATCCACTGTTTTTCCCATTACGAGGAAGATAATGGGCCGGACTTACGGGTCCGGTCCATTTTTAAGTTTGCGTAGCAAACGCCGCTTCTTGTGCTTGTCAGCGCAGCGTCAACGTTATTTTTATAAAAAGAGAGGTATCCCTGTGAAGAAAAAATTCAAAAAAGTGGAACCATATATATGGATCCTGCCAAGTGTCCTTCTCATGGCAATTTTCATCCTGGTTCCTATTATCTTTGTATTCCGTATGGCCTTAAGCGACGTCAGCAAAGCTGGTCTGATCAAAGGCTTCGCCGGATTGGAAAATTTCCGCAAGGTAACAAGCAGCCCTGTTTTTGCCATGGTGCTGAAAAACACCCTTGTGTGGACCGTTGCCGTAGTCGGCATCTCCACACTCCTTGGATTTATCCTTGCGATCCTCCTCAACAATGAATTTAAAGGCCGTAAGCTTGCACGTGCCGTTGTTGTTTTCCCATGGGCCACAACCCTGATTGTTCAGGCAAGTATCTGGAAATTCATCATCGACACAGATTACGGTACCTTAAATACACTGTTGATGAAGCTTGGCATTATTGACCACGCTGTGAACTGGACTCCTACTGCCGGTGCTTATTTCGCCTGGGAAATTGCCTGCGGTATTTTTGTTACCATTCCATTTGTAACCTTTACCGTACTTTCCGGTCTGCAGAGTATTGATGCCAGCTACTATGAGGCAGCAGCCGTAGACGGAGCCAGTTACTGGCAGAAAATGTTCCAGATCACCATCCCGCTGGTACGTCCGAATCTTACCATCAGTACCATCCTGAACATTATCTACGTATTTAACTCTTTTCCGATCATATGGACCATAACCAAGGGTGACCCTGCTAACCGTACCGACACCCTGGTTACCTATCTGTACAAACTGGCCTTCTACAACGGCAAACAGGGACAGGCAGCAGCCGTATCTGTTATCGGCTTCCTGATTCTTCTTTTCTGCGCCAGCCTGTACATGGTTTCCGTACTGAAGAAAGGAGACGAATAATATGGCAAACACCAATGCTTCAGTTAAGAAAAAAAATACCAGAAACACAGTTTTGCGTGTATTGCTCTATGTAGTGATCATCGCCATCTGTCTGATAACTTTATACCCATATTTTGTAACTGTATGTACTGCTCTTAAAAGCCGCGCGGAAATCTTTTCCATGAATGGAACTATTTTCCCTGTTGAGGCCATCTGGTCCAACTTCACAGACGTATGGAAGCTGGCTCCCATGAGCAATTACATGATGAACTCCATTGTGATCGCAGGAGGCTCCACTCTTCTGGCTATGGTCTGCGGTATCCCAGCTGCTTATGCCCTGTCCAGAATGAAATTCAAAGGCCAGACTGCTTTTCTGGGATTTGTTATTGTCTCCCAGATGTTCGCACCGGTTGTACTTCTCATCGGTATCTACAAGGTTATGATGGCGTTCCATCTTACCAACAGCATTATCGGCCTGATCTTTATCAACGCAGCATTTAACCAGGCATTTGCCATCTGGCTGCTCCGCGGTACTTTCCTGAGTATCTCCCCTGAGATGGAGCAGGCTGCCACTATTGACGGCTGTAACCGCGTACATGCCCTTTTAAGGATCCTTCTGCCTGTTGCTGCACCTGGTATCGTTACAGCGCTTATTTTCGTATTTATCAACGCCTGGAACGAATATACAGTGGCACTGACACTGATCTCCACTGATACCTTCAAGCCTCTCACCGTTGGTATCAATATTTTCAATGGTTACAATATGATCGAGTGGCAGTATCTGTTTGCTGCTTCCCTCTATGCAATTGTTCCAGTTGTAATTCTGTTCGTCGGAATTGAAAAAAATCTGGTTGGAGGACTCACTTCTGGTGGTGTCAAGGGTTGATTTTTATTTTTTTCCAAGTATAATAGAGGAAGATGCGGACGCGAGAAAGGGTTGCCCAGGGCAGCCCTTTGTTCATGCCCCGTAACTATTCAGAAGGCAGTATTCCGCCAGGTGTTTTTGTGAACATTGTTCACAGCTGCGGCGCGAAATCATACAAAACATGTTACTGGTCATCCAGTAACTGTTTTATTGTGTACGGTAAAATTTCACATACGGAATAACCCCGATGATTCCGCACATTTCAGGAACTCTATACCGGAGATCACCGAATGATTCTTCTGTCCTGCTGACGAAAATTCAGCACATTTCACAGATTTTTAAAATCAATGGTTTTGACCTTGACTTTTCTGTAGAATACTGTAATATTGATAGTGCACAACATCTAGTATGTAATTAAAGATTTAAACACAATATATGGAGGGATTTGAAAGAATGAGTACTGAGGTCAATGCAAACGTCATTAAACGAAATGGCGTGGAAGTTATTTTTGATAAGGCGAAGATCATCAACGCCGTTGAAAAAGCGAATGAGGAGGTTTCTAAGCTTCACAGGCTGAGTCATTACCAGATCACAGCGCTTGCTGATATGATTGCCACCCGTGCCCTTGAATCCTCCCACGCTGTCAATGTGGAAGATATTCAGGATATGGTAGAGACCGGCATTATGGAGATGCGCGGTTATGAGGTTGCACAGAAGTATGTGCGCTATCGCTACAAGAGAGAGCTTACCCGCAAGTCCAATACCACAGACGACAGCATCCTTGCTCTTCTTGACCAGATTAATGAGAATGCCAAGCAGGAGAACTCCAATAAGAACCCTACTATTAACTCTACCCAGCGTGATTACATGGCAGGCGAGGTCAGCAAGGACCTGACCATGCGTGTTCTTCTTCCTGAGGAGATCGTAAAGGCTCACGACGAGGGAATCATTCATTTCCATGATTCCGATTACTACGCACAGCGTGAGCATAACTGTGACCTGATCAATCTGCAGGATATGCTCCAGAACGGCACGGTTATCAGCCAGACACTGATTGAGAAGCCTCACAGCTTCTTTACCGCATGTAACGTTACCACACAGATCGTCGCACAGGTAGCCAGCAATCAGTACGGCGGACAGTCCTTCTCTCTCGCCCATCTGGCTCCTTTTGTAGACATCAGCCGCCAGAAGATCCGTAACAAGGTAATCGAGGAACGTAAGGCTTGCGGTGAGCCTCTTGATGATGAGATCATCCAGAAGGTATCGGAACGCAGACTGAAGGATGAGATCCAGAGTGGTATCCAGACGATCCAGTACCAGCTGATCACTCTTATGACCTGTAACGGACAGGCACCATTTGTAACGATTTTCATGTATCTTGATGAAGTTCCGGAGGGACGCACCCGTGATGACCTTGCACTGATCATCGAGGAAGTTATGAAGCAGCGTATGCAGGGTGTTAAGAACGAGCGCGGTGCGTGGATCACACCTGCATTCCCGAAGCTGATCTATGTGCTGGATGAGGATAACATCCACGAGGATTCCAAATATTGGTACCTCACAGAGCTTGCAGCGAAATGTACTGCCAAGCGTATGGTTCCGGATTACATCTCAGCCAAGATCATGCGCCAGTTAAAAAACGGCAATGTTTACACCTGCATGGGATGCCGTTCCTTCCTTACCGTTGAGGAGAAACAGAAGAACCCGGACGGTTCCTACAAGTTCTACGGTCGTTTTAACCAGGGTGTTGTTACCATTAACCTTGTAGATGTAGCCTGCTCCTCAGACGGCGATTTTGATAAGTTCTGGGAGATTCTGGAGGAGCGCCTGGAGCTTTGCCACAGAGCACTCCGCTGCAGACATGAGCGTCTTCTTGGCACAGTTTCCGATGTTGCCCCGATCCTGTGGCAGTATGGTGCTCTTGCACGGCTTAAGAAGGGTGAGACCATTGACAAGCTTCTTTATGACGGCTATTCTACGATCTCACTTGGATATGCAGGTCTCCATGAGATGTGCATGAGAATGTACGGCAAGCCTCATACAGACCCTGAGGTTCGTCCGTTTGCGCTGAAGGTTATGCAGCGCCTCAATGACAAATGTGCCCAGTGGAAGGCAGCTGAGAACATCAGCTACTCTGTATATGGCACTCCGATGGAATCCACCACATACAAGTTTTCCAAATGTCTCCAGAAGCGTTTTGGCATCATTCCAGGAGTTACGGATAAGAATTATATTACAAACAGCTATCACGTTCACGTTACTGAGGAGATCGACGCATTCTCCAAGCTGAAATTCGAGTCTGAATTCCAGAAGCTTTCTCCAGGAGGAGCCATCAGCTACGTGGAAGTTCCAAATATGAAGCAGAATATTCCGGCAGTTCTCTCTGTTATGAAGTTTATCTATGATAACATCATGTATGCAGAGCTGAATACCAAGAGTGATTTCTGTGATGTCTGCGGATATGACGGAGAGATCCAGATCAAAGAAGACGAGAACGGCAAGCTGATCTGGGAATGCCCGAACTGCGGTAACCGCAATCAGGATAAGATGAGTGTTGCCAGAAGAACCTGCGGATACATCGGTACCCAGTTCTGGAACCAGGGACGTACCCAGGAGATCAAGGATCGTGTATTACATCTGTAATAAGTAATGGTTTCCGGGTTTTCTGCAAGATGTGTGTATTTGATTATCAGGCACAGGAGGAAAAGAGGAATCAGTTATGAACTACGGAAACATTAAATCCTACGACATAGCAGACGGCACAGGCGTGCGTGTAAGCCTGTTCGTATCTGGCTGCAGGCACCACTGTAAGGGCTGTTTTAACGCACCTACGTGGGATTTTAACTACGGTAAGCCATTTACCCGGGAGACACAGGATAAGATTCTGGAGCTGCTTGCTCCTTCTTATATAGAGGGCTTCTCCTTACTTGGAGGAGAGCCATTTGAGCCAGAGAACCAGCCTGTGCTGGCAGAGCTTCTGGAAGAAATCAGACGTACCTTTCCGGATAAATCCATCTGGTGTTACAGTGGATATCTTTTTGACAAAGATATGGTTCCCGGAGGTAAGGTCTACACGCCTTTTACAGACCGGATGCTCTCCTGCATCGACGTTCTGGTAGACGGAGAGTTTATCCAGGAATTGAAAAACCTCTCCCTTCAGTTCAGAGGGAGCAGCAATCAGCGGATTCTGCATTTAAAGGATGGTAAGCTTATTAAAGAAGGCCTGTGATACGGGTCTTCTTTTCTTATATCTGCATTCAAATAGTTACATAAGTTTTTACATCCGGGTAGTCAAAAATCCCCCTCCTGTCTGACAGGAGGGGGATTTTATTACACTTTATTTATTTTGCTTTCGCATATTTTGGTGTGCTGTAAGAAGAATAGATTGGAACACCTGCTTCGTTGTTTCCAACGGCGCGTACTTTGTAATAATACTTGGTTCCAGCTTTCTTGGAGCTCTTGTCAACATATTTCACTTTGGAGCCTTTTGTAATAGTTCCTACCAGTTTATATCCGGAACCTTTCTTAGTGGAACGGTATACCTGATATCCGGTAGCTCCTGTTACTTTCTTCCAGCTGACAGTAATCTTGCCCTTTGTTGCTTTCGCTTTTGGACTGGTTGGCTTCGCGATCTTTGCTGTGGAAACTATAGCACTTGCAGATTTGCTTGCACCACTTGTATATGTTTCATCAGCAGAATCTTTGTACTCATAGGACTTACCATTCTTGTAAGCAATTACATAATAGTAATATTTTACTCCTGCTTTCGGTCCTTTGTACTCTGTGCTTGTTGCACCATTATAGGTGTACTTGATCTCGCGATCTGTAATAGTCGTTTCCTTCAGTTCACTAACGAATTTATATCCGCTGACTGTTGTGGAATCAGCAACATAATTCGGAACAGTTGTACTGGAACCGTAACTATAGCTGTAAGAATTGCTGTCTTTGTTATATCTGTTCCAAGAAGAGGTGGTTCTGTATACACGATAGTAATCAGCACCTGCTACCGGATTCCATGTTACAGTAATACTTCCATCTGCTTTGTTTGCAACAGCTTTTACATTGCCAGGAGTTGCTAAAACAGGATTAACTGTTGCTCTGATTTCATTGCTGTATTCCTGTCCTCTGTATGCACGTACACGATAGGTTGTTTCCGTATCTGCTGCCGGGAATGTAATGGAAGATGTGGAAGCTTTCAGTGTCTTATAGGTTTCCCATGCACCAGTCTCTTCATTTCTCTTCTCAACCAGATAACCCTTTCCTGCATATACCGGCTGCCAGCTTAACTTCATCTTACCGTTTGCATAAGAAATTCTGTTAACGGTAGTCATCTCGAAGCTAAGATTTGCATATACACCTTCATCAATGTAATACTTGCTGTTTCCTACAGTCTTGTAAGCTCTTACAAGATAGTAATAATCCATACCGCTCTGAAGCTTCTTGTCTGTATAACTGGAAGCCTTTGCACTTGTAGTCTTGATCAGTTTATACTTAGCAAAATTGTTGGTCATGCCAGCTGCTACAGTATCTCCAATAGAAGATCCTTCACATCTGTAAATCTCATATCCCTTAGCACCTTTGATCTTGGTCCAGGACAGTTTTACAGAAGTTGTGCTCTTAGGTGTTGCTTTCAGCTTCAGCGCACCGCCCCAGGTAGTAACCTTATTATAAGCCCATGCTCCATAAGTGGTCTTGCCTGTTTCGGAATCATAATAATATGGTCTTACTCTGTAAGTATAGGTGGTATCTGCTTTCAGTTTGGTGTTCTTATAAACGCTGTCTGTAGTTTTGGCAATTGTTTTATATTTTTTGCCATTCTTTCTCTGGATCTGATAACCGGTGAGCCAGCCTTCTGATCCGCTTTCAGCGCTCATCCTTAAGGTAACAGTCTTTGCTGTGATAACATTTGTTACAGATATATTCGGCATACCAGCGTTAAATGATGCTGTATTTGTATATGCACTGTATTTCTGTGCAAGTGTAGCTGCCTTATCATTTTTTACACGGGCACGCACATAATAGGTCTTGCCTGGTGTAAGTGATTCAAAGTAAAGTGTTGCCTTATTGTTCTCACCAGAAATACAATCTGTAACCTTGTAATCATTTACAAATTCAGGTGATTCGGAATACCAGAATTCTACATCTTCTTCTTTTCTTACAGTTCCGTCATAGGAGAATACATAACCATCCGGTGTTTTCTCAACCAGCTTCAGGTTACTGATCGCTGAAGTGGCTTTGGATACATTGACAGCTACTACATTGGAAGGAGTACCGTATTTCTTGTTTCCGCTCTTGTCTTTTACATAAGCGACAACTCTTACATAGGTTGCTCCTTCTTTTAATAAGGATTTACTCAATGTAAGTGCATCATCATCCTCGTAGTACTCATCTTCATCTTCATCATAGTAACCACTGGAAGAAGCGGTTACCCAGTCCTCTTCGGAAGGCTGTGCCTTATCTGTGTACTGGAGCTCATAAGAGTCGCCATCTTCCAGAACAGCGTCAAAACGGAATTTGAAGCTGTTTGCAGATTCTTTATACATTTCTAAGCCAGTTACATTCTTAGGTGCCTTTTCTGCATCTGTAGTGAAGGAGACAGCTGCAGGTTTCAGTTTTGCAACCTCTTCCTCTTCCGGTCTGTCTGCACTGCTCACTGCACGAACATAATAGGTTTTTCCAGCTTCCAGATTACCGTTGTTTTTGCTGATCTTCAGTTTCGCAGAACCAGCTGAGCCATCATAATAGACGCGGCTCCAGTCACTTGCCATAGTTGCAGTAGTAAATTCTGTGCCTGTTGCAATCTGATACCATACGCTGTTTAAATCAACCTTTGCACTGTATGTGAAATAATAGTAATTGTCGTCAGCTTTCACATACTGAAGATCGGTGATCGGCTGAAGAGCATCTACAGTAAATGCTGCGGACGGTGCTGACCAGTCGCCTTCTACTGTCTTTGTGACTTTCTTTCCGTCTGTATCAACGGTATAAGTGCGTACTGCACGTACCTGGAAGGTATAGGATTCTCCAGGAGCCATTGCCTTGATCGGATCGCCGTTCTCATCTCTTACGCGATCAAATGAAACCTTAGGATCTGTTGTATATGTATACAGATCTTCATCTTTAAGCTCTGACAGGGAAACACTTGGGAAATTACTGTAACCGACTCTGTAATAGGTCTTATCAACAGTTCCGTCATCCTTCAGAGAAGCTGAGCTCACGTATTCACGTCCGGCAGAATCTTTTACAAGGATTTCATAGCTGTTTACATTGTCAAGTGCATTCCAGCGCAAGGTTGGCTCACTGTCCTCTGTGTTTACGGTTACACCGGAAACAGCTGCAGGCTTCTCACTGGTACCTGCATCTGAAGCGGTTACTTTGTATGCAAATGCATTGGACCAGTCTCCGTATACTTCCTTGCCATCATCTCCGATCTTAACGGCACGAACAGAAAGATTATAAGTCTTTCCATCTTCAAATGCATAAACAGGCTGACCGGTAGCCGGGTAAATAACAGGTTCCAGAACTCCGTCTACACTTGTATAAGTGTTATAATCAGAGCCATCAAATGAATATCTGGTGCCGCTTACTCTGGTATAACGGCCGCTCTTCCGATCGGATGCCAGCGACTCAAAGTACTCGCGTCCAGCTTCGTCTGTGACCTTAATCTCATAGCTGTCTGCATTCTTATCCGGATTCCAGCTGAGAACATAAGAAGAAGCTGTTACACCGGAGACTTTCTTCAGGCTTGTATCTACAGCTTTATAAGTTACTGTATAAGCGTCAGACCATTCACCTTCCTGCTTCTTGTTTGCACCATTCTCATATCTGTAATTAATTCCGCGGACACGGATGGTATAGGTTTTACCTCTTTCAAATTTGAACTCTCCGTAGGTTCTTCCTAAATAGAAGTTTGGATAGGAATAATTGGAATCTGTTGTAAAGGCAACTTTTCCATCTACTTCAACTTCGTACTGGGATACATATGTATTCTGGATACGGTTCCAGCTTACATATTCATATTCATCGTTGTATTTGAAATTACCGGTCTTCTCTGGTACAAGACTGCCGCTGTCGTCTGCTTCTACAACCAGCTCATTGGACCAGTCGCCTACCTTCTTCTCGTCGCCGGAGCCTGTATATGCACGGACTTTAACGGTATATTTCTTGCCTTTCTGGAAAGCACCGATATATTTTCCGTCTGCATCAGAAGCGACTTCATAAAGACCTGTGGTGTCGTTCTTTTTAAGCAGATAACCGTAATTCTCATAGAAATTGAGCCAGTTACCTGAAGCAGTTACATAGGAGGGTTCCTTTGCTCCATATGCATAAGAATAATATTCATTTCCAGCTTCATCCTTAATGGAAACCTCGAGGTTCTGGTTCTCGCCGGATACCTGGATCTGATTCTTTCTTTCAGCTGCATAAATTGTCACACTCTTCGGCTCAGCGACCTTCTTTGCGTAGGTATAATCTACAGCGTCAGACCATTCACCATATGCAACAGTTCCATCTGCGCTGTTACGGTTTACGGCGCGAACGGAAACCTTGTATGTCTTGCCATTCTCAAGACCTGCAATATATCCGTCTTTACCATCTGGTTTGTATACAAGGTTTCCTTCTGCGTCAACCTTGAACGGCTGCATGGTAAGATTTGTAAGACTATAGCTTAAGTTGACTGTGGACGGATAACCGGTCTCTGGCTCGCTTGCATTATAATAGTAGCGGTAAGTGTACTCTCCGTCTGTTACACGGATCTGGTATTCATCTGCCTTCTGGTCCGCATACCAGGTAAGAACATTCTTATCCTCCTCATCAAATGCAACATGTCCGATCTTGCCAGGTGCCTCTGCATCAAAAGCAGCAACCTCGTCGGTGCTTCCGCTCTCTTCTGCGTCTGCAACTGCCTCACTGTCACCGAAGCCATCCTCTGTAACAGCTGCCACTGCGGCTTCATCTCCGAAGCCATCTGCCTCTACAGCAGCTTCCTCTGTGGTGTCCGCTTCCGCTGCCGGAGACTCAGATACGAAATCTCCTCCATCTGTAAAATCTGACGCCAGAAGTGGTGTCGGTGCGGAAGTTGCGGTCATTGCCGCTGCAATTGCATCCTCTGGAATGCCTGAAGATTCTCCGGTTTCAGTTCTG
>OLRH01000672.1_pt1 | contig 17332 bp, 10 predicted proteins | sample 1672321 | NCBI WGS metagenome assembly OLRH01 (sample SAMEA3136671, study PRJEB25190) | human gut metagenome | reverse complement strand
CGACGATAATGATTTTCCCCGGCTTCAGACGACTGATCTGATCTTTTGTTTGATTGCTGAGGTACAGAGGATCCGTCATAAGAATCGGAGCATCCAGCACTCCGGCGAATCCCGACGCCGCCAGCGCATCCGGATAGTTCTCCCCGGAAGCGACAATTACCGTTGACGTGGAATCCGGAAAAGCGGTGTCCACAATCCATGACATGGTGTCGTACCGCGTTATACCGGATAGCCGAGCTAATTTACCAGATGTAGGTTCGCTAGGAGTAGACGGCGTATTGGGTTTTGATGGTTCAGACGGAAGCTCCGGAGTATTCGGCGTTGCGTTGTTACCGTCGTAGAGCGGAACTGTCTGTCCAAGCGGACACTGTGAAAGAGATGACTTCATAGCGTTTCTCTCTGAAGAATCCACCGCTAGATGATAATGCTGCTTAATACCTATCTGCCTGCTGACATAGGCGCAATCATAGCCATGCCCTGGAAGCCAGTGCGCAGCGTCCTTGTCTGACTTGGAAGCATTCGCGGACCCCTTCACTGCAAGTAGCACATATGGATCATTCGCATAAGCGACACGTTGCTCCTTGGTCCAATAATCGGCACCACTTTCATATGCCTCTCCGACAGCAACGACATGGTCTATCTGTACCGCATTCGAAGTGCCCTGTCCGCGCTGAAATGCGATTGTCTCGCCGGTATAGGGATCATTCAGGACGCCTGTCGCGACATGATGATCATTGGTATATGTGACATTCTTCAGGTCACGGCTCAAAATATCGTCTCGGGTAGTCGCATTACCGCCAAGAGTCTTGCTGTGAAGCCATGTACCGAATAATTCCGCACGTTCCGACGATCGGTAATCGTCAGTCTGCTTTATTACAGCCAACGACTGTAACGCAGATTGCGCGTTCTCCCCTTCATCCGCGCTTGCCGTGGCAGCACCTTGAAAAAGAAAAACGACAACTATCAACATTCCCAAAAAGCCCGTCACATGTTTTGCAAGTCGTACCATTCAATGCCGTCCTCTCACTCATAATGGAGGATAATCGCGCTAGAGGAATTACCCTTCTATACTTTTAGACAATTACCAATCAATGAGGAAAGGGGAAGAACCGTGAACCGGAAAACTGCCACCCGTTTCAAAAGAATCACCGCTGTGTTATCTAGCATTTTCTTGGCCTCTGCCGCTTTTGCTGGGACAGGATTGACAGCTAATGCATCGGCCACATCGATTACCAGAATATCCGGCAGCACCAGATATGAGACCATGGCAATGGTGTCGCAGACCGCATTCCCTTCTGCTGCATCCAAAGCCGCAGTCGTAGCATCAGGAAGCAGCTTCCCAGACGCACTTGCCGCCTCTTCCCTCGCGGGGCATCTCAATGCGCCGATTCTGCTCACTGACCCCAAAACGCTTTCCAACGCAACAGCCAACGAACTTGATCGGCTTGATGCCGATACGATTTACATTATCGGTGGCACAAACGCGGTCTCAAACAACGCTGAAAAAGCAATCCAGGCTTCTCGCCCGTCGGCAACCATTAGACGACTTGCAGGAAACACTCGCTTTGATACCGCATATCAAATCTATAGCGAACTCACCAAGCTCGGAGCGGAGTCTAAGACCGCCATTATTTCCACTGGCGCTAACTTTGCCGATGCGCTTTCCGCATCACCATATTCATACATGCAATCCGCGCCTTTCTTCCTGAGCTCTCAGTCGGGGCTTGATGAAGAATCCCTTGCCGCGCTCAAGGATTTCCAATCTGCAATCATCGTCGGCGGAACAAACGCGGTTCCTTCATCCGTCGAGCAGCAGCTCCGATCCATAGGCGTTGCAACCTCGAGGATACAGGGAACAACTCGCTATGAAACCAGCTTGGAAATCGGCATGTTCACGCTGAATAATCTCTCGCTTAATCCTTCTAGCGTCGTATACGCCACTGGAGCTAATTTCCCGGACGCACTTTCAGGAAGCGCCCTTGCCGGTATCAATAAGACAGTGCTGCTGCTTGCCCAAAACGCTTCCTCCCCAACAGTCAACGCATCATCCATGCTGCCGAATGTTGGGTCCGTGTACGTCCTCGGCGGGCAGAACGCCATTGGCCCGGCAACGTTCAATGCAATTTCCAGCAGCTTTGGTCTGAGCGACAGAGAATACGTTCCGCAGCCAACGCCTAATCCGCAGCCCAAACCAGACAATCCGCAGCCCAAACCGAATGATCCGGTTTATGGCACTCATAAAGCAGGTGAATTCTGCAAAAAAGCTGATCTGAATAAGACGGATCACGATGCTAGGAATGGCAAGCTGATCGTTTGCAAAGTAGCCAGCGGTGACAACAAGCCTCGTTGGCACTACGCCTGAGATATTTGTTTGAGTGGACGGTCTCGAACCGTCCACTCAAACAATCAGAGCATCTAGGCTGGAATCAGCAACGAGCTTGTCGAAATCGTCAGCCAGCACACCTTTGGCTTGCAGCTCTTCCAGAATTGTCTTTAGCACGATGTTGTTTACGCCGCTTTCGGTGTTTTGATGGCATAGCGCTTCCTCACCCTGCGTGCCGGGCACATAATTCAGCAGTTGATCATCCGTAGCCGCAACCACAGGAATATCTGCTTTGACCTGCATGACTTTCAGCCACAAATCATCCGCAGTCAGGCAGGTCTTCTTAATCATCCCAGCATCAAACGTTTCTTGCGGCATCACATGCGGCGGATACAGCGTACCTGCCCCATTCGTGGCGAAAATCCGCATGGACGGCACACCTACAAGCGCAGGATGGTAATGAGGTGCCTCATAGATCCAATCCTCATAATTAGTACGGGAGCCGTCCTCGTTGAACATAATCAAATGCGTACGCACGGCGGCAACCGCATGAGGATGGGCTTCATGCGCTGCAAGCAGATCGCCAATCATCGTATTGCGGTACAGCAAATCATCATCGGTGGTGATGACGTAATCATCAGGGAATTCCTGCAAAGCCCAGAAATATTTCTTATGCGGCTTCAGGTCATCATCAACCCAACGCACTTCAACGTCGTGCCACAGTACATCGCGCAAGCTCTGCGGCAAATCGGCCTCACGATTCGGAAAATCCGATTTACAAAGCCACAACACGATTTTGTCAGGCAATACCTTTTGCGCAAGCAACGAACGAATCGCCAGATGCACGGTATTGATACGTGCGGGATAAGAGGTCATGGAGACGATGATTCGAGGACGCCGATGCTTTACAACACGCAAAACATGCGTGCCCGCACGACGCAACCTGTTTTTCTTAACTCGAAACCAATCAGACAGCACAATCCTCTCCTCACGTTTGTTCCGCACTTGTCACATAGTAGCCCGACGTGTGCTTTTCGAAGTTGAACAGTACACTGTTACCAGCGAGTGAATAGGACCGCGGCTAGTAAGGAAGAGTCAATGCCTAAGATTTCAATCGTCATTCCCGCATACAATGTCGGCGATTATTTGCAGGAATGTCTTGATTCGGTACGGAATCAGACTTTCTCCGACATCGAAGCGATTGTCGTGAACGATGCAAGCCCAGACAATGTCGGAGAAATCGCAGCGCAGGCGGCCGAACAGGACCCACGCATTCGAGTAGTAACTAACAACCCGAATATGGGCACACACCGCACTCGTATGGCCGGTGTAGAAAACGCTTCGGGGGAATATACGTTCTTCCTGGATGGCGATGATGCTCTCAAGCCGGACATGTGCGAACAGCTTGCCGCGGAAATCGACAAACACCCCGTAGACGTGCTGCATTACGGCCTTACTGTTGTCGCCGCCAACGAGCTACTGGAAAACGAGCGCCAGGCCTTCGAAACCTTCAACAACACTCCTACGCCTGATTCCACCGGAGAAGACATTGTCCGCGATATTTTCGACGAGGATCGCGGATATAAGGTTGATTGGCGCGTGACCCAACGTTTGTACAAGACTTCCATGCTGAAGGAAGCGTTTAAAGCCATGACCCGCGACCGCCTGGGCCGCTCCCAGGACGGCTACGAGTGCTTTGTGGTTTCGGCATTCGCCAATAGCTACCATTCCTTCAAGGAATGCCGTGGATACGTGTATTACTACGGCCGTGGTATCAGCGGCACCAATATGATTGATGCTGCGAAGTATGCCCGCTATTGCGGCCATTTCAAGGCCGATTTCGATGCAGCCTACGAATTCGCCGACGCGCAGCATTCTGACATGCTTCACGCTTGCGCACAAGGTTTCCAACGTAAGGCGACTGAGATCCTTGCCAATGATTGGAAGGTCAGGGTTCCGGAAGAGGAGAAAGCTGAGGCCGCCAAGCAAATGGGGGCCGTGTTTGGTCCGGCCATTACAGGACGTGAACTGTACCGTTTCGTACGTGATGATGCCTATGACCGAATCGTCAAAGGAAACTCCACTTCCGACATCTCCAAGCTGGAAGCATGGTTTGATATCGCGAACAATTGCATACTGCCACTGAATGCGAAAGGGGTCGATGTCGTTCGTTTCCTCGAGATGAAGCGGCTTGCGTCCATTCATATGCACGACCTCAACGAACGAATCGAAGCGGCGAAAACCATCAAGGAATATAACAAACAGCGCATCCGCATCTTCGTCACCACTCACAAAAACGTTGACACCTTCGACAGCGCCATCATGCAGCCGGTGCAGGTCGGACCGAAGAACTATCGCTTCCCCTGGGCATTCCACGATGATGAAGGCGAGAATATCGCCGATCTCAATCCGCGTTACTGCGAACTGACCACGCAATATTGGGCTTGGAAAAACATCGACGCCGACTACTACGGTTTCTGCCATTACCGCCGTTACTTCGACTTCTCGGACACTCCGCATGAGGAAAATCCCTACGGCGAAATCATGGACGACTACATCGATGCCGCCGCGGCAAAGAAGTATGGCCTGGATGACGAAAACATCGCCAACGTGGTGAAGCAGTATGACGTCATCACCACGCCATTCGGCAATCTCGAAAAAATCATCGATAAGCACGGCACTCCACGCGCGCTGTGGGAAGCCGCTCCCCTGCTGCATGACGATGATCTGAAGCGTTGCTACCAGATCCTGTGCAGCATGTATCCCGACTACAAGCAGGATGCACAGGCGTTCTTCAACGGCGACAAAGCCTGCTTCTGCAACATGTTCATCATGAAGAAGGAGATCTTCTTCGACTATTGCAAATGGATGTTCCCCATTCTTGAGGAGTTCGATAAAAACACCGACTACAGCACATACAGCAAGGAGGCCCTGCGTACGCCGGGTCATCTGTCCGAACGTCTGCTCAACATCTACCTGCTGCATCACAAGCGTATCGGTTCCAACTGGAAGTTTAAGGAACTACAGTGCGTCCACTTCACCAATCCGGAGCCAGCGGAGCAGCTCAAGCCGCTTGACATTACCGACAAGCCAATCGTTCCGGTGGTGTTCGCAGCGGATGACAATTATGTTCCTCAATTGACCACCACCGTGTATTCAGCCATGAAGAACGCCGATCCGCATTACTTCTACGATGTGACGGTGCTGCAGCGCAACATCGCATGGGACAAGCAGGAACGTCTGCGTGGCTTCTTCAAGCAGTTCCCGAATATGAATCTGAGGTTCACCAACGTGGACCGCGAACTTGCTGGCTACAATCTTTCCACCAATAACGCCCATATCAGTGTGGAGACGTATTACCGCTTCCTGATTCAGAAGGTTCTGCCGTTCTACGACAAGGTGCTGTATCTCGATTCCGACATCATCATCAACGGCGATATCGCGAAGCTTTACAACATCGATTTGCAGGGCAAGATGCTCGGCGCGATTCGAGACATCGACTTCCTCGCCAATCTCAACGTGAAGCACGGCAAACGCATGGGCTACGCGCAAACCGTGCTGAAGATGAAGAATCCATACGATTACTTCCAGGCCGGCGTGCTGGTGCTCAACACCAAGGCGATGCGTGAGCATTACACCATCAAGCAGTGGCTCACCTATGCTTCGAACGACGCCTTTATCTACAATGATCAGGACGTGCTCAACGCGCACTGCGAAGGCAATGTGCTGTACCTGCCGTGGGAATGGAACGTGGTGCATGACTGCGGCGGTCGTGTCGGCAACCTCTTCGTGCAGGCGCCGAACGACATTTACGACGCGTATATGAAGTCACGCAACGATCCACAGATTGTCCACTATGCCGGCTTCCAGAAGCCATGGACCGACCCGGATTGCGATTTCGCTTCCATGTACTGGAAGTACGCACGCGAGACCCCGTTCTATGAGCGTCTGCTTAAACGTGTAGTAAAGGCAAACGAATCAGAGATTCCAGCCGGCGTGCTCCGTCCGAAGCACGAGCGCGCAGTCGGGGAGGACAACCCGATTCGCAAGATTGTCGATCCGCTAATGCCAATCGGTTCCCGTCGCCGTGATGCGGTGAAGGCGATCGGCCGAGCAGTTCGCGGTCGTCACTGACAGAAATGGGTGTTGTATTTTACGACACCCATTTCTGTATTATTTATGCCATCGTTTTAATCAGAGGTTCTTTCGTTTTACCAATCGATTCACTCATGAACGCTAAGAACAATGGCGCGATGCAAATCAGTTGCAACACATATCGGGTTGGCTCTCCACCCATGCCGGACACTGGTACCAGCAACAGATACACAAACGACATATCCACCGGAAGCATCGAAGCCACGCGACTCCATTTGCCTTTGCCGGGACGCAAAGCCAAGTACAGCATGAAGCAGGGCAGGATGGATGACCACAATGCCCTTGAAAACAGTGCATTCAATACGGGCACGCTCTGTTCCATGTCATATACAGAACGTGCAGTATCACTTCTGCTTGCCTTCAACGGCCACTGCGGAACATATTCTAAAATCGGATCATAATACCATGCAGATTCAGTGCAAACCACCATATCGCTTGGAGAACCATCGTTGTTAGAAAAGCTGAACCAGCCGCGAACCAATCCCATCCACGATTCCAAATGACCGATCGGGTGCTCCACTGTCTTCTTGAGCCACAGCTTCATAAAATCGCTGAACAGATCAGGGTCTTTCAAACTGGTCCCTTTTACCGGATCTGCGATCTGCGGGTCGTAAGCTTTGGGAATCTTTTTATAATCAATGGTCAGGAAGTCAGAAATCAGTTTCTTCTCCTGCTGAGTCATGTCCTCACTGTTGTATTTGACGTCATGGGCAACCTGCTGAATGGCAAACGGGATGCTTTCCTGCTTACCACCAGGGGCAACGCCAAGCGCCGGCATAACGGCTTTCGGAATGATGACCATCATGACAATGGCAATTACTGCGCCGATGGCAAACGCGGTAGCTTTCGCTTTTTTCGACAATCCGACAATCAGAAACATCAGCAGCAATGAGGGCACCACCACATACACGCCCGCTTTCTTCGTCAGGCACGTCAGTAAGCCACACAGCAATAATGTAATAATGATTCCTGGTTTAGACAGTGATGAACCTTTGGTGCGAATACCGTCAACGAACAATATGCAGAAAGGGATGAAAAACAGAACGGAAATCGTATCCTTCGCTAACGAAGAAAACATCACCGGAAAAAGCGGGAACAATGCCAAAAATGCCAATTCCACATGACACAACCATTGCGGAACGCCCATCTTCCTCGTGTACAAAAGCATCCAAGAGAAAAGCAGCGGCGCTGCAATAAGTTGCACGACAATCAGCAGATACAAACCATAAATGGAATTATGGAAAGCCCATTGTCCAAAATCAGCGAACCAACCAAACAAATACGTTAAAGCAAAAGGATGATGGTCCGTGAATCGTTCCACACCATAATGAATGAGCAACTGTTTGGAGGTATCCGACCAATACACGCCAGGGAACAACCAAAATTCATACGGAAGCCAGCACACGGCAATCACCGCCGCGTTCTTCAACCACGGTTTTATCGCATACCCATATTCGAAAAAGCCATAATGCTCTACTTGGTCTTCCCTCTTCGCTCCCTGCACTTCGGCAATCAGCCAATCAGCGAAGCGAAAAAATACACAGAAAAGCACACAGAAAAGCAGCACCTTCACGCATAACGCGCTTTTAATTTGCATGATATGACCTTCAGGATTGGAAGCCTCATCTCCCAAAGCGAACATCATGCCAAGAACCAGCGGAACCACAATTCGTGGTTCAATTTTCTTTAGCATATTCAATCCGTTCATTTTCATTTCTTCTTTATCGGTTCGACTAATTCATAATGCTTACAACGCGAACAAACGATTAATATACGGGATCTTTCGGAACAGCACGGATACTGCAAGACATATGGCGAACACGCAACCGCACAACACCACATTCAGCAAAGTCACTGCAACGGAATTCAAGTTTCCCATGAACTGGAGCCATGGTAGAGCCTGTAATCTGCTCAACAGCACCAATCCGACCAAATGCAGCATGTACACGCCGAACGTGTTCATGCCGATCACCTGGAATACTTTGGCCCAAATGCCTTGGATATTCACCCGCCCCAATACCAACAGAATCAGTATCGTTGCAACGAATGACGGTAGCAGCCAATAGCCGTTCTCCACAGTCAAATTAGTGCCGTGGGTGGCATGCTGGTATCGCTGGATCAGTAACGTCAACGCATAGCAGACAACGATGCCAGCGCTGGCTTCACCCCAAGAGATATCGAACAGGGGATGATGGACGTCGGCATCGAGTTCCCCGGTCTGCTTCTGCTTTAGATAGCGCCCAATCATCCCTCCAATCAGGAAATACAACAAAACGTATCCGTACGAGCCGAAAATGTAGAATTCATCAAGTGCATTCAGAATCGAGGCGAAATCATGGTTCGTTGCGGTTCCCAGCATCTGCAGAACAAGTTTCAGGGAATCCTTGCCCACAGTAAAACCAGCCAAAACAGCCAGCAGCGCGTTGAATGCAAGCTTTCGTTCCGAATCGAACGCCATTTTCATCACAGGCAAAACAAGGTACACTGCGATCAAGGCGTTCATGAACCAAAAATAACCGGTCGGATAATCTCCAAAGCCACCGCCAAGCAGGAACAGCACAAGATCCTTCAACGTCACCGGATGGGAACCGTCCACGAAAACGAAGAACGCCGCGGCAAGCAGCCTCCAGATGGTGACCACAATGACGATGTTCAGCGTCTTCCGATAATGCTTCGCCTCATCCATCTTCCGAGGAAGAAGCAGCGCGCCGTTCACAGCGAAGAACAATGGCACGCACACCACGCACAATACGGTGACCGCCGTTCCAGCAAGCCCGCTGGAATAGAATCTCGTGTAAAATGAGTAGTGGAGCATCACTACAAAGAACATCGCCATCGATTTGATAATGTCATACCCAACCACGCGTTTTTTCATTCGCTTATATCGTTTCCCTAGCAATTATATTTATAAAACATCCGCACAATCCCATTCCTCGTGCTGTATCCCACGCAGAAACCTGTAGCATGATGAACTCGTGCAAAATCGAAAAACGGCCAGTACAAAAGCTATAGTAGAACGTATGCCTGAGAATTCAAACGTTTCCGTTGCGGTGCTGCTTCCTTGCTATAACGAGGAAGTCACCATCGGCAAGGTGGTACGCGACTTCAAAGCAGCACTGCCGCATGCCGACATCTATGTGTATGACAACAACTCCACTGATCGCACTGCCGAAATCGCTATGGCCGAAGGTGCGATTGTACGAAAGGAACCGCGCCAAGGCAAAGGCAACGTGATTCGCGCCATGTTCGAAGACATTGACGCCGACGTATATGTCATGGCAGACGGCGATGATACTTACCCTGCTGATGCGGCGCCAGCCATGGTTGATAAAGTGCTTGAAGGCTATGACATGGTAATCGGTGACCGCCTGAGCTCCACATATTTCCAAGAGAACAAGAGACCATTCCACAACTTTGGCAACCGCTTGGTACGCGGTTCCATCAACGGCCTGTTCCATGCGGACGTCACCGACATCATGACCGGTTACCGAGCGTTTTCGTTCACATTCGTCAAGACTTACCCAGTGCTTTCGCGTGGCTTCGAAGTTGAGACCGAAATGACCATCCATTCGTTGAACAACAATCTACGCCTGTTCGAGATGCCGATTCAATACCGTGACCGCCCGGAAGGCTCCGTCAGCAAACTTGACACCGTGGGTGACGGCATCAAGGTGATGAGCACCATCTTCCGCATGATCCGCGAATACAAGCCGCTGCCGTTCTTTGGAGGGCTCGGAGCCATTATCGGCATCATCGGCATCATACTGTGCGGTAGCGTAACAGTAGACTTCTGGCATACCGGCATGGTGGCGCGCTTCCCCACACTCATCGGAGCAGTTATGCTCGTTATCGCGGGAATCCTGCTGTTCATAGCGGGAATAATCCTCGACGTCATGGCCAAGAACGATCGTAAGGCGTTCATCATCGACGCCAACCAATTTGCCATGATGAGACGCAAAAAATAACGCAACTTTCAAATGTGGCCTGAGAACAAGCAGTTTTGTTCTCAGGCCACATTTGAAATAGCTACTGCTTGACTACTTCACCCACTTTTGAGCGTTCGTGCCATTCGCACTATACAACTGTACGTTAGCGCCATTGGCAGTAGAAGCACCCGAAACATCCAGAACCTTGTTCTCCGCGAGCGCGGACTGGAAGGTATACGATCCGTCTGAGTTCTTGATGGCGATCCACTTTTGGGCATACGTGTTGTTTGATACATACTGCTGAACATTGGCTCCATTTGCAGTGCTTGCACCGTAAACGTCTAATACTTTGCCGGAATTCACGCTAATCAACGTCACATAGCCATTGCTGTCATGCGTTACTTTCCATTTCTGTGCGTTTGTACCATTACCGCCCCACAATCGCACATTGGCGCTATCGCTCTTGGAAGCACCGGCAACATCGACTTTCATGGAAGTCTTCAGCTTTGATCCGAACGCATAGGTGCCGTCAGGAAGATCCTTCCTATGTGAATCAGCTGTGGCATCCATACGTTCTCTTGGAGTAGATACCTTGCTTATTGTCCACTGCTGGGCTGCCGTTCCATTAGGCGTGTACATCTGCAGTTTGGTCTGCTGCGTGGCGTTGCCGCCAGGAATATCCACGGCTTTGTTCGCGTTCACTGATATTAATGTCACCTTGCCGCTACCGTAGTTACGTACGGTCCATTGTTGGGCGCTGGTACCGTTGCTGTCATATTGTTGAAACGCTGCACCATTGGCCGTCGAGCCTCCATACACATCCAATGCTTTACCGGAATTCACATTGGCAATGCGGTAGGTCGCATTTCCTACCGATGTAAAACGATACTTTTGCGCGTTGGAACCGTTGCTTGTATACAACTGGATTTGCGTGCTATTGGCAGTTGATGCACCAGGAACGTCGAATACCAATCCAGTGTTTTTCGTTGATCGAATCGTTGCTGGCGCATCTGTCGGAATATTGACTTCGCTAGAGGAAAGAGTGAAGAGTTGCGCGACCGTTCCGTTAGGCGTATACAGATGAATCGCGGTACCGTTGGCCGTGCTGCCACCACTTAGATCCAGAACCCAATTGCCTAATGCGGATTGCAAGTAATAACCGGCTCCCGAATCACGGATGAACCAACGCTGGGCGTTCGTACCATTCGCCGAATACTGCTGCACCACCGCATTATTACCCGCAGCGCCATTACGAACGTCCAAGGCCTTACCGGAATTCACATTAACAATCACATAGCTGCCATCAGACTGTTTAGTGAAAGTAAACTGCTGAGCTTTGGACCCATTGCCGGAGTACAGCTGAATAGCTGTGGAATCCGCTCCACTGGCTCCAGGGATATCAACACTAGAAGCCACTTTGGAACGTACATTGATGTAATAATTCCCATTAGGAATGCTCACAGCACTCATCTTGCGCACATCAAGGGAAGGCTGAGAATCGTCATTCCCTCCATTCTGCACAGAAGTCTTATTGCCAAAGGCACTCATATCCACGGAGCCACTGATACCGTTGATATGACCGCTTTCGGTGTACTGCCAGCCACGATCGTTGGTCCCGAACGCCGTGAATTCCATCTGCGGACCATATTGCGCCACCCAGCGTGTCTTCGCATAGATGTTCGCATTGTTCAACGGCCCCTGCAAGTAGCTCGTGTAGGAGTACACGCCGAGATTCTGGTAACCGCCGGACTGCAACGCGCCATACCAAGCATTGACGATGCCGTTATACACGTTCGGATCGTTCGGCGGCGTGTGCCCGGTCCACGTCCAACTCTCAAGGTCGTAGTACACGGGGTATTTCAAGTCGTTCGGTCTCACGCCAAACTGGCGGAGCTTGGACACCACATCGTTGCCCTCCTGCCTGGAACCGCTCGCATCCTCCGCATACGAGTACCAGTAGATGCCGAACGGAATGCCCAACCGCTTGCATTCGTTAATGTTGCGTTGCGCTTTGGCATCGGCGTCATTGCCCCATCCAAAGCCAAGACGGATGATCGCGCCTTCCACGCCGTCGGCTTTGGCCTTGGCCCAGTCGATATCCCCCTGCCATGAAGAGACGTCGATCACGCCTTTGGCCTGCTGGACGAACAGGTTGTTTCTATAGTCGAAGAAGGCTTTCGTATTGTTGTAGGTTCCCCAATGCGCGCCGTAATCGTTGCCATCGAATTTGGCAAGCTTCACGGTGGCTCCGTTTTTTGAGGACGATTGCTCCACGGATTGTTTCACAGATTGTTCCACGGCATCTTTCACATCCGAGGCACTCACCGGAATGAATGATTCGCCATCCGTTTTGGCCAGTGGATCAGGTTGCTGCGATTGCGTGCCGACCAGCTGAGCGTCCGTCACGGTTTCGCCGGTCTCAATGTTCTGTACATCACCTTCCGGCGTAACCGCAAGGTTCTCCGAAACCACAGTGGAATCGTCCGAAATGTTTTCGCTTACCGTTTCCGGCAGCGTCGCGTTCGGATTGTCCGGCATGCTGTTTGACGAATTCTGCGCATCATCCACAGTTGCGGCAAAAGAACTTGGCGTATCCTCAATCGCAATATCCTGCATGGCGTAAGCCGGCACCACGGCAACGGAAACCGTCATTGCAACCACGGAAGCGGTGGTCGCAATCTTCATCAAGCTTTTCGGCGATATCATCGTCAGCCTCTCTCACAAAACGCATTTTCACTCGTTGACGCAATTGCACACGCAAAACTTAAGTGTATTCTGAGATGTCCCCACTTAAAATAAAGCAGCTGGATTCCAGACCAAACTTCACATTTACCGAATATGCCACAACATGAAGTGCTGGCATTCGGAAGTGGAACGGGTAACATACCTTATGTATTGTCATTTGGGAACAGAGGACCTTGTCGGACCACCTCCAATAGACAACATCAGAACGGTATCGCGGACTCCTGGAGGGAAGCATGGCACGGCACGAAAGGCAGCCAAATAAAGCTGACAGTCAAGCAAGTAACGTCCGCAAGCCCCGGACTTTCAGCAGTACCGCGACCGTCAGGACCAGCAAATCCAACAATTCCGTCAATGCCACCAATCGTGACGAAAAGCTTAGAACAAAAGCACCGGGGACTTCCTACCGAACGGCTCCCGAAGATCCGTTCCAAATCGCCATATCGCAAGGCGTGCAAGATGGCGACACTTGGGTGCACAACCATGTCAAGAACTTGATTCGCCGTTCCATCATCGTAGCCGTTATCGTCGTTGCGGTATGCATTGTGGTCTTCGGCGTCATGGGCGTGAGAACATCGCAGAAAATGCGCGAACTGAATGCCATTAACGACTGCAGAGACGCGGTTGCCGCCATGAACGCTTCATATTCCAAGGATTTCCAGCTCAAGGGAAAGATTGTCGACGCATTTTCCAGCATGGATTCCTCATATGATCTGGAAAAGCTCAGCACCTTGTATCAGGAAGAAGTCAAATCGCCGAAGGCGCTTGACTGCAAAGCCGACCCGTCCGGGACCACCAGCAAGGCCAACACCGAACGAGCCGCATATGACAAACAGGCCAGAACCTTCGAGCGGGCGTTGACAAAGAACGAGGCAAATCAGAATTGAATACGAAACGATTGGCAAGAACGGCACTTGCCGTTATCGTAACCGTAGGAATAGTCGTTGCCATCATCGTCGGGTGCGGCCCCAAATGGGGCAACGGAACGGCAACCGGTAAAACCGGATCGCAATCCACCGCCACCGCCCATACTGCGGCCACTGTTGATGTGCAGCTGCCCTCATACTACATGGACAATATGGTGTTCCAGCGCAATCAGCCAATCGTAGTCAAAGGCAACGTCAGCTCCACGGAAAGCAACCCCATCGACGTTTCGAAACTGTCAGCGACACTTACGCAAGGCAAAACCTCCGAGAGCGTCAAGGCAAAGGTAGCGAAAAACGGCAGTTTCACCTGCACGCTGAGCGCGCAAAAGGCAAGTCTCAATCCGTATTCGCTGCAAGTGCAGTACGCCGGCAAAACCGTGCTGAAACTGGCCAAAGTGTATGTGGGAGACGTCTTCGTAGCCGCTGGCCAGTCGAATATGGAACTCAACTATGTGCAGTATTACGAAAACGCTACTTACAATTTTGGCAATGGACTAATCACGACAGGCGATTTGCCGAAACCGCTCGTAGATGACAACGTGAAATTTGTCATCGCAAATCATGATGTTGAAGACACTGATTTTCCACTGTCCGCTGTTAATCAGAGCGCCGATGCATGGCTGACTGCAGATTCCACGAATTCACTGCACCTCAGCTATCTGGCTCAGCAATTCGCCATGCAGTTGCGCGCCAAGCACCCCAATGTGCCGATTGGCATCATCCAGACCGCGTGGGGTGGCACGCCTATTCGCCGGCATGTACAAGGCGGCGATATTTATGCGAACCATATCGCGCCGTTGAAGGGATTCCATGTGGCGGGCGTGCTGTGGTATCAAGGTTGCGATGACGCCAATAATTACGGAACTGCTTTGCAATACGAATCGCAAATGACCACGCTCATCAACCAGTACCGTAACGCGTTCGGACGCAAGGACCTGCCGTTCCTGTACGTACAGCTCGCGCGCTGGCCAAACTACCAGTACACGCAAAACATACGTGAAGCGCAGCGGACCACGCTTGGCAACACCAACCTGCACGATTCGTCAAACGTGGCGATGACGGTTTCCCTTGACACAGACAAGGGCACATCCGCGCTAATCCATCCGCTCGGCAAAGATATTCTCGGGGCGCGCATGGCCGCGCAATATCTCGCCATGGAAGACGGCACCACCGTACCCAACGGACCGCTTATCGAACGTGCCCGGCACACTGCGAACGGCGCAATCGCCTTGTCTTTCCGGAACGGCACCGCAAGCAGGCTGAAAGCCATGCAGCCGAACTATTCGAAAACCGCGAGCGCAATCGCATCAAACTATAAGAGCGCTCCGAAAGCGACCCCGTTAAGCGGTATCAGCAATATCGCCGCTCCCACCACTACGGCATTGCAGGGGTTTGAGGTCGCCAATTATTCCGGTCAATGGCAGGCGGTCAATGCCACTATCAGGGGCAATCAGGTGTTGCTCACCGCAGCCGATGGTTCAACACTGAACGATCTCAACGCCATGAGCCAGGTTCGTTACCTGTTCAGTGGCAATCCGAAGTGCGCGAGCATGCTGTACAACGACTTTAATCTGCCGGCTAGCCCATTCATCACTATTGTCGAGTGATCTTTGTTGGGGGCCACCGCTAGATAAACCAATACGGGCGGGATAAGTACGGGCGGTCTAAGCCGTTGCTTGGCCTGCTTGGTCATGTTTTGAGCAGGCTGTTCCGGATTCTGGTTTGGTTTCTGGTTTCCTGCTTAAACTATGAAGACTGCTGCAGCATCGCAGAAACTAGACAAATGTCATTTTTCCACCGGTTTATTTAGGCACATTCCCCTCCTACTATGGCATACGGAATGAACGCGAGCGCACAATCACAGATCGAATGCAAACGTGCGCAGGAGAGGAATCACCATGAGGAATCGTATTGCAGCAGCTGCAGCGGCGGGAATATTAACCATCGGCATGGCCGCCTTGCCTTCCGCGGCTTCGGCCAGTGAAGTCGCACCGTCTACGGACGGATTGGCCGGCAGCACCGCCATCAGCGGGCAGATCGACCAGGATATGGCCGTGTGCACCGACAAAGCGTGCGATGCCGTACAGCATGTGCGCAAAACCAACCAGCAGATTAAGTCGGACATCGATACCGCCAAGCAGCACGCCGAGCAGCTGCATCAGAACGCGCACGAGGACGCCGATGCGCTCCGCCAGTACAACGAGCAGGCTTGGCAGAACTACCAGGAGGACCGCGAGGATATAAAGAATGCGATTGACGGCGCGGTCAAGCGCGGTCAGGAGCGTCACGACGCTCTGCATCAGGATATGCAGGATACGCAGGCCCACCTCAACCAGATGCATGCCGATATGAAGGAGACCCACGACGAACTCAAGACGAGGCATGATGCGTTCGCGGCAAGCAGCCACCAGTGGCATCAGTCGTTCATCGCGGCGTTGAAGGACGCGAACTCCAAGACGGGTCAGCAGGGCGGCTCATCCGTTGCTACCGGCACGCATGGCATCACGGCTGGAACGAATGCCGGTACGACCGTTACTGGAGTCAACGGCACCACTGGCACTGTGCGCACGGCTGCCGACACTGGCGCGAATGGTGCTGCAACTGGATCCGTCACAGCTTCCGGCGATCAAACCGCCGCGTCCACCGGCGCGCTGACCAAGTCGGAATATGGACAGCTTGCACAAACCGGCATCGGCATTTCCCTTGCCTGCGCAGCCATTCTGCTGCTTGCCGGCCTTGCCTACGCCATGAAGACGTTCGTGCAGTATAAGCGCGAAACCAGCGAAGACTGAGCCGGCTCGCTGCCGGACAGCGTTTGCTTCATCGACTCATGAAAAACGGTCTCGAATATATCGGGACCGTTTTTTCATGCGCGTTTTTCGTATGTGCTTTTCATCTGCTATACGCATTGTTGCGATTCAATTGGAATGACGTAGTACAGCGACGTACAATGCAGCGCGAAGCGCGCGTACCGTGCGTGAACCGCGTGTATGTCCAGTATTCCCACTGATTTGTTACGTTGGCCGTTCTGATCAGTCCACTGGTCAATTCGCATAATGGGGAGCACTGCTGGCGATTCGCGGCGACGGCGTATCGCCATTCCCCGCCGTCCGTCCGGTACTACCCGCGCCCCCCACATCGCCGGCCTTTTCAGCATTGCCGATGTTGGTTCTACGCAACGACCCCGCGGCCAACGAGCGGATGGATCGCCTGCGCTGCGCCTGTTCCGTCTGCGAAGCGGACTGAACTGCGGGAAAAGC
>OLRH01000669.1_pt1 | contig 17376 bp, 13 predicted proteins | sample 1672321 | NCBI WGS metagenome assembly OLRH01 (sample SAMEA3136671, study PRJEB25190) | human gut metagenome | reverse complement strand
TCCGGCTTGAGTACGCCGATATACGGGATATATGGAACGGATTTGGGGTTAATGTGGCATATGGATGGAAACCGTGTGGGCATGTTTTTCGGAGATACCAGTGGAGAAGGTTTTGTCGTGAATAAAAATGGTGGCAATGGTTCCAACTGGCGTTCCAACGTACTGGCTTTTTCATCGGATACAGAGCTTACAGACGGTCTTAAAATAGATTCAATGCTGCTTGATGCCGATGGTAAGGCGCTTGAGGTATGTGCGGGCGGTAAGACGAATCCGGAGGTATACCAGACTTCCATCCCTACGAGTGCTATTCGGGCCGGTAAAACGGATTGTGTCCATATTATGAACATCTATGATTGGGGAGCGCCTCATGGACGCTGGCTTACCAATTTTTCTTCTGTCTATACTTCCAATGATGACGGTCGGACATGGGAGCGGCGTGAAGAGGTGACTTTTTCTCCCGACAGTCATTTCTCGCAAGTGGCTTATGCCAAATGTGACGGATGGATTTATATGCTCGGCACACAGGCCGGACGTGGTGATGCTGCGTATCTGGCGCGTTTCCTTGAGAAAGATCTTCTGGATATGAAGGCCTATGAATACTGGAACGGTGAAAGTAAAGAGTGGATACGTGGAAATGAGGCTGCCGCTACTCCGGTATTGAGAGGTCCCGTAGGAGAAGCGTCGCTGATATGGCACAAGAAGTTTAAGCGTTGGATTCTGACTTATAATTATGATCCGAATCATGACGAGAATCCTTTGACCAAAAGGCATGCCATTCTTTATTGTACATCGAAGGATCTCGTCCAGTGGAGCGAGCCGAAAGTATTGGCGGAAGCGGACAGATATCCAGCTTTGTATTGCGCTTACATACATCCGTTGAAAGACAATGATGACCAGCTTTGGTTCATCATGTCCATGTGGGGGCCATACAATGCTTTCCTGATGTGTGCCGATATGAAGCTGGAATAATAATCACTTGACTTGAATTGGATATGAAGCTTAGGAATTTATTTTTATTAATAGCTCTCTCGTTACCGGTTTGCTTGTCTGCACAGACAAGCAAACAAATCTATCTGCAACGAGCCGATTCTTTGCTTCAGCAGATACTTACTCTCTATAAAGTGGAGAAGTATGGCCTGCTGACGGAAACTTATCCAAGAAACCCGGAGCAGAGAATTACATATACGGCCAATACCGGCGCTGTTGTTAACCAGCAGGAGGTCTCTTTCTTGTGGCCTTATTCAGCCTTGGTATCCGGTTGTGTTTCTTTGTATAAGGTTTCCGGGCAAAAGAAGTACAGAAAACTGATGGACCGGCAGATAAAGCCGGGACTGGACCTTTATTGGGACTCTACCCGGATTCCCCATTGTTACCAGTCGTATCCGGCTTTTGCAGGTCATAATGATCGTTATTACGATGACAATGACTGGGTGGCCATTGATTTCTGTGATTACTATGAACGGACTGGTGACAAGGAGTATCTGGAAAAAGCCATCCAGCTGCATGACTATATTTATTCCGGATGGTCCGAAGAGTTGGGGGGAGGAATCTATTGGTGCGAACAGAAGAAAGAATCAAAAAACACTTGTTCGAATGCTCCGGCTACTGTTCTTTGTATGAAGCTGTTTAAGTTGACTAAGGATGCAAAATACCTTGAGCAAGCTAAGAAGACCTATCAATGGACCCGTGACAATCTTTGTGACCCTTCTGACTTTGTATATTGGGACAACAAGAATTTGCAGGGAAAAGTGGATCCGGCCAAATATACTTATAACAGCGCCAGCTCATTCCGGCGTTGTATATTGCTCGTCGTGATATTTAACTGCTCGATTTCGATTTTATTCACGTCCAGAATATTGGCATCGCCAGAGGTCAGCCGTTCACGATATAGTTTGACCAACTCGTCGGCGGCAGCTTGCCTCTCGTTTCCCAACCGAATACAACGATTCAAATAGATCACCTGCAAACACAGCTCCTTTGCCTGCAACAATATTTGTTGTCGCAAAACAGCCTGCTGCCCATCGTACAAAGTACGTTTCAAATTCCCTATTTTATTCCGCTGAACATATAGCGAAGGAAAATCGAACGACTGGGAAACCGAAATATCGTACTTGCGGTCTTTGGCATTGTCGGCTCCCCATAAATGTTCGAACTCGAAGTTAGGGTCTTCCAATGTGTTCTGTGAAGATACTTCGGCTTTCTGACTCAAAACGATTTGAGCCCCGGCTTTCAATTCGGGATTGTTCGTTTCGATAGAAGCCAATATATCCGCCATATTATTTTGTGCTCCCATATTCGCAACAGCGAATACAAAAAGACATAAAAAGCTATTTCTCATCGATTTTCTTTTTTACGGTTCATAATCCAATAAACGACCGGAACGACAAAAGCATTGAGGAAAGTCGAAGTTATCAATCCTCCTAAAATGACTTTTGCCATAGGGCTTTGTATTTCATTCCCCGGCAAATCGCCACCCAAAGCCAAAGGAATGAGTGCAAGAGCCGATGTGAGTGCCGTCATCAATATGGGGTTCAACCGGTCGAGCGAACCTCTTAAAATGGTATCGTGCAACGAATTACCTTCGGACAGCATCGTATTATAGTGCGAAACCAACAACATACCGTTACGCGTGGCGATTCCGAAAAGAGAAATAAATCCGATAATAGCCGGTATGCTTATCTCTCCGGTCGTAAAGCGCAAGATAAACACGCCTCCGATAAGTGCCAACGGAAGATTCAGCAAGATGACCGCCGACTGCGATACGCTTCGGAACTGATTGTATAACAACAAGAATACAACCAGCAAAGAAAAAAGCGAAACGAACGAAAGCGTACGAGAAGCTGCCGCAGATGGAACCAATTCCAATGAAGCTGTCTCTTTTACCAGCTCCATACCTTTCTTGCCCTTTTTGACGGAATGAGCTTCCGGATCATACGTTCCCTTATATCGTCCACTACACTACGCAAATCGCGGTCGCTGACATTGGCCGATATGACAATCTTACGTTTCACATTCTCCCTATTAATCGTATTGGGTCCTGTGGCGGACTTGATTTCCGCCAGATAACTCAATGGAACTTTCCCGTCCTGGGTATCGACCATCAAATCTCCTATCTTGGCCGCCGAAGAACGTTCATCGTCTTTTACTTTTACCGTCAAATCGAATGTGCGGCTTCCTTCGTACACCTGCGACACAACCTCGCCAGCCAATGCGACATCGATAAATTCGGCAAACTCGGACAGCGATACGCCATAACGAGCAAGCATTTCCCTACGCGGAGTGATTTTCAATTGCGGGCGTTCGATTTGTTGCTCCACATTCAAGTCGACCACTCCATCGATTGCCGAAATATTCTTCTTAATCTGATTGCCCAACATAAACATGCGATTCAAATCATCGCCGAAAAGTTTAATGGCAATACGTGCCTGAGTACCGGAAAGCATAGCGTCGATACGGTGAGAAATGGGTTGTCCAATCTCGATATTCACCCCCGGAATCACCGACAGTTTTTTGCGTACATCGGCAACGACCTCGGCATGCGAACGGTCTCCCAATACAAAGGGGGCTTCTATCTCGGAGGTATTCACGCCCAAAGCATGTTCATCGAGTTCGGCACGCCCCGTCTTCCGGGCAACAGTCTGTATCTCGGGAACTTCAAGTAGAAGTTCTTCTGCCCGACGACCGATATTGTCCGATTCCTCCAACGAGATACCGGGCAAAGTGCTCACGTTGATTGTAAACGAACCTTCATTAAAAGGAGGCAAGAAACTACGTCCCAACGTGAAAAAGGTAATCATGGCAGCCACAAACAGGGCGATAGTTCCGCCCAACACACCGGTACGGTGACGCAGCGCCCACTCCAAAGCTTGCCCATAATATTTTTTCAAAGTACGGGCGACAAACGGCTCACGACTAATATCCTTATCGGTCTTTCCTTTGCCTAGCAGATAGCTGCACAGTACCGGCGTCAACGTCAATGCAACGACTGTCGATGCAAACAACGCGACGATAAAAGCGATACCGAGAGGCACGAGCATGCGGCCTTCCATACCGGTCAGGAAAAAGAGCGGAATAAAAGTGACGATAATAATCAATGTAGAATTGAGAATAGGCATACGCACCTCGCGCGAGGCCTCGAACACGACTTCGACAATCGGCTTTCGTTGTCCCAGTGGCAACAGTCGATTTTCCCGCAGATGTTTATATACATTCTCCACATCGACAATGGCATCATCGACCAAAGATCCTATGGCTATGGCCATACCCCCGAGGCTCATCGTATTGATGGTCAACCCCATAAAATGGAGCGCCAATATAGAGAACAGTAAAGACAACGGCAAAGCGACCAACGAAATGAGCGTCGTACGCACATTCATCAAGAAGAAAAACAGAACGATCACTACGAATATAGCCCCTTCGTATAAGGACTTTTGTACATTGTTTATGGAACTCTCGATAAAATGAGACTGACGGAATATATCGGTCGAAACCGTGACATCGGCCGGCATATTTTTCTGTAACTCGTCCATCGAAGAAAGCAGTTTTTCCGTGAGGTCGAGAGTACTCGTATTGGGCTGCTTGGTAACTGTCAGCAAAACGGCAGGATTGGCCCGAACCGAAGCCGTACCCAATTTAGGGGCTTTGTCTCCTATCTTCACCTCGGCAACGTCGCCCATCAACACAGGAACGCCATCGACCCGTTTTACCACGGCTTTGGCAATCGCATCGACGTCGGTCGTAGCGACAGCTCCCCGTACAATGTATTCATTGCCATATTCATACAAAATACCTCCGTTGGCATTCCGGTTCATCTCACGAGCAGCATTGAGAACTTCGTCCAATGTGACACCGTACTGTTTCATACGGGGCAAGTCCAAAAGAATCTGGTATTCCTTCATCTCGCCGCCGATAACCGTAACCTGAGCCACACCGCCGATAGAAAGCAAGCGGGGACGGATAGTCCAATCGGCCAACGTGCGCAAATCTCTCAAAGATGTAGAATCGGACGTCAGACCGATAATCATCATCTCGCCAAGAATAGAGGATTGAGGGCCTAATGTGGGAGTTCCCACTCCCTCGGGCAAACTTTCACCCACAACAGCCAATTTCTCGGAAGTAATCTGCCGTGCCCGATAAATATCGGTTCCCCAATCGAATTCCACCCAAACCACCGAAAACCCGGTCGTCGAGGAGGAACGTACCCTACGCACATCGGTCGCTCCGTTCAATGCGGTTTCTACGGGGAAGGTCACCAACCGTTCCACCTCCTCGGGCGCCATACCCGGAGCCTCGGTCATGACGACTACCGTAGGAGCATTCAAATCGGGAAAGACATCGACGTCCATTTTCATAGATGTGTACAATCCCGCAAAAAGTAACAATACAGATGCCACTAAAATCAGCAGCCGATTGTTCAAAGAATATCGGATAATTTTATTCAACATGGCTGTAATGTATTAGTGGTTGTGCGAATGGCCTTCGGGAATCACTCCGCTATTGGCGGCGAGTTTTACCTGATAGACACCCCGTGTAACGACTTGGTCGCCTTCGTGCAAACCGGACAATATTCTCACATTCTCGCCATCGGAATTTCCGACTGTAACTTCTTGCTTTTTATACCCTTCTTCGTCCAAACGCAAATAGACGAAATAGAGCCCTTGTTCCTCGGTTAGTGCCGAAACAGGAACCACGATCGCATTATCGATCGATGTCGTCAACAAAAAGACTTCTATGTAGGCTCCGGGAACTATCTCGCCCTTATTGTCCAATTCGAAAACCACGGGGATATAAGCACCTCCCGCCAAAGTTCCCTTTCCGTAACTCAACAATCGCCCGTTCAACCGAGAAAGCTCATACACCCGGTCGTCATAAGGTGTCTTGAAATTGGCCGAAACAACCGCTGGCAATTCCTTATAATAACGTTGAGGAACTTCGGCCCGCAATTGTAAACGTTTATTTTGCGAAAGGGTCATCAGCGGTTGTCCCATCTCTACAAAATCACCGTCTTTCACCATGATATTTTTCAAATAACCTCCCATAGGGGCTTTCACGGCACTGCCCGACTTTCCTCCGCCAATGGCTTCATAAGCCAATTTCGCCGTCTCATAGTCTTTATATATCTGTTCGTATTCCTGTCGGGAAATGATCTGATCCTTTACCAACTCCTGAGCACGCTCATAGGTCTTGCGAGCAGTTTCGTAATCGATATAAGCCCGTTTAGCCGGATCTCCGGTAGCCATCTTCTCGGCAGAAACATTCAACAACACACTGCCTTTGGCAACCGAACTACCGTCGGTAATATGTTTACCGGCCAATGAAACCACACCGGCAACCGGCGAAACAACGGTTACTTCATCTCCCTGCGCAGCCAACAAAGTTCCCGAGCAAGAAATAACGCCATGAAATTTTTCGGGACGGATAGTCTTGGTCGTTAAACCTATGGCTTCGGCCTCGGCTTTTTTCAAAATTATCTCGTCGCTATGTTCTTCGGCTTCATGGTCATGACCTTCGTGTTCGTCGTGATTATGATCATGAGCTTCTATATGATCGCTATGTTGATGCTCATGTTCATCACTGTGAGAAGAAGACGAACCCGAACACCCCCAGAATATATAAGTGAAAAGAATTGAGAATATAATATTTCGTTTCATAGGTATAATTAATTATGGAATAAATAATAGTTATCAGTTCGAATACAAAAATACCGAACGAATTCTCTCTTATGGAATTAAGAGATATTTATACCTATGCGACGGGAGGAGCCCGCAGCCCCAACGTTTTAAGAAAAGTAAATGTATGCAGCCGCTCGATGTAAATACCGAAACAGGGAGATACTTCCAAACTGTCGATAACGAAATCGGACAACATAGCCCACGTCCCCAACAAAATTTTTACCGGGGCAAACTTTAATGTAAGGTATTGATTTAAAGAAACTATATCGACCGGAGCCTTATATGCAAACCAACTACAACCGCTGCAATCGCCAGCCTTTTCGGGGACATCGGACGAATGGGTATCTCCCGACTCTGCGGCATCGATTACCCAGCAGATCATACCATTCTCATGATGGTGATGAGGAATCACCGTCGAAAAAACAGCCAGACAACCGGCCAAACAAACGAATAGTATTTTCAGTTTTTTCGCCCACATAAGACTTAATCTTGCAGACAAAGGTAAGGGAGATTATTTCAGAGGAGTTATACGATCCTTTCTTTTTTAGAAAATTTAAATATTCGACTTTACCCAATGGGAAATACATTCCGCTATCCCCTATTCGTCCAAGTCGTCATCTTCGAAATCGAAATCAAAATCGAATCCATCATCGGCATACTCCGATTCGAGGAATTGCTTCATTTGACGACCGTCTCTTTTCGTCGGTCGTCCCAATCCTTTTTGGCGATTGACAAAACCTCCTATACGCACCATTTCGAGCAATTCGTATTGTTCCGGCGGAGTGATATTCTCCAAATACCCGGGAACTAATTTTGCCCCCATACGATTTTCGGAGAGAGCCAAAACTCGAAAAGAATATGCTACAGGCGGTTTTCTCACCTGTATGACATCGCCAACTTTGATCATTCTGGAAGGCTTCACCGCAACTCCGTCGAGCATTACCCTTCCCTTTTTACAGGCTTCGGTCGCTATGGTACGAGTTTTAAAAATGCGGGTAGCCCACATGAATTTATCAATTCTTACCTCGTCTTTCGCCATATCTGCTATTTATTGTTATATTGATTCATAGTTTGCTGCACGCCGGCTAAACAAAAACTCTTGATAATCTCGCCGGCTCGTTCCAACTTTTCGGGGAGTTGCTTCTCCTCTTCCGGAGGAAAAGATCCCAAAACGAACTCTATTTGTCCCCCTCGCGGAAAATCATTCCCTATACCGAATCGAAGACGGGCATAGCATTGTGTACCCAATATTTCGCAAATATGTTTCAATCCATTATGACCGGCATCGCTGCCTTTGGGTTTCAATCTCAATGTACCAAACGGCAAAGCCAAATCGTCTACGACGACAAGCATATTCTCTACCGGTATATTTTCTTTTTGCAACCAGTACCGAACCGCATTTCCGCTCAAATTCATATAGGTCGAAGGTTTCAACAAAACCAACACACGTCCTTTTAACCGAAGTTCACATGTAGCACCGTAACGTCCATCGGTAAAAACGAGATTGGACGCCTTAGCTAAGGCGTCCAATACTCTGAATCCTATGTTATGTCGGGTATTCTCGTATTCATAACCGATATTCCCCAACCCTACAATCAGATATTTCATCAATAAAACAGGTTTATCGATCGTTATTTAGCGGCAGCTTGCGCACCACGAGCGGCACGAGTCAAGTTAACCGCACAAACTACGGCATTCTTGGCGTTCATCAATTCCAAACCTTCGAAATGGAGTTCTCCCACTTGCAAGGTTTTACCCAATCCCAAATTGTCGATATTGATTACCAAACGTTCGGGGATATTGGAATAGATGGCTTTTACTTTCAGTTTTCTCATCGACAAACTCAATTTACCACCGGCACGTACACCTTCGGAGTGTCCTTCGAGTTGAACCGGAACTTCCATAACAACGGGTTTCTTATCGGATACTTCCAAGAAATCCATGTGCAGAATAGCATCGGTTACAGGGTGGAATTGCAAATCTTTCAATACCGCCATCTTTTTTTCACCATCGATAGTCAACTCGACTGCAAAAATATCGGGAGTATAAACCAATTTACGAACGGCATCCTTAGTCACAGTGAAATCGGTAACGATAATACCTTTTTTACCACCGGGAAGTTCTACCAACTTTTCACAGGGTTTGAGCGCTCCTTGATAAGGCAATTCTACCAACTCGCCACCATTCAGCACTGCGGGAATCAATCCTTGCTTACGCAAACCTTTTACTGCTTTCTTGCCCAAATCGGTACGGGCCGTACCATTCAATTGAAATGTTTTCATCGTTGTGTTGTTTTGTGTTACTCAAAATTAAGCTTTCACTGCTCCTTAATTTCCCATCACACGGAATTTTCAAAAAGCGGGGCAAAGTTAACATTTTATTTTCTTACCTACAAGCCTTTACGAAATTATTCCTCTCGAAACAAAAAATCGGGGAAGCGTTTTTTCTCCGCTCTCCTTTCGCTATCTTTGTCACTATGAAGATAGGTGCGGTTCGGCATAGCCAAATCGGAAATAGAATTTCCGTTTGTCTTTACACTCACCTTTTTGTATCTTTGCAATTCATAATAAAGAATTTAAACACACCAACCACCATGAAAGGAAAAATCTTGGTTACCGGAGGAACGGGATACATCGGGTCTCATTCCACAGTAGAACTGCAAAATGCAGGTTACGAAGTTGTCATCATCGACAATCTATCCAACTCTAACATCGAAGTACTCGACGGAATCGAACGTATCACAGGCAAACGTCCTACGTTCGTTCAAGCCGACTGTACCGATATGGAGGCTTTGCGTCAGCTTTTTAAAGAGAATCCCGGAATAAAAGGGATCATACATTTCGCGGCGAGCAAAGCAGTGGGCGAATCGGTTCAAAAACCTTTGCTCTATTACCGCAACAATCTAATGTCTCTTGTTAATTTATTAACTTTAATGCCGGAATATGGCGTAGAAGGAATCGTATTTTCATCGTCTTGTACCGTTTACGGACAACCAGACGTTTTACCGGTAGACGAATCGGCTCCTATCAAACCCGCCTTATCGCCCTACGGCAATACCAAACAGATTTGCGAAGAAATTATTAAAGATACCATTCATGCCAGCGCTCCTTTCAAATCGATCATTCTCCGTTATTTCAACCCGATAGGGGCACACCCAACCGCCGAAATAGGAGAACTGCCCAACGGCGTTCCCCAAAACCTTATCCCATACTTGACCCAAACCGCCATCGGTATTCGCAAAGAATTGAGCGTATTCGGCGACGATTATCATACTCCCGACGGTTCTTGCATTCGCGATTACATCAACGTCGTAGATCTTGCAAAAGCTCATGTGACAGCCATGAATCGTATGCTTGAAAATAAATCGCCCGAAGCTATCGAGATATTCAACCTCGGTACGGGGCGAGGGGTTTCCGTGCTCGAACTAATTTCTGCATTTGAAAAAGCTACGGGGGTAAAAGTTCCTCACAAAATAGTAGGACGTCGAGAAGGCGATATAGAACAAGTGTGGGCTAACCCTGAAAGAGCGAATAAAGTTCTAGGCTGGACAGCACAAGAAAGCATCGAAGACACGCTTGCTTCTGCTTGGAAATGGCAATTGAAATTACGCGAAAGAGGTATTATGTAATGTATAATCATCTATCTTTCTAAAAAACAGAGCCTTTAATAAAGGCTCTGTTTTTTTGTTTCTATCAAAATTATCAGAAAAAAATATCCACCTGTTTTATTGCATTATATTGTTCCCCTATCTTTGTGAATACGAAGACAGGCTGCGGTTCGGCATAGTCAAATCGGAAATGGAATTTCCGTTTGCCTCTGCACTCACCTTTCGCTATCTTTGCCTTAAACAGAAATAAGAAAATATGCCGGAGGTATGTAGATTCTTTGGAATTATAATCAGTTTATAAATGCATCAACGACCCAAAATCCAGTATAACAACAATAAATAATTATTTTATATCTCTTTCGTCAAGCTAAACTCCTTATCGGCAAATAATTCGGCTAACCCGGATATTTGTTTAAACCGTAATAATTCGTCCTTATCCATACCAATATTCCGCATAATCCAGCTATCGGACATACCGGCTTTCGTCAACTCCGAAACAATTTCGCACATCAATTCGATACAATGCGTACCTCTCGCCCTATTATGCCGTATGGTAGAAGCCATTCTGTTCGAAAGGTCTTTATCTATCACCACCACCGGCAACAAACCCTTTTCCCTGTCATATATACGCTTGGAGGTTTTCATAACTTTATAGCGATGAAACCCGTCAACCAGTTCATACTGGTCTTTCTCCGGAATATAATAACACACACAGGGCATCGTATATCCGTCCTCCCAAATAGAAAGTTCGAGTAATTTCATCTCGGGCGGAGCAACAATATTCGGATTATACGTATTGGCGACCACTTTTTCCACGGGAACAGCAATCACATTGTAAACCGGACTTTTATACTTTTCCATTTTTCAAATCAATGCTTTATATTTTTCCATCACTCGTTCTTTTTGTTCTTTCTCGGCATCGATCTCTGCAAGCACTGGGGTCTCCCGGTCGAGGAGAGAAGAATTTCCGTTGACGAGCTCGTTGAGGCGGCCCGTACCGGTGCACTTGAAGAGTGCTGGGGTAGCGGTACCGCAGCCGTTATCTCCCCGGTCGGCGCACTCCGTTACGAGAACGAAGTCATGCAGATCAAGGACGGCGGCATCGGCGAATTCAGCCAGAAGCTGTACGACACCGTCACCGGCATCCAGACCGGTAAGGTAGAAGATACCCTCGGTTGGACTGTGGAAGTCACACCGCTTGAGAAGTAATTCGAATATTTGAATATTCAAAAGGCCGAGCCCGCGTGGTTCGGTCTTTTTGTATAAAAAAAGAGCTCTGCGACCGGCAAAAGCCAAATGCAGAGCTCAGTTTATATCCGAATCAGTTTTTCTGTATAATCCATGTTCGCAGGGCGGCGATGCTCTGTGCACAGGCTGTAAAGATTATCCGCGCGCACTTCCAACTCAAACACACGTCTGGCTTCCGGCGAAAGCTTCTTCACGTTCGTAGGTCGTGCGATGATTGGCAGCATCGGCTTCGCTTTGTGCAGGATCTCCGCGCCACAGCTTGTCATACCTAAAATGCGCAGGTACGGAGGCAAATTGGGCAGATCGTTCGTGATGCCCAAATACGCGCTTAAAACAATACGCCGAATACGCGCGTGACTGTACCGCTTGGTTTTCACCGCATCAAACAGCCCTGTGCACGTTTCCGCCGTTTCGGCAGCCGCCAAAATGCGGTTTTCAATGCCCTCTGAAACATCCGGCACGCGGCGCAGGTCTTCGGGTGACATGGCAGAGACAGCCGCCAGTACCGCACGGTCGAGATACGAAAGGGAAGCGGGGTACTGCTTTTCCTTTTGCAGCGCACGAATACACACCGCCGTATTTTCCGGGACATACGAGGAAATCTCTTCACCCTCGGCGCTCTTGCTGCGGATCAGGCTCGCCGATGCAAACGCGCCGTGCGCTTTGTCGCTGTCGTGGTCAATCGCGATACGCTGCACAGTCTGCGGCACGATATTAGAATTCAACGATAAGATCGCTTTGCAATACTCTATGCCCAAAATGCAATTTGGCTTTGTGAGCAGCTCTGCGGTTTCTGCGCCGAGTGCCTTTTTCACAGCCTCCGTACGCGCCGCTGCAAACGAAACGCCTTTTGCAACCTCCGGGCGAATATCCGAATTAAACACATCGGAGTGCAAGTATTCCGCGCAGTGCATGAGGGGAGTGGTATCGCCAGTTTCGCTGCCAAACGTCAGTGTATCTACGCAACCGAGCGCATTTAATAACGAAATGCCGCCGAGTGCAAATTTTTCTGCGCCTGCCACAGCCCACGGCAAGGGCAGCTCCAGCACGAGTGCCGCGCCGTTTTGCAGTGCCAGCCGTGTGCGCGACCACTTATCGATCACAGCCGCCTCGCCGCGCTGCACAAAATTTCCGCTCATCACACAGACAGTGTCGCTGCCGAACTCCTCCGAAATGCGGGAGAGCAGTGCCGCGTGGCCGTTATGCAGCGGATTAAACTCGCAAACAACGCCCGAAATCTTGTTTTTTCCAATCATTTTATAGGAAACTCCTTGAAATTTACATGATTTTGTATTATCATAAGTATAAAGCAATGAAGATCAATTTACAAGCCGCGTTTCCTTATTTATAATTTTGGAAGTGTCGTGCTTATTTTTTGTGCGTTTGCACAGATGATCCAATTCAAATTTAACCATGATTCAGGGGGAAGACGAAATGAAAATTCTGGTCATCAACGCCGGCAGCTCCTCACTTAAGTATCAGCTGATCGATATGGACAACGAGCAAATGCTTGCAAAGGGCAACTGCGAGAAGATTGGCCTTGAAATGGGTATTTTCGGCCACAAGACGGCAGACGGCAGAGAGAAGAAGATCGAAATCCGCATGGCGAACCACACCGAAGCGTTCGAGCAGGTCAAGAACGCACTTCTTGACAGTGAAGTCGGCGTCATTAAGGATCTGAGCGAAGTCGCTGCTATCGGCCACCGTATCGTTCAGGGCGGCGCGCTCTTCAGCGAGTCCGTTCTCGTTGACGAAAAGGTCATCGAGGGCATCGAAAGCCTCATCCCGCTTGCACCGCTGCACAACAGCGCACATGTACAGGGCATTCGTGCCTGCATGAGCGTTTTCGGCAAGGAAGTCCCGGAAGTTGTCGTGTTCGATACGGCTTTCCATTCCACCATGCCGCAGAAGGCTTACATGTTCGCTGTGCCGTATGAGTACTATGAGAAGTACAAGATCCGCCGCTATGGCTTCCACGGCACCTCCCACCGCTATGTCAGCCACCGCGTTGCAGAGCTCATGGGCAAGGACATCAAGGATCTGAAGCTTATCACCTGCCACATCGGCAACGGTTCCTCCATCACCGCCATCAAGAACGGCAAGGTCATCGACACCAGCATGGGTCTCACCCCGCTTGACGGCTTCATGATGGGTACCCGTACCGGCACGCTTGATCCGTCCGTTGTCACGTTCATCGCAGAGAAAGAGAACCTCACCCCGGCACAGCTTTCCGACCTTTTCAACAAGAAGTCCGGCCTGCTCGGTATCTCCGGCATCTCCAGCGATGACCGCGACATCTGCAAGGCAGAGGACGAGGGCGACGAGCGTGCACACCTCGCACATGAGATGCTCGTTTATCAGATTCAGAAGTTCATCGGCAGCTATGTCGCTGCGCTGAACGGCGTAGACGCAATCGTCTTCACCGCAGGTCTTGGCGAGAATCAGGATACCCTGCGCGAGCGCATCTGCACCAACATGGAATACCTCGGCATCAAGTTCGATCACGAAGCCAACAAGGGCGTTCGCGGCAAGGAGAAGAAAATCTCCGCGCCGGACAGCAAGGTCGCTGTTTACATCGTCCCGACCAACGAAGAACTTGTCATTGCACGCGATACGAAAGCCATCGTTGAAAAGCTGTAATTTCACCTGAAATTCGATACCGGATTCGTTTTTGCGGGTCCGGTATTTTTCATATTTAAATTTTAAGCGAAAATCGCGGATTTATTTTCTGTTTTTGGCTTTTGAACCGCAAAAATAGTTGCAAATTTGTAACTATTGTGTTATGATTGTAACTGTATAAAACGATCTGTACCATATTTTGCCGCAACAGGACAGAAACCGGCTTTTGCTTCTACAGGTCGATGCCTTGATAAGGATAGGTGAAAACACATGCAATACAGAAAAAGAATGCTCCGAAAGAAGGGCACGGCTCTGTTGCTTTCCGCGCTGCTATTGGCTTCTGCGCTGCCGCTTGCGGCCTATGCGGAAGAAGTTTCCGCAAAAACAACCGAATACGTGAACTTCCGCTCCGGCCCCGGTACGAATTACAGCTCGCAGGGGATCATCGCTTCCGGCACAACCATCACGGTAACGGATACGAGCAATTCCGAGTGGTACGCCGTGCGTCTTTCTAACGGCTCTACAGGTTATATCTACGCCGAGTATATTTCCATGTCTACCGGCAGCAGCACAAGCAACGGGGAAGAACGCAGTGCCAAAACGACGGAATATGTGAATTTTCGCTCCGGACCGGGCACAAATTACAGCTCTAAAGGCGTCATTGCATTAGGCACCACCGTTACGGTCACCGACACGAGCAACGCCCAGTGGTACGCCGTGCGTCTCTCGAACGGCTCTACGGGCTATATTTTTGCCGAATACATCAGCTTCACGGGCAGCAATACGCCGTCTGCTACGGCAGCACCGACACAGGCGCCATCCAACGGTTCCGAGCAAAGCGCGAAAACGACGGAATACGTAAATTTCCGTTCCGGCCCCGGTACGAATTACAGTTCTAAAGGCGTCATTGCATTGGGCACCACCGTTACGGTCACCGACACGAGCAATTCCGAGTGGTACGCCGTGCGCCTTTCGAACGGCTCTACGGGCTACATATTTGCGCAATACTTGAAGCTGAACAGTTCTTCCTCCGCAACGGCAACGCCCGCACCGACACAGGCACCGAGCGGTTCCGAGCAAAGCGCGAAAACGACGGAATACGTAAACTTCCGTTCCGGACCCGGCACGAATTACAGTTCTAAAGGCGTTATCGCTTCCGGCACAACCGTCACGGTCACAGATAGGAGCAACTCCGAGTGGTATGCCGTGCGCCTTGCAAACGGCTCCACGGGCTACATCTTTGCACAGTATTTGAAGGTCACCGGCACGTCGTCTGCAACGCCTACGCAGGCACCGTCCAATGATGGCACTGTGCAGGCTAAGCTCACCGCAGACGTAAACCTGCGCCGCGGTGCAGGTACGAATTACGGCGTCATCAAGGTCATCGGCACCGGCACCACCGTTACGGTCACGGACGCGTCGAACAGCCAGTGGTACAAGGTAAAGCTTTCGGACGGCACAGAGGGCTATCTGTTCTCCGAATATCTGAAAGTTATTTCCGGCAATATTGATTCTGCCAAGCCTTCCGCAACGCCCACGCCGACCCCGGCGCCGAGCAACGGAACCGTACAGGCCAAGACCACATCCGATTTAAATGTGCGCAAAGGCCCCGGCACAAGCTATGGCATCATCAAGGTTATCGATATGAACGTTACCGTTACCATTACGGAAGCCACAAACAGCAGCTGGTACAAAGTGAAGCTTTCCGACGGCACAGAGGGCTACCTTGCCGCGCAGTACTTGAAGATCACCTCCGGCGATATCAACTCCGTAAAGCCCGGTAATAGTGGAGATGATAACACCAATAACGGCAATAACTCCAATGCACCCGCAACAGACGAATACGTCCGCGTTACGGTCGGCCTCAACCTGCGTTCCGAGCCGAACACGAGCTGTAAAGTACTCACTGTTTTGAGCACCGGCACCGTGCTGAACGTGCTTGACCGCAAAACGAGCGGCTGGGTGCATGTGCGTACGACCGGCGGCGCAGAGGGCTATGTCTCGGCAGAATATGTCGCAGCATATGACCCGTCTTCGTCCAGCGCATCGGTCTCCGTTTCTTCCGTCGATCTCGCACAGTATAAGACAATCTACATTCAGGCTTCTGCTTCCGGCTCTGTCACGTGGGAGAGCAGCGATGCTTCCGTCGCAACGGCAAAAGCCGGTGTTTCCGGTCAGCTCTTCATTTACGGCGCTGCGCCGGGCACGGCCAAGATCACCGCAAAGAGCGCAAACGGCACTGCACTTGCCACCGTTTCCGTCACGGTCTCCGCGCCGGAAGCTATCCGCTTTGCGTACACAACACCGAATATTATCACAGCCGGTGCATCCTTCAATTTGAAGGCGGTTACGGATACGCAGAAATCCGCCGTGCGCTTTGAGATTGATGGCGTCGGCACCTACGATACCACGTCCTACGATTCCGAAAGTCAGGGCGACAACAACGTCCGTATTTTCTCTGCTTCGGCTACAATCAGTACACCTGGCACCTACACGGTGCGTGCGTATTCGTCTTCCGGCGGCGGTTATTCCTCCGATTACAGAGAGTTCACCATTCTCGTTGTCTCTACAACGGATTCCGATACGACAACAGGCGAGAGCCGCCGCGTAAGTGACAGTATGCTCGACAACATCGCCTCTTATGAAGGCTATGTCCCACAGGTTTCGCCGGACACGCTTGCCGGCAATATCCCGACCGTCGGCTACGGTTACGTTGTTTCCAAGAACACCACATTCTACAATAACCTGACCCGCTCGGAAGCAAAGGCCATGCTGGCCGATACCGTCAACCGCGGCTCTTACACCACAGAGATCAACCGTTTCATCTCGAGCAACGGCCTTTTGATGAGCCAGTGCCAGTTTGATGCGCTTGCAAGCTTCTCTTACAATGTCGGCGCAGGCTACTGGAACGGCTCCGGCAACTGCTACGTGCGTACAGTCATCATGAACGCCGTTGTTCCGCCGCAGGATCTGTCTTCTTCCAATCCGTGCGGCGGTAAGGTAACGGCTTCCACACTGCCCATGTATCAGGACCACAGCGCTCCTTCCACGCAGATTACTACGCTTAAGATCAACTCAAGTGTGAACATCCTCGATTATTACCGCGACTCAAGCACGAAACAGAGCTGGTACAAGGTCTCTGCAAGCGGCAAGAGCGGTTGGGTGCGCGCGGGCGATGTTGCTTTCAACATCTGTTATATTTCTGTCTCTCTGATACCAGATTGTAGTCAG
>OLRH01000665.1_pt1 | contig 17408 bp, 12 predicted proteins | sample 1672321 | NCBI WGS metagenome assembly OLRH01 (sample SAMEA3136671, study PRJEB25190) | human gut metagenome | reverse complement strand
CCATACAGCTTTTTAATTTCCGGCGTGGCTTCTGTCCCTTCGGATGAAATATTCTTTCGTAATGATCGGGGAAGAAGATTTTTGCCTGACGAGAGAACAGCAGGATGAGTATCTGGAAAGATATGGACTGCAGGTGTCAGAGGAACAGCTGGAAAAAGCATGGGCTGTGGGAAGAGGAAATCCCATGTCCCTGCGGATCTTTGTGATGGAAAACGGGAATCTGGAAGCCACGATGCGTACGGTCTGGACGTACCTGGAGAGTCATGTATATGATCAGTGGGATACAGAACTGCAGGAATTTTTTATGGATATTTCCATTGTCAAAGATTTTACGGTGAGTCTGGCGGCGATGATCACCGGAAACAAACATGTGGAGCATATGCTGGCACATGACGATCATCATTTTTTCGTAGATATTCATGATCTCGCTGAATGGAAGCAGGCTTAAATTCTCAGTCTTAGTTTCTCCGATGGTGTATGGATTGCAATAAGTCATGCTGTCGATTCCGTCTGCATTTACATAAAAATAAAGGTTTTCGTAAGCCCAGGTTTCCATAGTACTGTCCATGTCTTCATGCGCTCCACCTGCATCCATGGTATAGGTAAGCGGAGTGCCATTTATGGTACGGCTGTAGTAGATAACATAACCACTTCCGAGATAACTGGAGTTATCATCTGTTCCAATGGACGTCTGAATCGCATAATCCCATCCGCATTGGTTTAAATCGTCAAGGCCCATGGCATCTGCTTTTTCCTGGGCTAATTTCTTCGCATCATCCAACGAAATTCCAATAGATTTTTCAGTAGGTTTTTCATATGGACTGCTGCTGGAATAATCGGACCAGACAGCATCAGAAGGGATTTCTTTACCGTCTTTTTGGGCTATCTTCTGGATTCTTACTTCCAAAGAATAGGCTCCCCAGGAAGAGGTACGATAAGAATATTGGGAGCCGTCATCTAACTGGGCGATACCGGTAAAAGCATTGTCCTCCATAACTTCACCAGTACTGCTGTATGTCTGTACTCCCACGGCAGGTCTTCCTTCTACCAGATTTCTCGTTTCAGGTGCAGATTCATACTGGCTTTCCCAATAATCAATGTCATCGTAAATATCATATACGAGATTGCCATTATCATCGGTTCCCCAATTATTGGGATCCAGATTACCGTTGGCAACATCTTCTTTTAATTCATCGATTTTTTTCTTGATCTCATCCTTTGTCTGTACATAATAGCTGTCTGCAGTGTAAATCTTCGCATTTGAGAAAAAGGCATCCGTGATACCATCAAGAAGATCCTGTGTGACCGCAGCTGGTGTAACAGAAATTGCAGATATCTTTTCCACATCTGGTATTTCTACAGCTGCATCCGTATTTACCACAAGCTTAGACGTGTCGTCTGTTACCTGACTTTTGTAAGTCTCAGGCGCATTGATCAGGTCGCGGATAGTGGTTCTGGCAGCTGAGGCATTATCCGGGTGAACGTTAGTGGAGGCAGCAGTATCACTTGTACCAGTACTTTCAGAAGCAGTTGTCTGATCAGCGGAGGAGGCATTTCCTGCCATATTGACATCCTTGTCATCCGCTTCTTTGTAAGAATCCAGTGCTTTATTTCCCTTCTGCCTTACAAGGGAAGATTCTGGTGTCTGTGCACATCCCGCTAACATTCCCATGCAAAGAGTAAGTCCGATTATTCTTTCTATATTCTTTCTCATTTGTGTGAAGTCTCCCTTTCGATGTTTGAACATAACCGGAGGCCCAGGGGAACAGGCGTTTGATATTGCTCATAGTAATCATCCGGTCATGTTCTGATATAGATTATAGTACTTGGAATTACACCAAATCTTCCGTAAATTGTAACTGAATTGTAATCTGGCAAAAAATTCGTTACCATTCAATGAATACACAGGTTCCCTTTCCTATTTCACTTTCAATTTTCATTTGAAATCCATGTATATCCGTGATTTTTTTACAAAGTGCAAGTCCAAGTCCCACACTTCCATTGGCCCGGGAACGGGATTTGTCAACCATATAAAATGCCTCTGTCACTTTATCAAGATCTTCAGCCGGGATTCCTTTGCCAAAATCCCGGACCATCAGTTTCTCAGCCGTTGCTTCCAGTATGAGTCTGGAATTGTCCGCGGAGGCTTTTACTGCGTTGTCAATAAAATTGTTTACCAGACTTAACATAAGATCTTTGTCAAAGTTTTTATTCAGATCAGCAGGTTCACACTGAAGTTCCAGACAGATATTCTTCTCTTTCAGACGACAGAGGTTAAGCTGTCTTGAATCCTCCAGAAAAGATTTCACTGAATTTTCTGTTGGGGCAAAACGTGCCTCCCCAGTTTCATATAATCCGGTAAGTTCCAGCATTTTTACCGAAAGTCGGGACAGCCTGCGGCATTCACTGGAAATATAGGAGAGAGCTCTCTCCTGCTGCTGTCTTTGCAGGCGCACTGTGAGAAGGGTATCTGCATATCCCAGGATAGAGGTCATAGGTGTTTTCAGCTCATGGGCAAGACTTCCCATTAACTGTCGTTGTGTATGGTTTACAGTGGAAAGGCATTCAATCTGTTCTTTAACCTTGGAGGACATCTGATTAAAGCTTTTGCCAACCTGCGCCAGTTCCGTATCTCCTTCCGCAGGAACTTGTATATCATAGTTGCCTTCAGATACAGAAACCGCAGCTTCCCTTAATTTTGTAAGGGGTGCCATAATTTTCCGCAGGCTGAAAAAAAGAATTGTTCCGGTTAACAGAAGAAGAACCAGCGTCAACATACCCGCCTGATAAAAAAGAATCCTGTTACTCTCCAGAACATCAGAAACGTCTTTATAAGTGACAATCTGATAATTCAGATTTGTAGTTGACTCTGTGGAGGAATAAAAAAAAAGCAACAGTGTTTTACCGTCGGCTTTGCTGATAAGGGGATCACAGATATAAGTATCCGCGTCATACCATTTTCCGTGTAATTCCACTTCTCCCAGTTGTTCCTGGATTCCCTGAACATCGAAGTCATAGGCGGTACCGTTGTAAAGTTCTTCATCATTCTGATATAGAACAGCACTGTCATGGAAAATCTGTCGGAAAGCGTAGATAAGAATTCGGTTTCGGACTTTCTCATCGGAATTAGCGGACTGACTGCTTGTAAGTCTTAATTTCTCCTCAAATTGTAAAAGATTATTCTGAAATTTGGTATATTCATAGTTATTGATATACTGAATACTCTGATTCTTCCAGCGATATGAAGTATAGAAAAAAACAGCGGAGGATAAAATCAGGATCATGCAGGCCACCTGTAAAAAGATTTTTGTAAAAAGCTTCAAAATTCCACCTCCAGTCGGTATCCAATGCGGGGAATGGTTTTGATCCTGTCCTGCCAGCCCAGCTTCTTGCGGATACGTCCCACATGTGCATCTACTGTTCTTGTTTCTCCTTCGAATTCTACGCCCCAGAGACCGGCCAGAAGCTGCTCTCTTGTAAGAGCTTTATTGGGATTGCGGACGAACATCATAAGGCAGTTGTATTCCATTGGTTTCAGGTAAATTTCCTCTCCATTTCTGGTAACGGTATGGCTTATGGTGTCTATGGTAATATTGTTAATCTGTATCTGCTCCTGTAAATTTCCATGACGTTCCAGTACTTTCTCCAGGCGGACCATCACTTCCAGCATCTCGAAGGGCTTTACAATATAGTCTTCGGCACCTTCTTTAAGGCCTTTTACTTTGCTTGCGATGTCGGCTCTGGCGGTGAGAAAAATGACGGGAATGCCGTAGTGATTCAGTTCTGGTAAAAGGGTATATCCATCTTTTCCAGGGAGCATAATATCTACAAGGGCGCACTGGAACTCATGATCCCAGGCAATTCCTTCGCTGGCGTCATTGCCGTCCAGGTAGCTTACGGTCTGGTAGCCGGTGACTTCCAGGTTCATGCAAAGTAAGTTATTGATTGCTGGTTCATCTTCTATTACAAGTATTCTGGCTTTCATTTCGGGTCCTTTCTTGTATACTCTGAAAAATAATCCTTATTTGATGTACTGGTTCTATTATACATGTTTTGGTAGTGATAAATGTAACCATATTGTAAAAAGCAGATATAGGGAAAAGTTGTGTGCGTTATTGATGGAAATGTGGCAGACTTTAAAGCTTTGTAGATATGGAGGCAGTCCTTATACAATCGCCCCACCTGAGATGGGTGGGGCGATTAAAAAATTATAGTATTTATTCAGCAGGTATTATTTCGCGAAGTGGTAACTGAGAAGTACAGAACAGTTACAAATTATTTACATGGAAATCAGTCCAAATGCATTTGCTACAGAGCTAAGCAGGATAATTGCTGCAAATATCGGGCAGAGGTATTTGATCATAAAGTTAAAAATCTTTTTCCTGCGGAAAGTTCCGCCTTCAGCTACTACTTCCTCCTCAATCTTTTCCACTCCCACTTTTCTGGAAATTAAAAGACAGGTTGCAAGTGCGGCAATTGGCATCATTACAGAATTGGTGAGGAAATCAAAGAAATCCAGAAACTGCATTCCAATGATTTTTACAAAGCCAAGCGGTCCATATCCAAGGGAAGAAAGAGTTCCAAGAAGAATCATGATCACACCAACAATAACGGTTGCTTTCTTTCTGTGCCATCTCAGTTCGTCCTGGAAGGTAGATACAGCGCTCTCCGTCAGGGCAATAGAGCTGGTAAGAGCTGCGCACAGCACCAGTACAAAGAACAGAATCCCAATGGGAGTTCCCAACCCCATACTGGCAAATACCTTGGGAATGGTGATGAACATAAGCGCCGGTCCTGCCTGTAAAGTATCCGGATCTCCACCGGAGAATGCAAACACAGCCGGAATGATCATCAGACCTGCCATAATGGCAATTGCAGTGTCAAACACTTCTACATTCTTGGTGGAACCTTCGATAGATACGTCCTTTTTCATATAAGAGCCAAAGGTTACCAGAATTCCCATGGCAATAGACAGGGAATAAAACATCTGACCCATGGCGGCTACCACTGTCATCCAGGAGAAATTCTCAATATTTGGTACCAGGAAATATTTCACTCCTGCAAGGGCACCTGGTCTTGTAACAGAGTAAACAGTAATAAGCACAGATAAAAATACCAGAACCGGCATCATAAATTTGGAAACGCGCTCTACTCCGTTTCGGACTCCTGCATAAATGATTGCAACTGTTAAAAATGCAAAAATAAGGAAACAGACCTCTGTGGAGGTACCATTCGAAATAAACTCAGAAAAATATCCGTCTTCTGCCAGCTTCTGGCTGTTACCTTTTATATATTCGATCAGATATTTGATAACCCATCCGCCGATAACGGAATAGTATGGCACGATCAGGACTGGAATGATGGCATTGATCCAGCCACCAAAGGACAGCCATTTAGACTTGCCAAATTTTCCAAAAGCACCTACCGGACTTTTTCTTGTCATTCGGCCAAGGGCGGTTTCGGCGACAATCATGGAGTAGCCAAAAGTAAGTGCCAGAATAATGTAAATCAGTAAAAATATTCCACCGCCGTATTTTGCCGCAAGGTAAGGAAATCGCCATATATTTCCCAGTCCGACGGAAGCTCCGGCAGCAGACAGTACAAATCCCAGTTTACCGGAAAAAGTACTTCGTTCATGATGATGTTTTTCCATAAATTTTTCCTTCCAAATTCGTAAAATTTGTTTTTGCTTTTTATAAACTCCAACTCTTATGATGATAACATGGTTTTGTGTTAAAGGCAAACAATATATATAAAATAACAGCAATAACAAATAATACAAAAACGAGGGAGAAATTATTGATTTTAACAAAATAAGATCTTATAATTAAGATTATCAATTAATATATATATGTTATGGAGGGTGCGGATTATGAATGAAGAATTGTTTAACGAAGCAACGAAATCAAATGTTCTCACAAAGAAACTGATCGACCAGCTTCTTGAGAGCATGACCTACAGCAGCATTTCCTTTATCAACTGGACCATTGAGACTTTGTCTCTGATCAAGGCGCGTCTGCAGCGCGGAGACCGGATTACAGACGAAGTCAGCGGAGAGGTTTATACCTTATACTCTTTCCAGCAGTTTGTGGAGAAGAATTTTTCTACTTATATAGCAAGCCAGGTATTTAAAGAGACTTCTAAGCCGGAGAAAATTTACTTCTCTCTGAAACCGTGTGAAGAGGGATACAGTCTGGTTGCTGCTGATTCTGACAGTAATAAGACCTATTCCTGGATCTCCAGCCTGAGTAAACGTTTTTCATTGGTAGAAATGATCGCCACAGGAATTGTATATGTGAAAGATACACGTACGAATACTTATCAGCCATTTATTTCCGGAAATGGCAAATATTGTAAGTATGATAAAGAGAAGGGAATTCTTGTAGAAATTTAATTATATTAACTTCCAGAGCGTATTTGAAAAGGGCTTTCTGCAAAAACTCCCGCAAAGTGGGGCGTGCAGATTACGGGAATGATTTATCAAATACGCTTTAGGGTATCAGACATAACAGACGGACACAGATCGCAAGGACTGCTTTTCTGAAATTTCAGAAAAGCAGTCCTTGCAATCTGTGTCTATTTTATTACATTCTAAGTTTTTTATGAAACTCCCGAATAGTATCATTGCTGTTAAAAATAAACATTCCTGCAAATACCAGCAGGCTGATTCCTGTGCATACCACAGATGGGTATGGAAAACGGATCAGGTGAAGAAACATAAGGATCAGCGGTACGAGACCAGCAAAAGCAGCCTGAACAAGATAAAACAGATACTCTTCTTTTTCCAGCTTTTGTACTTTTACGATCACGGGTATAGAGCCAAGTACTGCAAGAGCGCCAAATGGAAGGACAAAATCCAGAGACCATCCATGCCATCCGGTATATTTGTCCCACAGAACAGCGATAATAGTTACCAGGATCAACTGTATGATCTCGTTTTTTAAGATATTCCTCCGTTTGGCATAAGCAACCGCTACGATTAGCCATCCGCAAAGACAGCCAGCTGCGGCGAACCAGAACCAGTCCAGTTTTTCCCGTGTAAGGTAATTGATCATGCCGCAGAGAATTGCAGCTGCAATGCAGACAAAATTGAAAACCTGCACGATTCTCTGCTCCTCCTTTTTCTCTTTCAGGGAACAGCCGGGGAAATTATTGGTTTTTTCTGTATAAGGAATTTCTTCTTTTTTCAGCATGTTCAGAAAATTTCGCTGAATATTATCCTTGGGAAGCTTGGAGGTAAATCCAAGAACCATTTCGTTTTCGTAAGAACAGGAACAAAGCTGCATGGAGTTGGTACTTGCGAAAATTCCGAAACGGTCAATGTACTGGTTATACTCCTTTGGAAAACGAAGAATTCCAATATTGGAATAAACAGCCGTAATGCTTCTAGAGCTTAGGTTTGCTCCCAGCATAAGGAAATATTTCTTTATTTCCAGGGGAACTGCACGGATGACCGGATTTTTCTCCAGACGGACATAGCTATTCATATGTCTGGCAATTTTCTCTTCTACCAGTTCTGCGGCAAACTGCTCTTTCACGTGAGCCAGAATTTCTGTAAAATCAGAAGTTTTGGAAAAATCATGTCCCACTTCTATCCAGCCAAAAAAATTTGCCATAGACTGTGAGGGAAAATAATTCCGCAGATTTACAGGAACCATAAGGGCAATGGGGCGATTTTGCCTGCTCTTGGGAATTTCCTCATGGATGGAACAAAGAAACATGGCTGTGATCAGAATGGTTATGGAGACACCGTATTCTTTTGCTTTTGCATGAAGCTCTTTTACCGGAAGTACAATCTCTGTAATATGCATATCCTCATGAAGCAGCCGTTCTCCCGGAAGTCTGACAGCGCGAGGTTTTTTCTCAGAATTTCCGGGAATATCCGAGGAATAATACTGGGAAAAGCTATCCTCCTCCTGATCACCGGGGGTGCTCATATCCGTGACTGGAAGAGAAGGCAGATCCTGTTTCGGGTGAGCCTTTTTCAGATAATTGCTTACCAGTTCCTGGAGAAAATGCATTGCCCCGGTACCATCTGTCAGTGCATGGAAAACTTCAAAATTGATTCTTTTTTCATAATAGCTGACCTGAAAAAGAAGATTCTTTTTGTCTGGAATATACAGCCTGCTGCATGGAGGCTTCTTCTCTTCCTTTACAATTGGACGAATATCCCTGTGTTCCAGGTAGAACCAGAATAATCCTTTTCGGAGAACCATCTGAAACAGAGGATATTTTTCCATGGTTTTTTCAAGAGCGGCCTGGAGAAGCTCCGGTTTTACATTTTCCTTTAGTTCACAGTAAAAACGAAATACTCTGGTATCATTTTTGCCAGTTACCAGAGGAAAAGCAAGGGCCGCGTTATCCAGTTTTCTCCAGTTCGAATATCCTTCTTTCAATTTTCACACTTCCCTTTTTAAGAATTCGTTCATATAAGAAAAACTTTCCTGCACATGGAAAAAGCGGATTCCAAGAGCAAAAAAGCCATGAAGTGCATCTTTGATCCGGTGTACTTCTACATAATTACCAGCCTCTGCCAGTTTTTTTCCATAATCTTCGCCTTCATCACGAAGAGGATCAAACTCTGCTGTGAGAATCAGGGTCTCTGGCATATTAGAAAAATCTCTTGCCAGAAGAGGTGCAAAATAAGGGTTGACCCGATCCTCGGGGCAGCTTTCATACAGATTCAGATAATCTTGCATTTTCACTGCAGTAAGCAGATAGTCCGTACCGTTCTTCTGCACCGAGGCATAGGGCGAAGCGGCTGTATACGTATTATATAAGGCCGGATAAATAAGAATCTGCCGACGATATATCTGGAATTCTCCATTGTCCCTTGCCATAAGAGCAACTGCGGCTGCAAGATTTCCTCCGGCACTGTCACCCATGATAGTGATTTTCCGGGGATCAGTATTCAGGATCAGCTTATTGGTGTAAAGCGCTTTCGCTGCTGCATAACAGTCCATCAGAGCCGTTGGAAAACGGTATTCAGGAGCAAGCCTGTATTCCACGGATACTACAATATGACCGGTAGACTGGGACATTCTGGCACATACACGGTTATAGGTATCCACACTTTCTGTCACCCATCCTCCGCCATGAAAAAATAGAAGAACTGGAAAAGTATGGCCTTTTTCCACCCCGTTTGTCATGGCTTCTTCAGTAGGAAAATAAATCCGCAGAGGGATTTCGTAGTCCCCGTTGAAAATCTGGATATCCATTTTTTTCAGAAAAATATTCATGGCATCCAGCTTCTTAATGTCCACCAGTCTGCGGGAGGATTCCACTTCGATATTGCCGTAGGAAAGGGTGTGGAGAATTGCTCGCATGGTTTTGGAAATCATGGCCTGTATTCCTTTCTGGTTTTAAAATCAAGCTTCATCAGACTGTTCTGTTATGGAAAAATCAGTCTTCTGCATTAGCTGGCAGGCATCAGATAGAACGGAAGCCTTTTCCAATGATCTCGCTGCTGTTTACAATAGTAATAAATGCATGGGGATCAATCTGTCTTAAATGAATACGAAGACGGTTGGTCTCGCTTCGGGTAAGCACAGTCATCATTACCTTCTGCTCCTTCTTGGTATAGATGCCAAAGGCCTTCTGCTCTGTGGCAGAACGATGCAGGTCATTGATGATGAACTCTTCTACCTGCTCCGGATATTTACTAATGATCGTACATACCTTTCTCAGGTTCAGACTCTCAATTGCACTGTCTACTACAGTGCATTTCAGGATCATTCCAAGAATACAGTAAAGTCCGGTCTGGGCACCGTAAAGGTAAGCAGCGATCAGCACAATTCCCAGGTCACTGACCAAAAGTGCACGCCCGATCTCAAGGCTGGTATATTTGTGCAAAATCATTGCCACAATATCAGTACCACCAGTGGAGGCACCGACATTAAATACCATAGCAGCTCCCACTGCAGGAAGGATCACTGCAAAACAAAGCTCCAGGAACACGTCATGTGTAAGTGGCGAACTAAGGGGATAAATAGCTTCACAGGCACTTACATAGAAAGACAGGGCAAAAGAGGAATAGACAGTCCAGCCCATGGAGCGGATTCCAAGGAAGAAAAATCCAAGTACAACAAGTGCTGCATTGACGATCCACATAAATGCACCTACATTCCACTTCGGAAATAAGGTAGAAAGGATAATAGACAGACCAGATGTACCACCAAATGCGAAATGGTTGGGTGTTTTAAAAATGGCAATTCCAACCGCTGTAAAAATCAATCCCAGATTCAGAATGATAAAGAACATCAGGTTGTCTTTTGTAAATATATTTTTTTTCATAAAACGAGTCCTCTCCTTCTTTCGGTGAACTCAGTATAACGTAAAAAATGAGTCCTGTAAAGAAACGGAATCAAAGAATCCCGCAAGGCAGAATTATACAAACTCTGTTTTCCCGCTCTTCTTCGCTGCATCTATAAGCTCTCCTAACCGCTTATTGCAGCTTCCAACCGGAACAGCCGTGCAGATTATCCTCTCACAGCTTTCCATGGCTTTTTGCGCCTTCTGGAAGGCTTCTTCACTGATTTCCATGAAGGGTTCTTCCGTGATCACCTTTGAAGCCAATAGTCTTGCCAGGCGGTAATCCACGTCATTGGTGTAAAGAATACCTGCAATAAAAGGTGTATGCTCTTTCTGCAGCTGACGGAATATGGGAATACCAGTGCCGTTTCCACAGATTACGAAAGTTTTCGCTTCTCCGTCTGGTTTCGGAAGCTCAATACTTCCAAACAGGGGATCAAAAAATCCATTGTTGATCTCATACAGCTCCTTGATCATGTTCTCTTCAAAAATATCTTCCGGCTTTCCAAAATGAGAAATGGTATCTCCCTTTACGCAGATGATCTTATCTGCAATTTTCTGTGCCAGATCGATTTCGTGAAGAGACATGATAACTGTGATCTGCTTCTTTTTTGCCATATCCCGAAGAATAGATAAAAGATCCAGCTTATGTTTGATATCAAGGAAAGAGGTTGGCTCATCCAGAATAATAATATCCGGTTCCTGGCAGATCGCACGGGCAAGAAGCACTCTCTGACGCTGGCCATCGCTGATGTTGTTAAAGTCACGACTGCCAAGCGATTCCGCATGCACCGCTCTCATGGCTTCCTCTACCTTTTCCTCATCCTCTCTGGAAAGAATACCGAGTCTGCCTGTATAAGGATAGCGTCCGGTTGCCACAATATCATGACAGGTCATAAGCTCCGGACGCATTCGTTCCGTAAGAACTACTGCCATGCGTGTGGAAAGCTCTTTATAGGAAAAAGAATTCAGATTGCGATCATCAAAGTAAACTTTTCCACCAATGATCTGCAGCTGTCTTGTGATACTTTTCAGAATCGTAGATTTACCAGAACCATTTGGACCAATGAGGGTTACAATCTCCCCTTTTTTAATTCCAATACAGATATCATGAATTAAGGCCTTTTTGTCATAACCGACAGAAAGGTTATCCATATGAAAATAGTAATTATCCATTTCAGTTTCCTCTCTTCTTCCGCAACATCATGAAAATAACAACAGGTGCTCCAAAGATGGAGGTAACGGTACTGATATTCAGCTCCAGAGGGGCAAAAGCCATTCTGGCAATCAGGTCACACATCATACAGAAAACTGCACCGCCCAGGAATGTTCCCGGAATGATTATAAGTGGTCTGGATGTGCCGAAGCTTCTTTTCATCAGAAATGGGACTGCAATTCCAACGAAAGAAATCGGTCCTGCAAAAGCAGTTACAGTTGCTGATAAAATACTGGAAAGCAAAATCAATGCAACACGGAAGAATTTGATATTTACGCCCATGCTTTGTGCATAAGCTTCTCCCAGCTGATAAGCACCGATGGGCTTTGACAGCAGGAAAGTCAGGATCAGGGTAATTCCTACCACCACACAGGAAATGTAAACGTTACTCCAGCTCATACCGGAGAAGCTTCCCTGTGACCATCCGTGAAGATTTACAATATCGGAATCATCTGCAAAAGTTACCACAAAATCAGTTACTGCAGAACAGATATAGCCAATCATGATTCCGGCAACCAGAAGGGTGGCCATGTGCTTGATCCTTTTTGAAATCAGAAGAATAAAACCTATGGAAATCAGGGAACCAATAAAAGCTGCAATGATCAGAGTGTAAGAAGTTACGTTTACGGCTCTGCCAAGATAATAAATCATGGTAAGAGCTACTACCATTTTCGCACCGGAAGAAATTCCCAGAACAAAAGGTCCTGCAATGGGATTTTCAAAAAAGGTCTGAAGAAGAAAACCAGATAGGGATAAGGCACCTCCAAGAATGGCAGCCATCAGGATCCTGGGAAGACGGATTTTCCAGATGATGCTGTATTCTTTTGTATCTGTGGCTTTTTTCAGCAGGATATCTATAATCTCAGACAGAGAAATATGAACATTTCCTGTGTTGATATTCAAAACTGTGATCAGGCCAAAAGCCAGGATCAGCAGAATGAAAACCATAGCATAACGAGATCGTCTCTTAAAATTTTCCATGTGGAAGCTGGTTCCAGCGGATTGATTGCTCATTTTATTTTTCTCCATTTTTGTTTCATTTACAACAGAACCTGCTGTCAGCTCAGCTTATGAAGAAAAGTCATATCCTCTTCACTTCCGCCGGTAAGCATCAGGTTCAGATCTGTGATCAGTTCACCAATTGTATCTGTATGCTGGTACATGGAATCATCAGTTACCCAGACATTTCCCTCTTTTACGGCTTTAAAATCAGCCATCAGACTTTCTTTTGCAAGAAGATCGTCTATGCTTTTTACAGACGCATCAATACTGGAGTTGTAGATCAGATAATCTGCATCTGCCGCAGTATTATAGAATTCCTCCATGGTAATGGCAACGGAAGTTTTTCCACTGTCATCCTGAAGATCTGCGAATACATTTCTTCCACCGGCAATCTCGATCATACTGGAAATATAATCTTTAGGATTACGTACTACAGGAGAACCGCTGGTATTGATGTAGAAAAACGCAACTGTTTTTTCCGTATTTGTAAAGTCCTTTAGCTTCTCAATAACCTGTGCCTGCTGGTCAAAAAAGGTCTTTGCCTCCTCTTCTTTGTTCATCATTGCGCCATAAAGCTTGATCCACTCTGTACGTCCAAGGGGCTGGCTCTCATAGCTGGAGCGGTCGGTGAAAACAGGAATTCCAAGAGTTTCGATCATCTCCTGTACCTTCGGTGCATGAAGGATCATGGTAGACTCTATTGCAAGATCACAGTCGTCACCTACCAGAAGTTCGTAATCCGGTTCATCGTATTTTCCCGCAAAAGTCATTTCGCCGTTATTGATAGCATCAGCTGCTGATTGGATATACCAGCCGGAAGCATCGAGACCTGACAGCTTGATGGAGTCTACACTTCCGATTGCATCGAACAATGCCATTGGGGAAGTGGCTGCCATGTAGATGGTGTCAAGTGGCTGCTGAAGGATCTGGATTTCAGGATCCAGATCATCGGGTGCCTCTTTGCCCTCTGGGACGATCAGATATCTGGCATCATCATGGATGTCCAGAAGTTTGTAACCGTCATTATAATAATACACATCAAAGCATTCTGCAAAAGACAGATCCATGGCGGATTCATAGGTCAGACCTGCAATTTCAGGTGCAGCATTTTTTTCTGATGTGTCAAAAGAAGTCTCCCCGGAAGCATCTGCTTCCAGGTTCTCCTCTTCTGCCCATACCGGAGTAATGGCAGTAAATGTCATAACTGTTGCTGCAAAAATACTTAAAATTTTATATTTCAGCTTTTTGTCATACATTTTTATTTTCTCCTGCTGATTATTCTTGCTACTGTGCATATGGTGAAGAATAATAATTTATTCTTCCTCATCAGTTACAAAAATTGCTTCGTAAGCTTTTTCCCACTCAGCTTTTGCATTGTCATCCTTTTCATCTGCAGAACGGTCCACGATAAACGGGATTTTCAGAGTGGAATATTTCTCTGCGGAATCTTTCAGAAGGTTTTCTTTTGCTTCTGTGTCTGCTTCCTTTGTCGGGAGAATATCAGAAGAAAGGATAGAAATACCGCACTGACTCTTTACAAGAGCTTTGTAATCTGTATCTTCATCTTTTCCTGCAAAAGTTACGGAACCATCTTCCAGAGCAGCTGTAAGGCTGTCTACCGTACAGTCCTCTTTTTCCATTCCAAGAGCAGTAACTTTGTCTGTAAGATCAAGCTTATCCAAAATGTTAAGAGCATCTGTGGAAGCCACATAAGCAGATTCTACCAGCTGGTTGATCACGATTACATCTTTATCAAGTCCTGCAGGGATAACAGCACCCTCAGGTACGATCAGGTATTTTACAACATTGCCCATGTAGAGCTTTTCTGTACCTGTAAGTTCCTGGGAATCAGCAGCTTCTGTTTTTGCATTTTCTTTTCCGGAATCAACAGTTTCCGGTTTTCTTGCAGTATCTGTTGTCATATCTACTTCAAGAAGGGTAATACCCTTTGCGTAGTGATAAAGCTTAAAGTATTTTGCATGCTCAAGAGTAGTTTCGTCTTTATACTCAAGACCTGTGATCTCTGGTGCAGAATCATCCAGCTTCTTGTTTCCTGTGGAAAGCATGCTGTTGTCATCTGCCGGGTTATCCTTGTCTGTTTTCTTCGGATCGTTTGCACCCTTTAAAGCGATATAAATGGTGTAAGTGATTTCATGAGCCTGGGACATTCTGGTTGTCATACCAATGATCGTATTATTCTGGTTCAGTGCTACCGGAATTGTGAAAGTAGAAGTTCCGCCGCCGCATGCACCGTAGTATTTATTTCCATTGGCTTTTACATAACCGTAATATTCACTGCTGAATACAATAGTCGCATATGCCTGACCATTTGTTACCGTAACTTTGTTACAGGAAATGCTGACCTTTCCAGAACCACCAGACCAGGAGAAGCTGTCAGGAGTATAGGTTCCATCTGCTAATGTAGTAGAACTGTTTACAGATACTGTTCCGCCGCTTAAGTCAGATTCGTATTTGGATTCCTCTTCCGGTTTCTTGTCTGGCTTTGGAGTTGCTGTTGGTGTAGGGGTTGCTGTCGGTTTTTTATTTGGTTTTGCAGTGGGTGCAGGAGTTGCTGTGATTGTTGTGTCAGGAGCAGTGTCTGGCTGCGGATCATCCTGTACGTCACCTATCTTATTTAAAGTGCTGGACTGGAAAGTCAGGATCCTGTCATACCAGATCTGGTTTTTGTGGGAAAAAGCAGCAACTGCAATTCCATTGTCCAGGGCTTCAACAGGAATCTCATATGTATATTTGCCATTTGCGTCTGCCACATATGGAACCCAGGTGGAGGAATCTGCTGCGGCAGCTTCTTCTTTTGTTCCCAGACATAGATAGTCGTAACCAGTTCCGCTTAAAGTAAGAACAGCTGTCATTTTTCCGTTTTTGGAAGTAAGGACACAGTCAATTACACGGAACATAGATGAACTGGAGTTTACTGTAATATTATAAATTCCGCTTGCACAGCTGCCTGGAGCAGGGGTTGCTGTTGGCTCTGGGGTGGTGGTTGCTTCCGGAGTTGTGCTTGGCACTGGAGTTTCAGTTGGTGCCGGAGTCTCAACTGGTGCTCCGGTAGGCGCCGGAGAAACAGTTGGTTCCGGTGTTGGAACAGCCTCTCCATATCCTGGAACTGCCGGTACGGTAATCGTCAATATACCCTTGTACCAGTTCTGGCTCTTCTTGGAATGAGGAACGACTGCTATTGTCTGAGCTTCCTTGCTTGCAGTAACTTCAAAGGTGTAGGTATAGCCTCCTGCACTGTTCTCTACTCCTTTGATGGAATTTGCTTCTTTATCAGAGTCACTGGCACTGCCAAGATAGATCATGTCATAATTCTGTTTTGCAGTAGAAAGTGTGACTATATATTTGTCCGCAGAAACCTTTATTGTGGAACCGGTGATTACGAACATTGCAAATTCATTACCGTTTTCTTTTTCAAGCTTGATTCCGGCGTCTGTAATTTCATTCTGAGATGGTGCCTGGGTTGGAGCTGCAGTTGGTTGTGGAGTGGCAGTTGGCTCCGGGGTTGCAGTTGGCTCTGGAGTAGCAGTTGGCTCTGGTGCAGCTGTAGGCTGTGGAGTTTCTGCTTCTTCATTTTTGCTTTCTTCAGCAGGTGATGCAGTAACCTCAGGAGTGGTCTCAGAGGCAGGTGTTTCTGTAGCAGCAGGTGTCTCTTTCACAGCAGAGGCATCCACTGCTGCCGGAGTTACTGTAGTGTCAGTGTTTTCTTCCTCAGCTGTTGCGTTCTCCTGCACAGGAGTCTCAGCAGCAACAGCAGTCTTCTCCGCCTCTGTTTCTGGAGTTGGTGTAACAGAAACCTGTACGTTTGCATCCTCATTTTCTGCCTGTGTAAGTACAGCAGGAGTGACCGTCATCGCGACGGAAAGGAACAGTGCAAGAAAGCGTTTTGAATTTCTTTTCATTTCTTTTTCCTCGATTCTTCCTATTATTTTATAATCTGAATAAATCCCAATTGCTTCTGGAGCCTGTTTGTACAATGGGCAATCCTGACAGGATTATTTCAAAAAAATGCCTGCTTCCTCTGAGAAAACAGGCACTAAAAATTCAATATATTGTATTATCAAATATATTAATAAGAATGAAGTACTTTCTTCGGAAGCTTTCATTAAACGAATTCAGCAGGTTTCCTGACTTACAGATCAACACAGAATCCATCCTTCTCAGCAATATACCAATGGTTTCACTGGATTCTACTCCCTGGTTACAGTGACCGGATCGTTCAGGACTTTCACCTGATTCCCTCTTAGAGCGTGTTGAAAAAATATTCCCACAATCTGCACGCTGTAGCAGACAGATATGTCTGGCACTGAAAACGGATTTATTCAATTCACCTCATTATAGCAGACCGTTATGTCGAAATCAATAGATTTATAGGGTTATTGCTTGTATTTACTGTACCCGACTTCATCTGTGCGGAGAAGTGTTCCATTCTCATCGTAGACACTGCGGTAGGTTTTACAGGTGTTTGGATCGGAATGCTCTGTAGTAATCTCTACCGTATTATTGTCAGTTTTGGTTCCGTAAATGGATACCGTTACGGCTTCCTCTTTTTCATCGTAAGAGGCTTCAATTTTAATTGGATAAGCAGTATTATTCTGAAAACGGAAATCCTGACCTCCCCACACCACTGCTGCGTCCAGACCATCCTCAACATAATCAATTCGGGCAGCGTGATTATGACGCTCAACAATGGTCAGATCAGACTGCAGGCATGCCATAAACAACGTAGTGGAAATCTGGCAGATTCCGCCTCCGATATCCTGGGCATGTTCGCCTCCTACAATTACAGTTGCTTCCCTGTACCCTCGTTCCTCAGTACGTGGACCTAAAGTACATTTACATCAATTTGGCAACCAACTTT